>Ga0302131_1000693_pt1 | contig 19788 bp, 15 predicted proteins | sample CB9_20m_MG_FD_203105 | JGI IMG/M metagenome (GOLD analysis project Ga0302131, IMG submission 203105) | Marine microbial communities from Western Arctic Ocean, Canada - CB9_20m | ecosystem: Environmental > Aquatic > Marine > Oceanic | place: Canada: Western Arctic Ocean | collected 2017-09-19
GACGGACGTGTCTATTCTATTATTTGTCCACAACAGGGATATGCGACTGAGCATTTTGGGAGTTTGAATATAGAAGTTACCGTAACTGGAAATAGAGGTTGGGCAGATGAATCGAATAAAACAGTAAGCGCAGAAATGAAGGTTACAGGTAAGATTTGGTTTGCTCCTAGCTCTTACGAAAATAAGTTCGTGCAAATTATTAAGGCTTATTTTACATTACGAGGGCTACCTTTTCCAGGTGACAAGCACCACGCTATCGAAGTGCAAACCTTTAAGCCAGATTTCCCTAGTGTTGAAGAATTTCCACTAATTACCGGCTTAAGCCCTGAATTTCCTATTCCTGAATTTGCTCAGCACAAAGAAATATCCTGGTCAATGGGAAGTCTTGGAGTACAAATCGGAGCCATTAAACCAACAGGTGTCGAAAAAGTAGATAAGTTTAACCAATTGGTCTTAGATATATTTAATATGGCAGGAGGTAACATGCTTAAAGAAGGTAATATACTCTATTGGAATGTATGGTTTACAGCTCCTGAAGAGGTGGATCAAACAGAATGGCATGAACATGCAAAACATTGGCGAAAATCTATACAAGTAGATCACGGCGCTCCTGATGGGCAAGGCACGATAGCAAGATATTTTGATGGAACGCCTTTTAAACCTTTGAGAAATTTAGCAATACAAGAATTACCTAAAATATTAGCTTATATCAAAGATCATATAGATATAGATTAAGAGGTTAAAGCATAGTCTAATTGATATTAATACTAAAACTAGTGGTAACGTTACAAGTTTGTTAGCGTTACCCAATGCTAGTTTGGGAGTACTCAATAGTTACTTTTTATTTCTACTAGACTGTTTAGGAGTATAAGAAAACAAAGCTTTTGTTTCAGATGACACTCAATTAAATTAAGGGTATTATTACAATACATCTTTACAAGACTCAACAAAATGGCAGAACTTTTATTAGTAGCTAAACAATTTGGTTCACTCGGCTTTCGTTAGATGAGACTTTGAGAGATTCCATCGAAATTACACAAAAACAAATCAGCTAAGGAATTCCTCAGGTGACTATTCGTTATTGGACAATTATTGGAAAAACATCTACCAATAGATTTCGAGGAAATTGGTCTACACTAGAAGACGTTTTAAAAAACCAGAGACTTTATGGAATTGTCTGTAGAAAAAAGAGTGTCTGCTATTTTAATAACTATAGCATCAATTTCAATTATAAAACTACCATAGAGCCACAAGCCATTGCATATTATTTAGTAATTTAAAAAAATCAATAAAAAAAGACCTTCAATAGATTGAAAAATTAATTAACAAACTAAAAAACACAGTTGCTTTTCTGTAAAGCGGAATATTTATTTCTGAAGATTCAGTAAAGTATTCAAATATTGCTAGATTTTATAGTAAGTGTTATTATTACTGAGATCATTGCACAAAACTTCTTTCAGAATATTGCTTTTAAACTGAATAATCTAGTTTTAACACCCTTTGTTAGTTATAGTTCTGATGCTATTTTTATTATATCAAAAGGCTTATAAACCAATTAAAAATTATTTCAATCTCGATATTTTTTTTTGTAAATCATTTAAATAGAAAAGTCAGCGTAACTATGGATAAATGGAGCGGATATAAACCTATTGACAAAGTTTATAATACCACTCAGATTGAAAGCAATAATGTGCCAAAATTCACAACCCTGCAGACAATAATTCACGAAGTAAAATCACGAATTAAAACAACAAAATTTTAGGTAAATGGACATAATTTAAAGAAGTGTTTTTAACGAGTTTTGTTTTAAGGTAAATCAATTTGTCAAGAACCAACTATCTTTAATAATCGAATGATTAAAATGGTGGAAACTGACAAAATTTATCAATTAGAATTAATAACCAGTTAGCTACTGACTTCTATATAATTATATCAATAATTTAGCGATCTACAAGTATTAAATATAAATTGAAGAATTAAGATTATTATCTATTACAACATTTTACAAAGCATGAATTTTATCTTAAAAAAGCTATATATTATGGTAACGAGTTCAACTTACTATTTTTTTTATGATAAAAAAAGACTTAATCCAGTTCTAACTGAAAACAAAGACTCCCAATATTCTCTAACAACTGTGCGATACTAATAGCCGCAATTAAAGGAATAATTTTATCAGATTGGTTCATTACCCATCTAAGAAACCATTGCGAGGAAGTACACCCAAGTTCTTTTGACTCAAATTTCATTTTTTCAAATAACAATTTATTTTCTAGTGATTGGTATTCAAAAGGCATTTCACTCCAATCTCTTGAATAAGCTCCAGATAATAAAACAGAATAAGTGAAGTACCTCTTTCTTCTGCTGAATCTATCATCTCCTTATCCAAAAATTTTAAAGTATCATTATCATTTATATTTTCGGGAAGTAAATAACTAAATTTTTGCTGAACGGATTGAAAAGAAGAAAATTGATTTTTCTGATTAATAATTTCAGACTCTAGAAAACGATCAGTGGTTATATTACTGCATCCTTTGAATCTAATTTTACCTTGTTTCTCAAATAATTCTATCGCTTCTAATCTTTCTTCCAATGGATATTGTTTGAAATCGGCGTGTATGTATCCCATATCTAAATAATCAGTATTTAACCTCTCTAGACTATCGTTTACGGCGTTCATAATGAAGTTCTTTGTTAATGGCTCAAACTCAAGAACTGATTTTCTTGGGTCCAGTGGTCTTGCACCTATTTTAGAAGCTACTATTATTCGTTGTCTATTCTTTCGTTCAGTTATCCATTTTGCAAGCAATTCTTCGCTTTCATTCCCGGTACCGCCAATCCAATAGCAATAGTTATTTGCAGTATCGATAAATGTTCCTCCCGCATCTACAAAAGCATCTAAAATATCAAATGAATTTGTTTTATTTACTTTCGTGCCGAAATACATTGTTCCAAGACACAATTCGCTGACAATAGTATTAGACAAACCTAAGTTTTTTTTAGCATCAGTTTATAACTCAAATAAGACTATTAATATTATCGTAATTGATACTGTTAAGGAAACTATCTGACTGATAAAAAGACGTAAGTCTTTAGTTTTAATACTTACAAGAATTAGCGATGAATTAACTATTGAAAACAAAAACCACATGGGTAATGAAATAGCTAAATATCTCCCTGAATCTTCTGAACAAAGTAATGTTTTAGCTTGATCCATCATGGCAATCGGGCCTAATAACGAAAGAACTATTGCAACTTGGTCAAACCCCTTTAGGTGGATTAACCAAGTCATTCTTTTGTTGAGCGAAAGTAAGGGGATCATAAAAATAGATAATTTTTTTGATGCATTGATAAAATCAACATGGTCTTTTAAAGGAAATAGTTCAGCACTTGACGTTTTTAACCATTCAATAGCATTTTTTCTTTCTTCACCAAAAAGTAAATTTGACTGATTTTCACCAAGATATTTCCATTTTCGAGCCTGTGAAAGATAAAGAGTGTGCCTACGAACATATTCTCTATCAGTATTAATTTTCTCTTTAACCTGTTTAATAACGCTAGCTAAATCAAGCCCTTTGTTAGATTTAATTATTTTTTTATTTGCAACAAGAAGGTCAACTTGCTTTTGACCCTCCTTAGGAACTATATGGCTAATTGGGATGATTCGCTTTTTGTTTTTTATGGCAAAGTCTAATTCTTTTTTACAATATTCTGATCGAATAGCATTAGGCGATACAATATAGATAAAATTATCTGATTTTAAAATTGCAGAATAAATGTGCTCCTTGTTGTTAATAATTAATGGAATGTCATTTAAATCTATAAAAATATTTAATCCTGATTCGTTTAGCCTATTTGCAATTGAATGCGCAAAACCGTGACTTTCTTGTCGTCCGAATGAAACAAAACCATCGTAATAAACCTCCTCGATTGTTTTTGTTTTTGTTTTTGTTTTTGTTTTTGTTTTTGTTTTTGTTGGAGAATTTAAAAAAGAAATCACCTCTTCTAAGTTTCTTAACCAGATGCCACCATTTTCTTTTACCGTTTTTCCTAACTGTTCAAATTCTTTTATTCGATGAGCAGAAAATTTTGCCTCATCATCTTCAGGTAAATAGCAGTAAATAGTTCGATCAGGTCTGCGGTAGGAATCGTCTACAACTTCCGCGACAGCATAATAACCAGTCATTTTTGGCGTCAACACGTAAAGTACATAATCACAAAATCGTCTTTCAGATAATTCTCTTTCATAAGCAGCATCAGTCCAATCTTCCACGACGGGATCAAAATAATCAATTGTCAACTTCTCCTTAAAGACATCACGCCAAGAAGAACCATTTACAGTACCACCTAAAAAAACTTTCATATTTTAAATATATATTTCTTTTTTGACTAATCGATTTACACAACTCTCAATGTAAATACCCCATAAATTATCACCTAAAGGCCAATTTAGACCTTTTTCATGGATTATACCTGAGGTTTCATTACTGTTTAATATGTAATTACCTGTGGTAAACCATGTTTTCTGTTTCAAAATAGATGTAATTAAATACAGTGGATTGTCTTGTGTTACTTTATTAAGGGACGCTACTTTATCTAACCAATCTGTATAAGGTAGAACTTCAAGTTCGATATTCATTTTTAAACAACTATCAACAATGCCTTGGTATAATGTAAAATTATTATTCGAAATATGAAAGTTATGCCCACCTAATTGATTAGACAACATAACTATTGCTTTAACTGAGATGTCAACCGGCGTAAGATCCGTGGAAAGATTAATTAGTTCTTTAGGAAAGCATCTTAACGCAATACAACCTTCAATAAATCGATGGAAAAAATCTTTGTAACGAGCAACTGCGTTATCACTGTGCCCAGTAATTCTACCTAACCTAAATATATTGGATTCAATTCCGAAAGACCTCGCTCTATTTGTTAAAACATCTGATAACCATTTAGTCGATTCGTATCCCCTATTTTTAAAATGAATTTCATTTTCTAGACTGTCATTTTCAAAATAATTTCCTGCTTTTGAATTGAAGACTCCTTTTGTAGAAATGTAATTAAATCTTTTTGGTTTACCCTTTTGACATAGTCTTAATAAATTATACGTAGAATTTACATTCGTCTTTTTCATGGATTCAAAATCCTTCACAAAATTGACCATAGCTCCACAATGATATATTTGGTCTACATTTGAAATCTCTTCCCAATTGGCAATTGACATACCTAATCGTTCCTCTGATAAATCGCCTGCAACAATCTTAATCTTACTCCAATCTATTGTTGTTATTTGATATTCTACTAAAGTTTTTTCCAATCTCTCTTTTGCCTCTGATTTATCTTTAGCTCGAATCAAACAATACACCTCGTCAAATACCGTGCATAACTCTTGGATAAGAAACGCCCCAACAAATCCTGTACCTCCTGTTATAAATACTTTATCATTGCCAATTTTAGATAGATTTTGTGAGTTATCAAAAGTAAAATTATTTAGTTCATCTTCCAATGAGATTGGTTTCTCTTCTATTTTATTCTTTGACTCTAGAAAATAAGCAATTTTTCTCACCGAATTCATCGATCCAAACTCACTCATTGATATCGACGTATCAAAAACCTCTTCAAGTTCAACCAATAAAAAAACCAACCCAAGAGAATCCCCTCCTTGCGAAAAGAAACTTTCCTCTACATCAACCTTTTCTAATTCCAAAATATCTGCAAAAACAATTGCTACTTTCTGCTCCATTTCAGTAGTGGGTTGAACATCTATTTTATTCTCAAAAATACTGGATCTTAATAATTTTTTTCGATCAATTTTCCCCGTTGAAGTAATTGGTAATTCACTCATTTGTTTTAAAAAATGAGGAATCATATAAGCAGGAATATGAGTAGATAATTGATCTTTAAGTTCACTTTCTTTTAGCTCTTCTTTTGTTTGAATAAAACCAATTATCTTCTTCTGTTTACCTCGATCGTCTAACAAAACAATTGATTGTTCTACTGAATTAATTTGATTTATCCAATATTCAATTTCAGACAATTCAATTCGATACCCTCTAACCTTTACTTGACTGTCCTTTCTGCCTAAAAAATAAAGCAATCCCTTTTCACTCCACTTCCCAATATCTCCTGTATCGTATAGTTTCTCACCAAGCTCTTCATGATAAATGAATCTATTCTCAGTTAATCTTGGTTCATTTATATAGCCAGAGGAAACACCAGCTCCTCCAATATAAATCGCTCCTTTCTGCCCTAAAGGAAGCAATTGTTGGTTTTCATCTAATAAATATATATATGTATTTTGAATTGGTTTCCCAATCGGTATAGATGTCAATCCTTTTATCAAGTTCTTGTCGAACGTAAAAATAGTAGAATCTACAGTACACTCAGTAGGACCGTATACATTGGATACTTTTATATCCTTGTCTTCACACCACTCAAAAAAGCGTTTGGCTAAGTCAATACTAAAAGCTTCTCCCCCAATTATCAAGTGTTTTAAATTGCTGAACTTAGAAATTTTAGATGTTCTTGTGATCATTGATAGCACATGTGTAGGAATTCCATCTGAAATTTCGATTTCATTTTCAACTAAAAAATTTAAAATCAATTTACCATCTTTACGAACATCAGAGGAAGCTATTACCAGCTCCCTTCCTAACATTAAGGATGCAAACAACTGCTTAACAGAAGCGTCAAAGTTAAAAGATGATAGCAACGCAAGTTTACCTGTACCTGAATAGTTTTGATATATTAATTGATCAAGGCTGTCAATTAAATTTACAACGCTTCCGTGGCTAATTTTTACACCTTTTGGTTTGCCTGTCGTGCCTGAAGTAAACAGAATGTAGGCAAGTGATTTTTCTGATAATACAGGTTGGCGGTAATCGAATAAATCTTCACTTTTTTCTTGTTGTATAATTTCGAATTCATCATAGTTATTAGCTAATTTAAAACTTTTATGGACGACGATTCTTTTTACATTTGCTACATTTAACATTGTACATATCCTACTTGGGTGCAAATAGGGGTCAACAGGGACATAACAAGCACCACTCATAAGGGTTCCCAGAATTCTAACAATACTGTCTTTTTCTCTTGGAACCATTACTGCAACTGCCTCTCCTATTTGAACACCAAGAGACATTAGATGGCTAGCTAGCTTTTTAGAATTATGTAACAATCCAGTATAAGTTAAAGTTCCATTTTCATCTGTTACAATTACCTGATCTGGATATTTAAGCGCTTTATCTAAAATTGGTGAAATAATATTATTGCTCGACAATTCTTTCAATAGACCTGTTCCATAATCGTGAAGTTTAATACGTTCTTCCTTAAGTAAAACCGGAGCATTACCAGCTAAAGCTCCTGTATTTTCTATATAATAATGAAGTAGCTTTTTAAAACGAGAAATCAGTATATCAACTTCACCAGCACTTAAATAGTTCAAGTTGTAATCAAACTCAAAATTAATATCATCCTGCTCGTTAAAATCCTGTACATGAACCACAAGAGGGGTTTGCACGAAATCGCTAGAAAAAGTTCCTGCATGAGTGACTTCAAATTCCCCAAATTTACAATCATGATTGTGTGGTTCAAATGAAAATATAACATCGTATAATTGAGATGAATTACTAAAGTTAATACCAACAGATTTGTTAATTTCATGAACAGCTATATTCCGATAAGAAACTGTTGACCTCATTTTGGTTTGAATCCCTTTTACGATTTCCAAAAACGAGGTATCTGGTGAAAAATTTATTCGAAGAGGAATGAGTCCAACAAAGTAACCAATTGTTAATTTTTGCGTTTCGTTAAAACGATTTAATAATGGTACTCCAAAAATAATTTCCTGATTTCCAGTGGAGCGACTTAAAGTGATATACAATGATGCAAGGAGGAAATAGAACTTGGATTTAAGATCTTGTTTTACATCTGTTTGAGCTTTACAGTATATATCTCTGGGAAAAACAAAACGTTTGCGCTTACTTGGTGCAAATTGAAGAATAGCATTCTTTTTAGAAAACAATGAAACTCGATTAATATCACTGAATTCTTCTTTCCAAAAACTAATACTCTGATCCAGGTCTATTCTTGAGTTGTTAATTGTTTCGAGATAAGACTTATAACTACTTGTGGTATTAACTTCAATTAAAGATAAAATCCCATTATAATGTTGCGCAATTTTTTGAAGTAATTGAGCCCTTGACCAACCATCAATATATATATGATGGTGCTTGAAATATAAAAAACATTGTGATTCTGCGATAACCAAAGAAATTGAATAAAGAGATTCACTATAAATTTCGACACTTGATTTAAAATCCTTGTTCATCCAGTTCATGGCAGATTCTAAAGCATTAAATTTGTGCGTTTTCAAAGTAAAGTTTCTTTTCTCCTCAAAGAATTGCTCCGGTATGTTGGAAATTGAGCCGATACGTATTCTTAGTGCGTCATTTTCAGATATTACATTTTGAATAGATTGCTCAAGAATTTCAAAATCCAGAATACCATTAATTTGAGCATACGAACCAATGTTAAAAATAGGTTTATTTTTATGTAATTTTGCTTCAAGCCATATTGCCTGTTGATTAACAGACAGTGCTGTTGAATTTTTATCAATAAAACTAGTTGACATATATTATTTGTTTTTTATAAATCATAACCAAGAGTGAGAATCATTTTCTGCCCTCTTCCTAATACGCCTAAATCGGCCCAAGGATTAATTGTATACGTTGGATAATAATATTTTTTATTAAAGATATTATCTACCTTAAAATTAATATAGATCGTTTGTTTTTTATCATCAAAGGGCTTCAATTCACTTAACCTTATATTTGCTGCCCATCTCCAATAGGAATCTGTTTTTCCATCTTTGGAATAAGAAATATATTCACCAGGTATAGGTTCTGCCTCGGTTCCTGACGTCGATTGATAATACGCGAGCATTTCTCCAACATAATTTGTGTTCACTCCAAAACTTAATAGTCCAGAATTAAAAACGGGATAGGAACCTCTTAAGTTAATTGTTGATAATAACGGAGGTGAAAACGAAACTTTATCATCTGTTTCATTTTGAGATAAATAGTCTGTATCTTGAAGGGAAAAAGAAAACGTACCAACTAGCTTTAAAGTTTCACTATTTTTCATTGTAAACTCCTTAGTTTTTTTTACTATCAATTCCAATCCATTTGTCTCTACTTGACCATCATTAGTGGTTTTAGGAATATAAACCCCGTTTGGCTCTCTCTTCGTTACACGAGTAATAAGGGATGATAATTCATTTCTAAATAAGTTTGCATTTAACTCTAAACCAATTTTATTATTTGCATATGTATACCCTAACTCATAGGTGCTTATTGTTTCCGGTAAGAGGTAATCTAAATCAAATAGCATTCTGTCATTTGCATTACTTACAACATTTGACTGGTTGATTGACTCTCCATACATACCTTTAATATAATGAGATGAGCCCATTCTGTCTTGGTAATTATATATGACAGCAAGTCTTGGAATAAAATTAAGTTTAGAACTGTCGTTTATGTCTATTTTAACCTCCCTTATTGTATCATTAAAACCTTGATTCCTAGCACTTAACATCTTATAATTACTCTGCCTTTCAAGTCTGCCTCCAACAACAAATAGAAATCCGCCTTTTTTAATTTCAGCTTGCATATAACCGGCATATGTATCTACTTCACTATCTGGGTGAAGTCCAACATACCAATTTCTCCTATTTAACTCAGGTGCATTGTAAAGAGATCCATTTGTTAAATTTCGATTAAAAGAAATCCCTGCAATAACATCAAAATCTATCTTATTTCCCCTTTGTGAGTTTAGTATAATTGATCTAGTATTTAATTCGGTCCTTATCGAAGAAACATTATCTTCTCCAACTGTATATGTTGTGTCAGAATAACGCTTGTAAAATGCATCGACTTTTGAATTCATATAGGACGCCTTAAGTTCTAAATTAAAACGTCCATTTAACAAGTTTTTCTTTCGAAATCCAAACTGATAATTTCCAGTTTTTGAACGATAATCATTTCTCTTTCCCGGGCCAGGTTCAATAAAACTAAAACCAAAATTAGATAAAGCATAATTAATGTTTGAAAAAAAACCTTTATAACTCATCGAAAAATTAAATGATTGATGGATTTTAGAATAGCGTTCTTTATTTATATCTAAATCTCTATAATCTGAAATGGTAATAGGATTAGAAACTGGGAATGTATCAGGCAATAAACCGGCGTCATAATCATATTTTGCATCGGAAACCATGTCATTCCACTTTTCTTTATATCCATCCTGGTGGGAAGTCATTGCATTTAGTGCTAATTGAAGTCCATTTTCATTAACCGCATATCGAAATACATTTTGCTGCGTCCATGGCAGTCCAAAACTAGTTGACAACCTTGCCGATGAACCTGGCTTAGAATCATTTGTAATTATATTTATTACTCCAAAAAACGCTCCTGCTCCATAAATTATTGACATTGGCCCACGTACAATTTCAATTTTGTCAATTGACTCAACGGCAACATTTATTTTATTCAAAGGGAAATCATTTTGTCGCTCAGAGAGCATACTCACACCATTTACCTGAATCATTACATTTCGATTAAAAGGCCCCCAAAAACCTCTAATACCGATTGTCACATCAGATTCAGAGCGATGATCAATTGTAAACAAACCCGGCACATTTTCTAGAATCTCTTGAACAGTGATAAAACCATTTTGAGCTATCTCTTCTCTGCTAATAACGACCACACTCGCAGGAATTTCATTTACATTTTGCTCCCACCGTGATGCTGTTATAGAAGTAACACCCTTTTCTTTCAATTCAATTAGTATGAATTCATTGTGCTCAGCATCTGTGATCCGTTTTCGAACTTCCTTTTTTCCTGGGTATTTAATACTGAGTACTTGTGTTGAATCTTTTGCTATTTTAATTTTAAAAGTACCGTCATTTGTGGTTCTTTGTTTGGCTCTGTCTAAATCATTGTTAGCCTCCCAAAACACCTCAACGTCGAATAATGGTAATCCCTCTTCATCAATAACTTTTCCGTAGATAAAATCTTGGCCGAACGAAAAGTTACTAAATAAAGTAAATGCGATACATATAAGAATTGATACGGATAATTTCATTTAATTTAGTATTTTTTTTAATTTTTTAACTGTGGCGGGGTATTTTTTATAAGGCTTAACCATTGTTCCATTATCAATTACTTTACCTCCAATAGCCGTAATCGTATTATCGCTCTCAAATAGAATTTCTTCAATTCTAAATGGTGACTCTCTTCTAATCAGTTGCTTTTTCTTATTTCTTTGTCCACTTAAACTGTTTAATGGAATGATTGTAAACTTATCATCTACCGTACTTGCTACTAACTTTGTTCCGTTCGAATTATAACCCATTGAAGTAACACGATAAGTTCCTACAGAAATTATATCTACCACTGTAAAGTCTAACACATTAAATATTTTAATTTCTCCATTTTTTAAACCTAAGGCACCATACTTTTTATTATTGGTATAGGTCACAGAAAAAACCAAGGCAGAGTCTACTCTGACATTTTTAACAACAACCCAGTCAAAATCTGAATCTGATGCATAAACACAATGCGTATGTTGTATTAAATCTACCGGCATTTCTTGTTGAAGTTGGAAAATTAAATCTTCTCCTGTTAATTCTGTTTTAGATAAAATTGAAGAATAGGTTTCATACAAGATGTCCGTTTCAAAATCTTCAGTCTCTTTATTAATGGAATCGTACTGTGCAACAGCCATGTCTGCTTTTTCTTTTGCAGCGTCATATTTTCCATCAAGGGTTAATTCGAACGCCTCTGAAGATAGGGTAAGAGCTAATGTTTTTTTCTTTGCTTTTTCAGCATCCGCTTTGGCTGTTGCAGCAGACGCTTTGGCTGATGCAGCAGACGCTTTGGCTGTTGCAGCAGACGCTTTGGCTGATGCAGCATCCGCTTTGGCTGTTGCAGCATCCGCTTCGGCTTTTGCAGCATCGGCATTGGCTGTTGCAAAATTCGCAATGGCTGTTGCAGCATTCGCTTTGGCTGTTGCAGCAGATGCATTGGCTTCTTCAGCATCCGCCATGGCTGTTGCAGCAGATGCATTGGCTTCTTCAGCATCCGCCATGGCTGTTGCAGCAGATGCATTGGCTTCTTCAGCATCCGCCATGGCTGTTGCAGCAGACACATTTGCTAAATAAGCAATACTCCCAAAAATTACAATCAATAAAACACCTAAAATTCCAGTAACAATAAGTCCTTTTTTTCTATTCCGGAGCGTCTCTGCATAGGCCACACTGCGCTCTGAAAAGTTGATCATACTTAAATTTGGCTGAGGGTCTTTAATTTCCTTTTCAGCTAGCTGATACCATTCCTTTGCACTATTCGCCTCTTTTAGTGGAAGTAACTTGTTATTGTTTTTTTCTGATTTTTCCCATTCGAATGATTGCTGTAATAATTTAGAATGGGCTGCATTGTAAAGCCCATCTCCATTGATCGTAGTAATTAAGTCATCAATTCTTACTTGATCATTCCATAAATAAATGTTTTTTTCACCTCCCAAACGATGCGTTTCCAATTTTGCTTGAGAATCAGTTACTTTTAATATCCTTTTATTTTGAGCTCGAGTATAGGCTATTCTCAGATCATCTTCTTGCGTGTTATTATCACTGATAATATCGATTACATTCTCACAGTTCATTAATGCATCAGCGAAACTATCTTCACTGCCTTCTTCATCTATTTCATCAAACCATGTTTTAATTCCTTGAAGTTTTAATTCAAAGTTTAGCTCGCTAGCATATTTATACTCACTTTTACAATAGTTTATGTAAGCTTGCCTATTTGTCGAGATTTCATTGGAAACAAATTTTTCTGCTGTAGCAATATATTCATCCTGGATATTTGTAAAACTTGGTAACTCATCATCGCTATTACATTGAGATCTAAGGCGTTTAACTTTTGTTAAATTGGTTCCAAAAAGTAGCATACTCTTTGGTTCATTGTATTTTTTCCAATAATAGCTCTCACATAAAACACTGTTGTGTTTCGCAGTTATTTCGTCTTTAAGGTCACAAACAGCTTTTAAATCTTCATAGCCTTTTCGACTTAAATCTTTACTACTGAAATTTATTTCTTGAGGTTTGTCAATACGATCCCACTCTTTTTGAGTAATGTCGCCTTGATTTTTTTTTGTTTTTAACAGATCTCTAAATTCTTGATAGTGTATCGGGATTATTCGTTTCTCAAATTCGATGGCTTTCTGCACCTCAAAACGGCAATTCGGAGATTCAACCCAACTTGGACTAAGAATACAGGCTACTTTTTTGGAATGCAAAATCGCCTCTTCAATTCTTTGCTCGAAATTGTTGGAAAATCCTATTTCCTCATTATCGAGCCAGACTTTGTAGCCGTCTGCGGTTAGTTTCTCGTGTAATTCAATGGCTAATTTTTGACCGTGATCACCTCCATTGTCCCTTTTGTAGGATATAAAAAGATCAAAATATTCGCTTTTTTTAATTATGCCCGAATTAAAATTGTGTATAAATTCTTCTGGGATAGTATCCGATTTACGTTGTCCGGAATCGCCTTGGTTTGCATCTTTCAATTTATCTTCTATTTCTTCCATTCTAAGGCTATCTTAAATATTATTTAGCACGTTTAATAAACTGAATAACATCATCGCTATTAGTAAACCATTTGCCACCATTTAGTTCTATCATTTTACCAGTAGCTATTAATGATTTTTCCTGATGTACAGTGAATTTCTTATCACCCACATCACTTAACACACAAAATATAGTTTTCCTTTTTAAATGATTAGAATCATTAACAGCATTAATAATAGCTCTAACACCATTCGAGCTAGGGGTAAATATGTAGAGCACATAGTCGCACTGTTCTTTAAACTGAGTGTTTTCTGAAAACAGTTCAACACCTAAATCCTTGACATCCTTCTTAAAAAAGGACATCCATTCTGACGAATTACTAAAATCACTTTCTACATATACTTTTACTACATCCATTTTTAAATTATTTTACCAGAATCAAACATTTTTGCATTACACATCTTAATATTTTCAAGAAATGAAATAATAAGAAAAAAAGCGTTTTTTATTTTTACCCTATACTGTCCTTTAGTTAAACTAAAAATGATGTCAGCCTAAACTTATTTTAACATACATTTAATTCAACCTCAAAAATATAGAAAGAAAACTATCTTTAATGCAGTATAAATACCTGTTTTTTTTTAAGAATAGTATTTAATTTTACTGAACAGACAATTTCAAATTTGTTGCGTTAAGTTATTGAATCGAAGTTATATTTTTAGGATTGCTGCTAACTTGTTTGTAGATAGTTTGTTTATTAATCAAATGCAAACTGAACACCTAAAAATAAAGAGTATTTGTAAACCCGAAGAAATAGGGTAATTTTACCTCGCTATAAACGATAAGAAATATAACTATAAATGAGGATAATTAAGCTTTAACATTTAAGATAGCATCGAAACTCTTATTGATTATAGAAAACGTTTAATTCTCGAAAAATAATACTAAACCTTTTAGAAACATGTTTACAGTCGTTTTTTTAATTCTCCTTTTTTCTGTCTTATTAAAATCAATTGATCACTTTCTATTGTTAGCGGGTCAATCAATTCTCCGGTGCCTATTGAATGGCAAATAAAATCTTTTGCCGTTCTTTTTAATAAATGTGAGACTATAACCCCTTAGTGTCTAATTTAATTTTTCTCTCCTATTTTTTAAATGTTGCACAACAATGTATATTTTAACAGTGTTTTTTTTATATAAAATAGATCATTTTACGGAAAACAACCAAAATAAAATCCCCCAAGCACCTTTTCTGCAGACCATCTATTGTACTCAATAAACCCAAGAAAATTGATACTTTTAAGTAATTCAATCCTAAATAATTCGCTAATATTTAACACCGTTAATATTGAAAGCTTAACCAATAAATATCCTACTGCTTAAAGATTTGATTCTTCATTTATTTTCGATTTCAACGAGAAATTTCTTTAATGTTCTTTGTACCTACCCAATTGATTGTGATTTGTCAATTCCAGCTTCTTCAAAATTAAGTCTTGGAGCAATATCCATACTTTTAATGTCTGAAGTTGTTTTTAAAAAATGTTCAGCCTGTTCTATTGGATTATCTTTACTTCGATAAAAATGATAAGCACCTCTTATAAAGCCTTGTTTTTTTTTGATATTTTACAATTACCTGAAAATTCTGGATCCCTAAATATCATCCCTTCAGTTGCTTTACAAATAATAAAACCTCTACCATCTTTTTGTTTATCGATAGCTTCGACTTGCTTATTTTGATATTGAGATAGATCGATCCTAAAAACGGATAATTGAGATTACTTTTCAATTATCCTACGCTTTATTATAATAGATTCATGTAAATAAATAATATTATTATTTAGAGTATTTAATTCGATAATATCATCAATATTTACATTATACATTTTTGAAATAGAATATAAAGTTTGCCCTCTCTCTACAATATGATATATTTCTGTGGGTTTTTCTGGTTGGATAATAATTTTACTTTTTTTGATAAGAGGTGTTCGTTTATCAATTAGGGAATCAGAAGCTTCAACAGCGATTACTTTTCTCTCTATTTCTTTACTTATTTTTAGAGGTTTTACTGTTTCAGTTGAAGGAAATATGTATTTCTTGCAAAAACTTGCAACTAAATTGATGGTCAGCAATAGACAAATTACTGAAAGAAACATAATTAAACGTTTATACTTTCTTAGTAACGCTATATCTTCCTTCTTATATAATTTAATTTTAATATTATTCATACTACTTTATTTACGCTATTTAAAAAAAAATGAGTTTTAATATTAATCAAAAGTAGCTGAATATTTTAGTTATTTAGCTTTGTTTTTTTTATTACAACTAAATAAGGAAGATTAAGTATAACTACCTGTTTTTTTAAAATTGCGTATTTATACTGAATTTTAAATGATTCTTATTGTTGAAATTTACAATATATTAATAATCTTAAAATAAAATATTATGCCTGGATTAGGACAAAGTGAATTATTATCAATGAGCCAGCAATTTTCTGGTTTACCAATGGACTCTCTAATAGGAGGGCCATTAAATGCAGCCGCCTCTGCAAATGCAGCAATGGGAATGAATCAAGTATCGTTCATGTTGAACACATGTTTTACGCAAGTAGAAGTAGCTGCTGTTGCTGCAGACTCTAGTGTAACACCAGCAGTTGTTGCTGCTGATGCGTATAAAAATTATGAACCAATTATGATTAAGATGTCATTAACGAGACAGATAATCACACCAGTTAGTACCTCTGCTGGTAAGGCATATGCTGCTGCTGTTGAGATAGCAGCAGAAATAGACAGAGCAGCTAATGCAGCACATACTGCTGGACCTCGACCAACTCCTACACCTGTTGCAATAGATGAACCTAAAGCAGATATTCAAAATGTTACAACTGCATTTAACTTACCATTACTAACAATTATACCATTAAATTCATTAGCGGTACAAACAGTTGATATTGGTTTTGAAATGGAGGTGAAGTCCAGCTATGGGGAAGATCACTCAAACGAATCTTCAAAATCGATGGCTGCGGAAGCAAGCTTTGAAGCAAAAGTAAATTACGGTATATTTTCAGCTTCAGTAAAAGGTAGTGCTAGTACAAAATCCGAAGATAAGACCTCTGAAAGTTCTCATTACGAAAAATCGAACTCTGCAAAATACACAGTTGCTGTAAAAGCAGCACAGATACCGTTACCTGGTGGTGTAAAAACTATTATTGATGCATTTGCTGGTGCAATTACACCAACAACATTACCAGTTCCTGCATAAGAGGTTCGTAATTTAACGGATAAATTCTTACTTAATTTCATATTCACAAACTTGATATTATCAGGTTTGTGAATTTTATTAACAAACAATTTTAAATGGCAGATTTAAAAAACCGAAACCTTAAACCAAACGCGAATTCTGAACTTACTATAGACGCTTTAATTAGTTCACCTTTGGTTGCGGCATCAAAAGCAAATGCTGAAATGATGCTTGGTCAAACACAATTTATTTTAAATACTTGTTTCACTAAAAAGGAAGGTGAAGCCAATAGTTATGATCCGATCATGATACAGATGTCGTTAAGCCAGAGTATTATTGATAGCAATAAGCTTCCCTCTGATGAAGACTACATGACTATAAAAAAAATAAATTTTGAAGTTCCTCTATTTTGTTTGATTCCAATTAACTCATTGGCAATTGATAAAATAACGGTTGATTTTGTTATGGAAGTAACATCAACATCATCGTGGAAACTTACTGACGAAGACATAGATAAAACAGGTAAAAGAGTCAACAAAAAACAAGCCCAGTTAAACGGAAAAATAAAAGGAGGATCGAACGGAGACAGTCAATATACCAAAGAATGTTCCAGTAAACTTGCAGTCCATATTAATGCTTCTCCACTACCTCTTCCAATGGGGATGCTTGCAATACTCGACCTTTACTCAAAAAACATTAACCCAAGTCAAAAAACAAAACGCCTAACACCTTATGATTAACAAAGATTCAACAATACCTTGTCCAGTATGTAAAACACCCATCCCTTTCGATGCGCAAAGCTTGTTAATGGGGGTATCATTTAGCTGCCCTAGTTGTTCTGCTTCAGTTGGACTATCAAATCAAAGTAGACCAATTGTAGAAAAGACAATGACCGAATTAGAAACATTTAAAAAAAATAAATAAATAAATAAATAATACTTGAAAAATGAGCCGCTTTAAATCATTTGTAAATGTAGTTCGTGATACTCTCTTAAAGGCTAATGATTCATTATTGGGTGATAATAAAGATTTGCTCAACAAATACATTAAAGAAAAAACGCTTAGGCCTAAAGATCTTAGAAATAAACCTATTGCAGATCAAGAGGTGGTTAAAAAGCAAGAAGTTGTATTAGAGCCTTTATCTCTGCTGACTGAAAAGCAAGAGCCCATTGTAAATCAAGAGGTGGTTGAAAAGGAAGAAGTTGTATTAGAGCTTTTATCTATGTTGGCTGAAAAGCAAGAGCCTATTGTAGATCAAGAGGTGGTTGAAAAGCAAGAAGCTGTATTAGAGCCTTTATCTATATTGGCTGAAAAGCAAGAGCCTGTGACTGGGATAATGGACTATTCTGTTCTAATTAACAAAGAGTCGATAATCTCATGTCCAATATGTCTTACACCTATTCCTTTCAATGCGCAAGGTTTGTTGGCAGGCGTATCATTTAGTTGCCCTAGTTGTTCTGCTTCAGTTGGACTATCCAAGGAAAGCAAACCAATCGTAGAAAAGACAATTAACAAACTAGAAGAATTAAAAACAAATAAATAATAGCTAAAAAATGATAAGTTTCAAATCATTTATCCAATCAATTCATAATGCTGTTTTAAAGGCTAATGACGCATTAATGGATAAAAATACCGACCTGCTCGACAAGTACTTTAAAGAAAAAAGATTTGAAGTTACAGACGAACAAGGTTTAAAAAAAATAAAAAAAATTCTTGAGCCGATTTCTGTAGTAATGCAATATCCGACTGTTGATGATGAGGGGAATGTAAAGAATATTGATATTCACGTGCCTTTAATAACAATCGTTCCGATTACAACCTCACAAATAGAAAAAGCCAAATTAACGGCTGATTTTGATATGGAAATCGTCAATGGTGACTTACAGATCGATTTTTCGGGCAAGAAAAAGCCAGAAGGATTATTCAAAAAAGGGAGAACTGCAAAAGGGACATTAGAAATAACAATTTCCCCTCAAGATACTTCTGATGGATTGAAATTACTTATTGAAGGATACGAGACTTTACTTAAAAGACAAATTCCTTAAAGATAATAATAATAATGAAACTTAAATATTTACTCCTTTTAATCACAATTTATGCATCAAGTTGCAGCGAAATAAAACAAAATTCATCGCCCACAGCAACTGATTATAAAAAAATGTATCAGAATGCAATTGAAAATTCAATTTATCCAAAGCAAAGTAAAGTATCTAAAAATCTGATAAGTATAAATGATAAAAACCAGAAACTTATTAGAAAAAACATAAAAGGAGAAGAACATATTCTTTTTTTGGCATGGAAAGCTAAACAAGTTGTTGATGATTTTTATAGGCCAAAATTAAATACAGCATTAAACACTGGAGTCTATCCAATTTGGGTAACATCTTCTAATGAGCTTAAAGATTGGTTTAAAAAAAATCAAGTAAAGGATACCGTGATGCGATTAAAACAATTATTAGGTCTTCCTCCAACAGCAACAAATAGTCACTTTGTTGAGTTTTGGGTAAAACAAAAGAACTTATTTAGACCATGTCCTGATAAGGAGATTATTGATAACAGATGTAACTGTAATTTTTTGGATAATGTTGATGAAGATCACAAGAAATGGATTAACGAAAACAGGGTTTCGCGTTATTATAACATGGATTTATATAACCAATACCCATGGACTCAGTTAGGTTATACCTACGACTGGTCCGCTAAAAATGAATCTCACATTGGTTTAAGTGAGTTTATCATTGACCAGAACGCCATTGTTTACATCAAAAAAATCTACACAACGAGCCAATACTTAAATTCAAAATAAAACTAATTTATCAGCTTCTCTATTTCAGATTGTTTAGGAAAGCAAAATTTTTAATTTAAAAAAAAGATCAAAACTTAAGCTACAAAAAAATGAATAAAATTAAAATTAATCAAGA
>Ga0302131_1000697_pt1 | contig 19701 bp, 20 predicted proteins | sample CB9_20m_MG_FD_203105 | JGI IMG/M metagenome (GOLD analysis project Ga0302131, IMG submission 203105) | Marine microbial communities from Western Arctic Ocean, Canada - CB9_20m | ecosystem: Environmental > Aquatic > Marine > Oceanic | place: Canada: Western Arctic Ocean | collected 2017-09-19
TGCTCAGTTGTTTGAGAAGTCCGTCCGGACCTTCCGCCTTAAAGGGCCTTTACGGATTGGTATGGAGATTACGGTTTTGATCTGACAACGATAGCGGCGGAAACGACATACAAACAACAACACAAAACATCAGTTCGCGTACAGACATTTCTGGCAGATGTACGGATCGTGATTCAAAATAGAGAGATACGCGACCATGCTTTTTTGGGACAGCATGTATTGAAAACACTCCTTAGAAATGAGGAAAAGCAATTAAAAAATTCTGAGAAACTTGACCTTAAGATGCAGCTCGATTGTTTTACAGACGAATAGCCAGACTCACTTGAAGAAGGCTGGGTACTTTGTTTTTTCAGTGTCAGCACTTTGAATTGCCCTGATCAATTTAGTCTGACCTCGTCGATTAAAGACCAGACAGGCATTGAACGCGCAAGAAAGCATACGCGGACAATAAATGATCAGTTTGAGCTTTTATCTAATTAAGCTTTACGCACGTAATTACAAATTATCGACTCACCTGATATGGGGATCAAAGAATACTATCCTTTCAAAGGGCCGTATTTTCATTACTGACCCTATTTAATAAGAATGTATGGGTTACACACTTAAAGACATGAAAGAATTGTCTTTAATGGTAACAAGAGCAGCGGGAAAGGAAGTGTGAAATGCTCACGGCCTCGGCCATACCAAACCTATAAAAGCAGCACTCCATGCCCTATCATTCATGGACCGTAAAAAAGATACGTTCACTATTTTGACTCTTTGGAAGCTCTATGAATAATATTTGGGATAACCGAAAAACAGGAGAAGAATCGCCCTTCATCAAACTGGGGCCTTTCAAGCTGCGGTTACCCTTTATTCATTACCGATTTGAATGGCCAGATTATGTCCAAGGTCTAATGATGTGCGCAGTGGATCTAGCTGCGATTCCTTTGATGATCGAGTTGTTAGGAATGCCCTTTGAGGTCGCGCTTGCTGTGGTGTTGCTCAATGGCATTCTCTACCTGAGTCATCACCTATTGGGAGACCCAGTGGTTCCTGGTTGGATAACACCTGCTATTCCTTTAATTATGGTTTATTGTTCTGCCTTCCCGGAAGGGCAGGATCGCGTGCATGCACTAGTTGCTTTTCAGCTCACCTTGGGACTCGTCGCGCTATCACTAGGCGCCACTGGCATGGCAAGTCGCGTGGTTTCCTATGTTCCAGCCGCAATCAAATCAGGCATTATCCTTGGTGCAGGGTTTGCAGCTGTTGTATCAGTGTTTGAGTTAGGTGGTCGATTTGATACTTACCCATGGACAATATCAATTGCGGTGGGAATCGCGTTTTATCTAATTTTTTCACGACATTTCAACGAGATAAAAAAACGAAATCCTATCCTGGCGGTGCTTGGTAAACTCGGCATACTTCCAGTTATTCTCCTTTGCGTGGTCATAGCGCCATTGTTTGGGGAAGCACCTTGGCCTACTGTTGAGTGGAGCCTAATCAATCCAGATTTTGGGACACTTTGGCGTGATTACACCGTGATAGGGCTTGGATTCCCTCCCTTGATGCTGTTTATCACCGCTATACCGACTGTTCTTGCGGTCTATATCGTTCTATTTGGAGACGTGTTACAGAGCCGTGCCCTTATCAGCGAAGCAGTAGCCGTGCGTCCGGACGAACATATCGATTACGATCCGAACCGTGCACATCTTATTTTTGGCGGTCGCAATACCCTAATGAGCATAATAGGACCAGATCTCACGATGGCCGGCCCCCTATGGGCCGCGATGCAAGTAGTGATTATCGAGCGTTATAAAGAAGGAAAAACCGCTATGCACTCTTTATTTGGTGGGTCAGGATCATTCAGGTGGGGAACCAATACCGGTCTATTACTATTGCCTATAGTCAGTCTCGTTGAACCTATACTTGGTGTTGCTCTTGCGTTAACTCTGTTGATTCAAGGCTATGTCAGCATTCGAATTGGTATTCTTCAAGCCCGCAGCAACCGCGATCTGAGCATAGCCGGTATGATAGGCGCGATTCTCGTGGTTAAGGGTGCAGGATGGGCGTTTGCCATCGGTATTGGTCTTACCTTGCTGATTTATGGAAAAGACTTCTTTAAGGGTGAGAACGATGGCATTTTTACTAAAGACCACTGAATACTAGGTCACCCTAAAAACGCTTATCTTGATTAACTCCGTGCAATTGCATAAAAAAGTTTCTGTTATTAAATAGACAGCGATTAGAACGTTACTGTTACTCTCTGCAATTACCCCCACTCAAATGACAGTAGCAGGGATCATGTCAATTTAGAAAGCTAGGCAAACCGTTAGGTTAAGTAATAACACGGGTTTTTTAGGGAGCGCAGGAGAATTACTCTGTTGATCAAAACCAGTGAAATAAGCAAGGGTTGGACATGGCCTATGCCTCAGATTTTGATGGCGCCCGAAGCCAACCTAAGGGCACCATCATAATGTACACGTTTAGTCGGTGAAATTGAAAGGAACGTAAACGTTCCTTTCAGGCTACATAAAGTAAGACTAGAAATACTTCGTCCACTTTACAGTACGTCTTCTGAAATCAGAGTGACGAATACACTTCCTCACAACGGTATGCCTTGTCTGAAACAGGCGTAGCACGAGATGCTGTTACGGAAGAATATGCGTCCATTGCCCACTGCTCGTTAGAAAGTGCATCGAAGGCTTCACCAAGTCGCCCCAATGACGGCGCCACCGCGATTACTGTATAGGACCCCGAAGCGCCACTAGCTATAGGCTGATAAACGTTGAACTCAACGTCCTCAAAGCCATTCTCCTTGTAGGCAGTTCCTAATGTTTTTACAGCCTGTAAATAGACTGCAGGATTCGTGGGATTGACTTCAACAGTCCGTGTGGCCCAATTTTTATAGATCTCACCTTTATAACCGTAGCCTTTCACAATTTGCAGTGTTTGATTGCCCGTCAACGTCCGTGATGCTCGTAAATCGGTTTGTAGATCTTTTATTGCGGGGCTTGTAGCCATTACATCCCACTGATTAAAAGCACTTGCTAAATTAGAGTGAAAGCTGAAAAACTGCATTTCGCCTATGCTTTCATTCCCCGATACAGCAACACATGCACCGGCAGTGAGAACGTTCATCGCCTCAAAAATCTCAGTATTATTTTTCTGCGCCGCTGTGTACGCAGCGGGGTCATCCGCAACAAGGTTTAGAATCGTCATTGCGCCACTCGACAAAGGAGCATCCTCGAGATGATGGTCTGCATAAAGGTTTGTCGCTTGCACTGTCAACACAAGTCCGATGCATGCAGTAGTAAAAATTTTCATAATGTTACCCTTTTATTTAATTTTTTTAGCTTCCAAAAAGACTATAGGTTTAATTGAACTGCCAGTAAACAATATATTGACGAAACAACAATCAAAAACGAATTATCAAAAAAAAAGAGAATTAATTTTGTAGATGGTGTTTAAAAAAATAAATTATTACACTGAGTTACTAAAAATTACTCGCCGCGAATGATTACCGAAGCGGAGTAAATGCCGGGTGAAGTAAACACATTCATACCAGTGCCCAGCGACTAGCCTGTTGTTAAGAAGCTCAATAATATTAGACAGAGAAAACCCAGATTAATCTACTTCGAGGTTAATATTCAGCAGATAGGTTTCGAGAGTGGCGATATTGTGTAAGAAGTTTAATAGCAAGAAATATCACAACAAGCCGTTTATTGATAAGCATGCAGAAGTAAAAAAAACTAACAAGACCCTAAGAAATCTTGATTATCAAAAGTAAAAAACGGAATGGAATAAGTTTAAGGGAGAAACCAGGTTCCTCCCTCCTCTTAAAAAAGCTATTTTAGCTTATAAGTGTGTATCGTGATTTTCTTTGTCACTGTGTCCACTGTTGTTTTGTATAGGTTTTGAGTTCCATCATCAATATGTCCAACTTCAGTAATATGAATTTTAGAACCTTCCCGATTCCAAATACCTACACCGGTGCCCGTAAAAAAGGTATGTTCATCCACTACCCCCCTTCCCTGAGATGTAAGGGTTCCACGAGTTCTATCCATGCCATATTTCAATCGAAGAGTGGCATATACCTTTCCATATTCACCCATGCTTCCTTCGCAGTGAATGGCACTTTCAGTTTCTCCCAAATCGAATAAGGTAACGTCCATTTCAGCAGTATCTTGCCGTAGTTCAAGGTTAAGAGAGTTACTACTCATATTAATATTTCCTTTAATTTCAAGTTGAATAAACTTATCAAACCTTATCCTCAGTTGTAAAGATGCAAAAAGTTATTTTTATAATACTTGTATATATTGGCAGCAACGAGAAAACGGAGTGACGTTATTATTGTTAATCGCTTTGTTAATGACTGATTCTCAAATGTGAACGCGATTATTCTCTGTCTCCTGCCCATTGAAAAAAATATCTTCCACCTGCCTTTTTTCCCATAGAGATGGATACTACTTCCTTCATAACCGAGTTCGTAGGGTCCGTTAAAAAACATAAATATATTGCTTATGTGTTGTGTATTTTATAGGGTTGATCTTAATCACATCAAAAGTACATTTAAAATACAACAAAAAAATAAAGCTAGTTATTTAAACTACGATCACGAGGAAGTTACCTATGTACAAAAAAATTATCGGCTTGGTAATACTATCTAGTTTATCTACTGTGTCAGGTATATCTTTCGCGCAGGGATTGCCTAGCAGTTCACTTATTGTGAATACGGTCTGCAAAATGAGTCATGGACACTCAATTGACGACATAATTACTGTAGCGCGCGCACGGCCCTTATCTGAAGAAGGGCCAAATCGTGTCTTTTATAGAACTCCAATATCAGGCTCAAACTTTAGTGATGACTGGGTTCTTAGAACAGTTTACTGGGACAACCTATCCCATTGGGCGGCGGCTAATAGCAGAGACAGGCAGCAATCAGAAGCTCAAAATCATTTGGACGAATTGATAACTTGTGACAATTCTAATCGAAAGTTTTTTGATAATTATAATATTGGAACAGGAAATCCTTATAACAATGGTCAAAACCAAGTTTCAGGAATAGCCGCAAGATTTTGTACGTTGAAACCCGGTGCAACAATAGCGGAGGCATATCAAGTACTTTTAAGCAATAATGCTCAATACGACGGTGAGCATGAAACCATGATGCAACTCTCTCATTTGAAGCACGGCAGTATGACGAATGTAGAAATGGGAACACGAATTACGATTCGACTTGTAGGTAAAGATTTAATTGATTTAGCAAAACGATTAGACTTATCTGGCCCGCGCAGAGTAGGTACTCCCGACGGCGTGATGGAAAATTGTAGCGATAGTAATTTATTTATGAGTCATGTGGCTTCGTGGTAGCGCAGCCTGCCGTAATTGGCCGCGCTGGTATATGAAGGCTAGTCTAAAGCTAATCACCTTAGCTTTAGACTAGCCTATTTGGTAAAACCCTTAATCCCCTGTCATAACAACTCTTAGATTAGCCAAACCTACCTCTACACATACTCCATCTAGGGCGCTACAGCGGTCCTAACCATTAACTACTGCGTATATATGCTAGAACCTATTAGTCGCAACAGCAACGCCACTTCCATCAATTAAAAGCTGCCTGCGCTCACGAAATCTATCTCTAGACTGCGTATCAGTATTATTTCTTGTCGCTTGCCAGTGTTCATAGCTTGGGTACCAAACTATACGATTTAACTTGGCAATGTCAGCATCCTCATCTATTTCACGAAAAAGACCTACGACTTTAACTTGCCAGTAATCCTCCCATGTTGCCCATGCGCGCTGGCTTAAAGATACAGCCGCTTCCATATGCTCAACTCGATAGTGCTCATCGCGATGAACATAAAATCCGTCTTGAGTCGATAACGATTCACGGACTCGCAGGTCAATAGAGGAATACAGCTTTGTAGAGGACTCAGCAATAAGCGTTTCTTCTTCCAATAACGAATCAACTAATTTGCTAGAAATAAGGACGTCACTGGTAAATGACAGCATCGCGATGTAACGATTTTTGGTCAGCCCCTTAAAAGGCGCGTCTTCAGCTAGAGTTGTGGGACTCCATAAGGCATAGATCGATCCATTAAGTGAATCGGCTAAGTTACTTATGGAAGCGGCGATCACAGCTGTAGATGAATCGTTGGCATCTGCAATAGTAAAGCTAGTGTAGGTATACAGCAGGTCATCTGTGCCTTGCCCAGTACTTTGAGCATTAGCATGCAAGGCAATTAACAATGAGAGGGCTGCGAAGGCTAGTACGTGATATTTTTGATACATAGTTTTTCCTGTATGTATTATCGATTATTTCACCTAATTTAGATCAACCATATAGTTAGCGGCTATCTCATCTTCAATACTTAGGAGAATCGGCCTAAGCGCCCCAACTTTTCGCTGGATACTACCCTCGGTGGCGCTTTGGTTTAAATGATTGAGAGGCTTTCCAATCGAGTCTCGAGTGAATGCGCATTCCGCAACTACAGCCGCTGCAGTGCGCCGGAGATCATAAGCGGCAAAGGTAATGCCTGCGATTTGTGAAGCTCGTTGAATAACATTAAACATAGAGGCAGCCGCATCATCTTTCCCAAAAAATGAGATACCGAAAATCGTTCTTATTTTTCTTAAACAAGCTCCCCACTGCAGACGCTATTGGCAGCGTGTGGTCCTCTTTATTAGTGGAATTCGTTACAGAATAGGTCGCATCAGCAAGACCTCTAGGATTTGCCTTCAGCGGCTGTATGTTCCGCTTAGAGATGCAATCTTGTATATGCCTATGCACATTAACGACATTGCTCCAACTAATATCACGTATCGGCCATTTCATCCCGTCATCAAAACCTCTCTTCACAACTTACTTATAGAACTTATGGTTGAAGGAGCTGACTCACGAAGGCCTAAGTATGTATTGAGAGCCTAGTCAAAAGTAATATCTAGCTCTTGCTGGATTCCGCTGCTCTTTTTCGCGTTAGCATTAGGGCTCGCGCAAGGCCTCAAGCCGAGGTAATATTTTCTTTGCTTTTAGACGAGCTACAGACGATTATTCTGATTACACTCAAACAACAATTACATAACGGGAGACAAAATTGGATAGCCTAAATTTTTAAATGAGAACTCAATAAGGGAAATGAAATAGCCGATGATCTTGATAAATTAATCAGAATGGAAATTAAGCACATCACGCCTGATTCTTTAAGCCAGTTAATTTTAGCTGGCGAGTAATTCTGGTTGAAATTGGTGAGCTAAGCTGAGCTGAGCTGAAGTAAATAACGAAATAATATTAATATGTTGGGCTAAGACCCCAAAACTCTTACGCAATAAGACAAAAAATTCTGTATTATTGACTGTATAGTAAATTTCGAACATCTGCCCACAAATGCAGTAATTTTTGGGCATAAGCCATTGAACTTTTGGCAAAAAGAAAATATGATTTTCGATCTATCGATGATATTGGACAACGCAATATGAAACAACGTGTAGATGCATTAATGCTCTGCAAACAACTCTTCATCGGCCAGTACCCGTTTGATTTGCATATTTTAAGCCCTTGTGCATCGAAGGACTTGCATTATGTCCCCCGTCTCAAGGGCACTCAGACCAGACCTCCAAAACCTCAAAGTAGCCATATCCAGGCCCCGCCTCAGGGGCGCACCCCGAGAACTCAGAGTGGTTCCATCTAACCCACATACATACTATTCTTGACGAATGGTCGGCTATTTATAAGAATGACGTTATTAAACTGCTTTTTTTGCATTGTTCACGCCGCTACTTATTGGGGTTTGCAGAGAATGTTGGTAGGCATAGGTAAATTTTAAAAATTTGAAACGGAGAGATGATTATGTCTGGCATTGTAGAAATTAGAGATTATACCATTGAGCGAGATTGGCTCGAGGAATATAAAGATTGGGCAGAAAAAATGGCAGTGCCTTGGTTGAAGAAGAATATGGATGTAATCGATTTTTGGGTCGACGATGAAATCGAAGCCGAACTTGACGGGTCAGACCCTCGAATATCTCCTCATGGGCAACCAAATGTATGTTGGATAATACGATGGGGTAGCAAAGAAGACAGAGACAGAGGTTTTGCTGCAGTACAAGAACATCCTGAATGGCAAGAGATTTGGTCTAAACATCCAAATGAAAATGCGTACTTGGTTATGAATGCGAGATTCATGAAGTCAATTTAAAATAAGCCAAAGCCTCGCGCCTGCATCGTTCGAGCTATTCCACAGATGTAGTTTAGCGCTACCCTTCCTCTGGCTGAGGATTTTGCACAAATGGATGTACTTAATATCGAGAATGGCGACGTTACTGATGATTGAATAAAAAATCATCCATATGGGCGGCGGAGACTTTAAAAGTTAAATCTTATTTCAGCAACCGATACTAAGATTAAATACAAAATTGTTTATGTACTGGAGCGTGTGGCGCTTGTTCAGCTTCGATTGAGTCATGCCTGGGATTCTGGCAGTTTGGCAGTTAACTTGTCAGTATCAAATTGAGAACTAGAGCCACAGATGCTGTAAATAAGCTGTGTAAGTATCTACTACCCCCTATGGCGGCTATTGCGTCTGAATCAGCAGATGAACACGATTACCAGCCTGACAGGTACACGAAGGGCTTAAAACCATCCTTTGATTTGGATCTACTGTAGGTACAAGTAGGTACACCGCTAAACATGTTATTCTGGACGAACAATAAGACATTCTTAAGGACAGACTATGAAACTACTCTTCCTTACATTCTTCACACTGCTGCTTGGATTTGCAGGGAATTCTTATGGTCTGGACTTTGAGGAAACCAAGCTATTGGCTGAACAAGGTAGTGCAGGTGCCCAGCATAATTTAGGACTCATGTACGCTAAAGGAGACGGTGTACCTGAGAATAAGGCTGAAGCAGTTAAGTGGTATCGATTAGCAGCTGAACAAGGTAATGCAGGTGCCCAGAACAATCTAGGACTCATGTACTACAGGGGAGACGGTGTACCTCAGAATAAGGCTGAAGCGGTAAAGTGGTATCGGTTAGCAGCTAAACAAGGCAGTGCAGGTGCCCAACATAATCTAGGGCTCATGCACGCTAAAGGAGACGGTGTACCTGAGAATAAAGCTGAAGCGGTTGAGTGGTATCGGTTAGCAGCTGAACAAGGTGATGCAGGTGCCCAGAACAATCTAGGACTCATGTACGTTAAAGGAAACGGTGTCCCTCAGAATTATGTGAAGGCTTATGTCTGGTGGTCAGTAGCTGCGGCACAAGGGAACGAAAACGGAAAAAATAATAGAGACATCGTTTCTGAACAATTAACACGCGACCAAAAAGCACGAGGTCAAGAGATAGCTACCAAGTGCTTTGAGTCTGACTATAAGGATTGTGACTTGTAAAGTTACGCAGCCTAAACAGAGCCTGATAAAAGTTTAAATCCTTCTGACGGATTCTTGGTTCCATTTGACCCCTATGCATACTAGTGTAGGATGATATCTGAACCAAGATGGATCCCAACCCAACGGCCAAGGCGGGAAAAGAAAGGAAAAACAGAATTGTAGCTTTTAATTTTTGATATAGAAGGTAGCTATTGGAGAATGCTATGACTATGACATGGGACTATTATGTTAGTGCAATTATTGTTGATCAAAATGAAAAAAGTAAAAGTGCAGATAAGTTAGAAACAATGATGAGAAGGCAGGGTATTGCAGGATGGGAGCTCGTTAATGTGGTTCCATTTGGAACTAACGCCCTTTACACAATCTATAAAAAACCAATAAGTTAAAAAAACTTTAACTAGGTTCCCTTACGTCAGAATTAGACAAGCGATATGCTAAAGTATCAATAACTTCTGCCTCAACCGCTCAGGATGTCACTGAAAAAAAAGCCCGCAGAGGCGTGATTACCGCTGCAGGCTTGGGTTATTGATGCCTAGAAAGCCTAGTTATTACCGTCTAGAAGACCTGTCAAAGCAGATGCATGAAGCTGACCTCGCATAGCTGCATCAAGTAGCACACCTCTGAGGTGAGTGGCACGCCCCACGTCCTGTCGTTTTTTTTCGATGGCATTAAGTACCCATCGCATCCAATTCCCGTTAGAAATACGATCAATCGCATCCCAAAAGACTCGCTCCAAGGCAATGGATGTTTTCTTGCCGGAGATTACTAACGTTCGGTGTAAATACATCTGACCCTCCTGTTAAAAAGCCCAGTAATAGTGAGTTATATTGACCGCAATCTATTAGGTTGCAACTGAATTAACTACAATTTAATCGTCTTAGAATTAGAATATTATAGAATAAAATCAACTAATTAGCGAAAATAAGGCAGTTGCTGCCACTGACGCTTCCACTTCTGTATATTTGCCACCGTTAGAGTTTGTCAGGCTATACTGTGTACTCATAAAAGGAGAAAGAAATGACCTGCAAAGAACTCTTGGATCGCTACTGGGGCTGCTTCGGCCACCTCGACCTCAAACCCGAAGAATTAATTAGCGTTGAGGACATGGTAGGATCAATGGAATTCACCCGCGAAGAAGCGGAGCAAGTAACTAAATGTCTCGAAGGCTGCTGAGATACTTGTTGACTTTATACTTGATAGATATATTCAAGATGGGGAGCATGAAAGGTTGTGTTGCTGGCCGCTTATACCGGGCTTAGGAGAAGCGAGCTATTAGGGTTAAATCCTTCTAACTGGCAAGAGCCCTGTATAGTTCTCACCAATAACATCAAGGCCAAAAAGCCTAGAACCGTACCTGTGATTGAAGACCTTCACGATCTCATAACTCTTCCCTTCAAAATTACCGAGGTGAAGCTGAGAAGAGAGTTTGAGGCAGCCCGAGACAAGATGAAAAGGCCAGACATAAGATTCCACGATTTGAGGCACACATACGCCTCTTGGTTAGCTAAAAATCCAGACATTCCACTGACTACAATCAGGGATATTTTAGGCCACTCGAATCTATCAGTAATAAGCAGATACGCCCATCTTAGGGTGACAGTTTCAAGCTAATATCTGGAGCCCTCGATAGGCCAAAGGGTTACAAATAGGGGTTACAGTAGGGTCAATTATCTTGCGGGTGACACCCTCCCGTTATGGTAGACTGAAGCCTGCTAAGTTGTTGATTTATAAGGAATGGTGCCCGGAGCCGGAATCGAACCGGCACGGTGTTTCCACCGAGGGATTTTAAGTCCCTTGCGTCTACCAATTTCGCCATCCGGGCATTTTGAAGGATGGTCTTGCCTTGTTGCGAAGGGATTTAGAGATAGACACTAAATCTTACTTTTGAAAATGGAGGCTGAGGTCGGAATCGAACCGGCGTTAACGGAGTTGCAGTCCGCTGCATGACCACTCTGCCACCCAGCCCATATTCTCTTACTATTTTACTTTTTTCTCTTCTGTTTGCTTGATCTCTCAAGCGGCAGGAATGATAGAGGATACGGGTCCTTGAGGCAAACTGAATTCGGCCTAATGCCATGTTTTTTCTGCTTATTCAGCCAACAATGGGTATTCCTCTTCATCATCAGCCCCTTTGGCAACCTGCCGGCCGCGCTGTTAGAGCAAGAATTACTGTCAATATAGCCCGCCTAGGCCCCTAATCACTCGTCATAGCAACCCGCGACTGGAAAGCAGCTAGTTGTCTGGGTAAGGAGCTAACAGGCATCTCTCCTTGAACAAACAAGCACAGGGACGGAAACAAGTGAGTTTTTGCTTGCCGGGATTTTTGCGGAACACACACAGAGGTAAAACTTCAGAGCTTTACCTGTGCAGGCGAAATTGTTGGTTTAGGCAGTAGCAAGATCGGCTGATCGTTGCTATCGACGTCGTACAAAAATGGAGCGGGAAACAAGATTCGAACTCGCAATCAGCCCCTTATGAGATTATACGAGTGTGAATGAGTGCATTGTAACCTATTGTTATTAATCAATAATAAATAAACGCACTCAAAGAGACGCATTCTCAATGGTGGTAATCCTGTGTGAAAGTGGGACGAATAGTGGGACGAATTACTTATTACTGATTCTGAATCGCTCCACTTCTTCTATCACGTTCTTCTGTAGAAGGCTCAAACAGAAGTGTTTCAGTTGAGGCTGCTTTACTTCCTGCTCCTCTGATTAGATACCGGACTGCTGTTGAGATAGTTTCCTCTGCGGCTTTTTCTGCTTCTGCTGTTGTAAACTTTGCAACTGCTAATGCCCTACTCCAAGCACACTTTTTTCTACTGCTTTGATGGTTGCTTCAGCTTATGTGTATTCGCTCTAATGCTCTTTTTCCTTTCTGGACATATCCTTGTTTAAGCAGATTTGGAATAAAGGTACTTTTGGAATTCGATGAACGTACGCTGTATATCTCGAACGCTACCTAGCTGCTGCCGCCAGAGCCGGAATTTCAGGGTTTAGCCAATCTAGCAGATATTTCTTTCAATCGAATTGCTTGTTGAATGAAAAGAGGGAAGCTGACAATACTGCCGATGTAATCGAAAACATACATTATGATCGAGAATACGAAACCGTAACTCAGTACCCCTGCACCAATTACAGTTATAGGCGTATAGATAAACACCGCAATAACCCCCACCCATATTACAAAGTAATTCATAGTCTCAAGGTCAGACAGCTTTATATTCCATCTCATTAACTCCTGATAAAAACTTTTGATAGCAATGGAATCTCCTGCGGTTAAGACGTCTACTTGTTTCTCAAGTTGATTATTGTAGTTTGCATTAAGCTTATAGTTGAATTTTCCAGTTATGGTATAGATAAGAACAACGAGGCCTAGTAGTGAAAGGCAAGCAAAAAAGACATTGATATTCAAAGTAGCGATGATGGCAAGAATGCCGACTACAGAAATAAGTGCAGTTATCATTTCAGGCATCGAATTTTCAAGAAATTCCACAAATTCAGTTAGAAGGCCCGTCCGGGCTGATATTCTGGAAACCGATGCGTCTTTGTTTGTTTCTTTTTCGATCATCTCAGGAGTAATTTTGCAGTAAATTCCAGAGTAGATTCGGGTGTCATAGAATCGTCTTGCACTTCCTACTATTAGTGCTGCCGCTCCAGCGACACATAGATAGAGTATTCCATCGAAGCTGTCTTCCAAAAGACCATTGATCGCTATTCCAATTAGAAGCGGGAAAAGAATTCCAGTCAGTGCTTCCAGCGTCACCAAAACGAATGTAAACAGTATGCGCCATCTAAATCTGAGAAGTAGGCTTTTTATTGAAATGTTTGTCATCGGGGCTTTGCTCATTTTCAGGTATTTTGTATTACATACTTATTACACTTAAGCAGTGTAATAGTGGCAGAACTTTACAACAATGTTTACAACAAAGACGAAGGAATGCGTCATCAAGAAATACTGGCGCTAAAATGGTCTGACATCGATGGGGCTATCGCAAACGTCCAACGTTGTATTTCAAATTATCGGATTGAGGAGAGAGTAAAAACTGACTTTATGGGGCGAGAAGTTCTTTTAAATGGTTCCGCGATCGATGCAATCAATAAAGCACAGACACGTTGGGGAAAGGGCTTTGTTTTCCCACAGCCAGACGGTGACTATTACAAGAAACCGAAGCGATTTCGTTTAGCCTGGATAGAAGCACATGAGAAATCTGGTGTTGAGTATCGCCCTATGAAAACTACTAGGCATACACGAGCGTCTGAACTGTTGTCGAAGGGAGTTAACTCGGCAAAAGCTGCAAAGCAATTGGGGCATGATAAGGAAACTTTCCTAAAGACTTACGCTGATTATTTACCGGAATATGATAGCGGCGATGACAGCTTATTGGAGTCAGATTTTGCGGACTTCTAAACTAAAAGTCGGACAAAAGTCGGACAAAACGCCCTTTTCGACCCTTGTTAGTAGTTAAGTCATTGTTTTTACTAACATAAAAATGGAGCGGGAAACGAGATTCGAACTCGCGACCCCGACCTTGGCAAGGTCGTGCTCTACCAGCTGAGCTATTCCCGCGTCTGAAGACCTATTATGCTCACTACCTCAGTACACCTGCAATAAAGATCTACTCTTGATTGCGTACTTATGAACAGACTTCTTGGTACTTGAACCTAGCTGGTCCAAGAGAGGCGTGTATTCTAATGATTGGACCGATCAAGTCAACAAGAAGCTGCATAAATCCTTGAATATTTTGCCTTTAAACAGGTCTTTTGGCTTTGATCATGAGTAGCGGCCTCAAGTTGCCCCCTAGTTATCGGAATCAACGTCAGGAAATAGCACAACCCATGCTTTCTGAAAGTACAATCCCATGGACCAAAGACTAAGCCCAGCCGCTAAATAGGTGCCAGCATAGCCCAGCTGTAAAATCCAAAAAGGATAGTCATCGCTAGCCAAGAGCATGGCGATGATGGCAATCATCTGTACCGTTGTTTTGAGCTTGCCGCTGAAGGCAACCGCGACGGTAGCACGCTTGCCTTTTGTGGCCATCCACTCCCGCAAGGCAGAAACCAAAAACTCTCTAGATACAATAATTATCGTTGCCGTCAGTATCAGCGGATAAACACTTACTAACATCACCAGCACCCCGGCTATTAATAGCTTGTCGGCCACCGGATCAAGAAAGGCCCCAAACTCAGAGGTCAAATTAAGCCTTCGGGCCAAATAGCCGTCTAGCCAATCGGTTAGACTCGCAATGCCGAATACGGCGGCGGCGGCTAAATGAGCATAGTGGTAATCTGCAAAATAGATAACGACGACTACTGGTATCAATAGTATACGGGAACAGGTGGCTAAATTGGCTGCATTCATGAGCGGTTCACAAGCGGGCTAGCATTTTCAAATTCGACAGGGTTCAAGGGGGCACTCTTTTATCATTGCATATCCGTTATTGTTGTTTTTCTCTATTATCTTACTTCTATTTCTTTTTATTTTTTCTACCATCTTTTTTCTTTCTTTTTGCTTTTTTGCCTATGAACGGATTTCAAACCGACACAATACCTCAGCTTCCCCGTTGGGAGCTAAGCATTGTGTAAGTGTCCATAGATGTTTTCGGCCAATTTCTTACTTATACCAGTGACTTTCCCAATTTCCGCCTCGCTGGCGTTTTTAATGCCCTGCTGACCTCCAAAGTGTTTCAGTAAATCCCTTCTGCGTTTAGGCCCTAAACCTGGAATTTCCTCCAACGGGGAGACCATTCTAGCTTTGGCGCGCCTAGCTCGGTGGCCGGTAATAGCAAATCGGTGGGCCTCATCTCGCACCTGCTGTAGTAAATGTAGTGCAGGTGACTCTGTTGGCAAAGCCAATTCCCGGTAGCGGTCCCCATTCTTCAAAAACAGAGTTTCCTGACCCGCTCGCCTACTGATGCCCTTGGCGATACCAAGTAGCAGTATCTCAGGCAACTGGAATTGCTCCAAAACATTATGAGCTTGGGTCAGCTGCCCTTTACCGCCGTCGATAAGCACAACATCTGGAATCTTAGCTTCACCTTTGGCAAGTCGGGTAAAACGACGCTTTAGCACTTGATCCATTGCCGCATAGTCGTCTCCGGGGGTGATATCCTTAATATTGAAACGGCGGTAATCGCTTTTTACTGCACCATTTTCGTCAAACACGACACAGGACCCTACGGTTCCCTCGCCGGAAGTATGACTAATATCAAAACATTCAATCCGACTAAGGCTGTTTTCTTTACCCAGCGCATCTTGCAACATGGTAAAACGCTGATGGATGTTTTGCTTATTGCTGATATGCCCCTGTAATGATTCTTTAGCGTTGGTAAGAGCTAGCTCAAGCCATTTGGCGCGATGCCCACGTACTCGCATAGACAATTTGATCTTTCGGGCAGCCACATAACTCAGCGCCTCTTCCAAGTCTTTACCGTCTTCTAATATTGTCGGAACAATGATTTCCGCAGGAATGCTCGCCGCCTTCTCATTGGCTAAATAAGCCTGTGAAATAAAGGCCGATATGACTTCCTCATTAGAATCGGCCAGTCGAAACTTGGGGTAGAAGCTTTTGCTGCCAATAATGCGCCCTGCCCTGACATAAATAGCGTGAACACAGACATAGGGCTGGTTAAATTCAGCGGCAATGATGTCGGCATCACCCCCTTGATTCGCCACATATTGCTGCTCTTGAATCCTGCGCAGATCGAAAATTTGATCGCGAATTACAGCAGCGCGCTCATAATTCTCGCCGACGGCTGCTGACTCCATGTTGTCGGTTAGCTCCTTAGTCAGGACATTGCTTTTGCCTTGCAAAAATAACGTCGAGAAATGCACATCCTTGGCATAATCCTCTTTCGAGATCATATTCACGCAAGGCCCGGTGCAGCGGTCTATTTGGAACTGCAAACAGGGCCTGGAACGATTTTTAAAATAACTGTCCTCGCATTGGCGAACGCGAAACACTTTTTGCAAAATCTGAAGAGTCTCGCGGGTAGCGTTAGCCGACGGGTAAGGCCCAAAAAACCTTCCACTGCGCTTGCGGCTACCCCGATAAAAAGATAAGCGGGGAAAGTCATCTTTGTCAGACAGCATAATGTAAGGGTAGGATTTGTCATCCCGAAGCATGATGTTATAAGGCGGGCGCAGTGTCTTGATTAGACTCTGCTCTAATAGCAACGCCTCAGTATTGCTATTGGTGACAGTTATCTCGATCGATTGAATTTTGGCCACCATAGCCATGGTTTTGGTCGCCAAACCCGATGCACGGAAATAGCTGCTCACTCGGCTATGAAGATTCCGAGCCTTGCCCACGTAGATCACGTCACCCGCCCCATTGATCATGCGGTAAACACCGGGGCGAGAGCTTAAGGTTTCCAGAAAGTGTTTGGAATCAAATTTTACAGGCACAGAATTATCTGCGCCTTTTTCAGGCACAGGCTTGTTGTTCGATTCTGTTGTTTTTGACATGGTCCAGCCGCGAGAAGCCGAGCTAGTTGGCTTCTGAAAATCCAAGGACGCAGCCCTGGAGGGGTTTCGAAAACTTTAAGGCTGGGAGATTAGCGGATACAGCACTCAGGCTCAACTGACAACTGACAACTGCTCAACTATAGGTACAGAATCGCCAAAGTCATTCAGGTCGTCAGATAAACCGTACTTTACTGCCAAAATTGTTAATTCTACGTCGCTGTGAATTCCTAGCTTTTCGAAAATCCTATAACGGTAGCTGTAGACCGTCTTTGGACTTAGCTGGAGAAATTCCGATATTTGACTAACTTTTTTGCTATCGGTGAGCATCTGAGCAATCTGAAGCTCCCGCCTAGATAATTTATCGAACAAAGAATCTTGGCTCTGATTGAAGGGGTCTAGCGCCAAGCGTATTGCTGCATCTGCAGTAACATAGTGTTGTCCCGCATTAACCACTCGAATAGATTTAAGCATTTCCTCAACGCCAATATTTTTGGTAATGAAAGCTTTAGCGCCAGAACGCAGCATCTGAGAAGGGATAACTCCACTTGTAACAGATGACATTGCGATTACTCGCAACTGAGGGTAGGTTTTTGAAAGTCTCAAAGTCGCCTCAATGCCGCCGATACCGGGCATGCGAGCATCCATCAACACAATATCAGGCATCTCGTTCTCGCAACACGATATGGCTTCTTCACCGGTAGAGGCCTCAGCGATGATACGCATGTCTATTTCATCATCAATCATCCTAGCCAAACCAGTACGAACCAGCTTGTGATCATCGACAATAGTTATGGTAATCGGTTTGAGCGGGTTAGGGATCATATTTGTCTCTTAGCTGAGCTGCCCTTGAAAGGCTAAAGCCTAGCTCTGTTTGAATGAAATGCACTTACTTTGTAGGTTGAATTAGTATCACAGGGTATTGAGGTTCACAAATTATGATCAATAAAACGGGAACTGGGTCACAAATTCGTAAAATATCATGAAATTAAGCGCAGGAATTTTGAGTTCCAGCAGGTAGTTTTGGGATGTTTTATGGTAAAAGCTTCCCACATCAAACTAATCTTACCTCACATTCTAGGGCAATACCAAACCGACCTAATACCGAGCTGGCCATTTCCTGAGCAAGTAAAGCGATATCTTCTCCGCTAGCATCGTCAACATTAACAATTACCAATGCGTGTTGCTGATGGACGCCAGCTCCGCCCTTGCGCCTTCCTCGCCAACCTGCTTTATCTAATAACCACGCGGCGGAAATTTTTACTAAACCAGGCTCACCGGAATCAAAACAAGGCAAATCAGGAAATGTTTCTTTCAGAGATTCAACCTTTAACTCTGAAACCAGCGGATTTTTGAAGAAACTACCTGCATTACCTAAAATTTTTGGATCAGGCAGCTTACTGTTGCGAATTCGGCAAACGGCATCAAAAACATCTTGATTAGTAATTTCAGAAAAATCGAGGCCTTCAAACTCAGCCTGCAAAGCACCGTAACTAATATTGGGAATTTGCTCCGTGGCCAACTGCAAAGTAACCCCTAGCACGATCAAGTGCCGGGCATCTGGATACTTGAAGAGACTGTCTCGGTAGCCAAATTCGCAATCCCTATGGCTAAGCTCCACAACTTTGTCCTGCTTTTCGTCATAAACGCTTACAGACACCACAAACTTTTCTAATTCAACGCCATAGGCACCAATATTTTGAATCGGCGCAGCCCCCACGGTTCCTGGAATTAAGGCTAAATTTTCTAATCCATAGAAACCATTATTCATGCAACTCTTAACGAATTCGTGCCAGTTCTCACCGGCGGCCACCCTCACCAAACCAACATTGTTGAGCCACTCTATGCTTTTAAAATGGATCCGAATCACTAGCCCAGGAAAATCCGCAGATAAAAGAATATTGCTACCGCCGCCTATGACCAGCGAGGGAAAGTTAGAGGCCGCACCGAATGCTAGCGCTTCCTTCAAGTCACTGAGATTTGTCACCTCACAAAAATGAGCGGCACTCGTGTGGACTCCGAAGCTGTTATAGGGGGCGAGATCGACGCCATGATGAAAATCCACTGGAATGATCCTTATTTAGATGAAAACTCATACGCAATATGAGCTAAAAATTGATGACAGGCTTGTTCAGCTAAATCCAAAACCAACTCGAAACCGTCGTCACCGTAGTAAGGGTCTGGAATGCTAAGTCGCTTTTGCTCGGTAAAGCTAAACAGAAGCTTAAGCTTTTGCCTATATTCAGGAGGACATCGAGGTTGTAAAACAGTCAAGTTTTCAACATCCATAGCGAAAATATAATCGAATTGATCAAAATCTTGATCGCTGACCTGTCGCGATACTTGGCTAGACAGATCAAAGCCGCGTTGAGACGCTGCCGCGATGGACCTAGGGTCCGGGTTCTTGCCTACATGGTAATCAGCAGTTCCTGCTGAATCCACTGAAACCGCCTTCTCAAGTCCCCTGTCGAAGACTAGCTTTTCAATAACGCCCTGAGCCGTTGGCGATCGACAAATATTGCCGAGACAAACCATCAAAACTTTAATAACCCGCCCGGGTTCTTTTATTAGACCGACAGCATGGACTTTTGCGTTGTCTTGATTAGACGCCATAATCTCAACCTAATCCGCTCTAATTAAAAATTGGCGCACACCCTCAAGGTCTCGCTGCGTATCTACACCGGCAGGAATCTGCTGAGACGACACTTCAACATGGATTTTGACACCATTATGAAGCGCTCGTAGCTGTTCAAGTTTCTCCGACAATTCAAGCTGCGCGACTGGCCACCTAATGAACTGATTTAGCACCTCTACTCGATACGCGTAAAGCCCTACATGACGGTAGCTATTTCCAGCAGACACACTGCCATT
>Ga0302131_1000704_pt1 | contig 19520 bp, 10 predicted proteins | sample CB9_20m_MG_FD_203105 | JGI IMG/M metagenome (GOLD analysis project Ga0302131, IMG submission 203105) | Marine microbial communities from Western Arctic Ocean, Canada - CB9_20m | ecosystem: Environmental > Aquatic > Marine > Oceanic | place: Canada: Western Arctic Ocean | collected 2017-09-19
AAAAGTTTAAGGTATAAAAGGTTAAAAATCAATCCCACTGGTGACGGCTGGTGCCGACCCATGAAGTAATGAGACCGAGAAAAATATGAATCAAGAGAACGACGAAGCAGACATTCACCCCCGAAAGGCCGGTTTCTACAACCGAGTTGACTGCAGTGAGATGCTCGCCCGCCAGTGATTTTACGCTGCCGGACCAAGCCCAGTAGGCGGAAATGAAGGGCCGGGTTAGGATCTCGATATTTGCGGGGAGCGCAAGAACCGCCCCCGAAAGCGGGAGCTGAAAACCCACGAGGTATACCGAAAGAAGAGAGGCCTGCTCGGCGGTGCGCATGAGACTGGAGATTCCGAGGCAGACCGAAGTCATCGCGCCATTGACGAGAACCAAGAAGATGAGGTGCTGGGTAAAGTCGCCCCTGAAGGGCCAAAAGAACTCGACAAAGAGAGCCATCCATACTGATTGGATGACAATGAGGGTACTTAAAAATGCAACCTTACTGAGCAGGTAGGCGGAGGGTCTGACCCCTCCGAATTTTTCCTTCTCCAAAATCTTTCGCTCACCAGCAATTTCCCGAGCCGAGTTGTTCGATCCCATGAGCGAGAGCAGCACGACTTGGAACATAATGATGCCAGAAACGGCGGATCCGACCTTCATGCGATCAGACTGCACTGCAGCCTGGTTCTCATATTGGGCCTGAAGATTGGAAGAGTTTCCGTCGATGAATCGTTGCATCGGTTCATTGCCGCGTTCCTCAAAAAGAATGACGAGAAGCGGGAAGCAGACGAGAATGGCGAGCTGGAGGATGACTTGGCCGCGGTCGCGCAGGAAAATTTTCCAACGTCGGGCCAACAAAGTGGCAAATTGGCTTAACATTCCCGGTGCTCTGTCCTTGGGTCGAGCTTCCTGAACGATTCCCTCGTCCTCGTCTTCGCTGATCTTTTGGGTCGCAGCATCCGTGGGCTGGGCGAGCCGACCTTCAGCGATCAGCTTATCGCGGGTTTTATTGAGCTTCGCGTAGTAGGTGACCTGGTGCTTGAGCCAGGAAGTGCGCCACTTTTCGGGGTTCTGTTTCGCGAGCTGAGGATAGACGAGCTCGGTGTGGTCGACCGCGAAGTAGTGCGTGAGCATCTCGGGCGGTCCGTGGTAGGCCACGCGGCCCTCGTGGAGCACGAGAATGGAGTCGTAAAGTTCAAGGTGGGCCAGCGAGTGAGTCACCGAAAGGACGATGCGCCCTTCCTTACGGGAAATTTCGTGCAGCAAGTGGACGATTTCGCGCTCGGAGCGTGGGTCGAGGCCACTGGTGACCTCGTCGCAGAGGAGAAGCTTAGGATCGGAGACCAGCTCCATGGCGAGGCCGAGGCGCCGTTTTTGCCCGCCTGAGAGGACGCTGACGGCGCGGTCGGCGATAGGGGTGAGGCCGGATTCTTCGAGAACGCGGTCGATACGGAGGTCGAGATCCTCTGCACTGCGTGTTTTTACCCGCAGTTTGGTGGCCGTTTCCACGGATTCATCGACGGTGAGTTCGTCGTAGGCGATTGAGAATTGGGGGACGTAGCCGATTTCCCAGGGCTCGAGATCGCCTTCTTCTGAAAGGTTTCTGCCGTTCCACCAAAGTGATCCGTCGGACTCGGGGTTCAGGCCAGCGATTGTCTTTAAAAGGGTCGTTTTTCCGCAACCAGAAGGTCCCACGATGGCCATGAAATGCCCGCGAGGGATTTCGAGACTTGCGCGGTCCACGAGGTTTACGGGTTCACCATCTTTCTGGATGGTGAAACAGACATCTTTCAGTTCGAGCACTAGGGAGAAAATGTGACCTTTCTGAAAGAATGTGGGAAGTCTGAAAGGAATTTGCCTTAACCATCTTATCAGAAAGATGGACTGAGGCCTTGCCAGCCCTGTTAAGATGCCTGCCCACTCAAAAAAATGCCAATAATTACCATGTTTCTGAGCCTCTGTGCCTTACTCGTTTCCTCGTCGTTCGGTGAGTGGAAGCAATTCCGCGGACCCACCAATGACGGGATCTATCCCGCACTTCCTAGCGGGGGGAAGCACGGATTCGTAACCGAGTGGAGGGAGGACAAGAACGTCCTTTGGAAAACGCCCGTTCCCGGTCGCGCCTGGTCTACGCCGGTGGTGATCGATGACGAAGTGTGGCTTTCCAATGCTACCGAAGACGGGAGTGAGATGTCGGCGATCTGCCTCGATCGCAAGACCGGGAAGAAGATTCACGAGCTCCTCCTTTTCAAGAACGACGCTCCCGAAGCCCTCAGCAACTCGGTCAACGGCTACGGATCCTGTTCGCCTACGATTGATGGGGAGCGGGTTTATTTCCACTTTGGGAGCTATGGCACGGCAGCGCTGGACCGAAAAACGGCCAAGGTGATTTGGGAGCGTCGCGATCTGCCCTGTCGGCACTTCCGGGGACCGGGCTCCTCGGTTGTCCTCTACAAGGAGACCCTGATTCTTACGATGGATGGGATTGATGTGCAATATCTCGCCGCGCTCAATCGCAAGACGGGTAAAACGATCTGGCGGACAGATCGCACGACTGATTACGGCGATGTCGAAGCCAATGGCAAGATCCGCGGCGACGGAGATTTTCGGAAGGCTTACACGACGCCCAATTTTGTCACCGTTGGAGGCGTGACCCAGTTGGTGAGCTGCGGAGCCAAGGCCTGCTACGGCTACAATGCCGACACCGGGAAAGAATTGTGGAAAGTTATTTACAAGGGTTTTTCAAACGCGCCCACCCCGGCCTTTGTCGGAAATGAATTAGCCATTATCAACACCGGCCTCGGAAAGGCGCGGGTGCAAGCGATACGTCTCGATGGCAAGATGGAAGGGGACATCACTAAGTCACACGTCGAGTGGGACATCTTTAAGCGCATGCCGGCCCGATCCTCTCCTCTGGTGGTCAATGGAAAACTCTACCTACTTTCCGAGTCGGGAATCCTCAGTTTGGTCGATGCCAAAACAGGAGAGATCGAAAAATTCGTGAGCCTCAAGGGCGGCTTTTCAAGTTCCGGGGTTTATGCCGATGGACTCCTTTATTTCCCAAGTGAAGAAGGAAAAATCGTCGTAGTGAAACCAGGTCCCGACTTAGAAATTGTCGCCACCAACGAGCTCGACGACGGCTTCATGGCCTCGCCGGCTCTCGCGGGGAGTTCGATTTTCCTCCGGAGCAAGTCGCATGTCTACTGCATTGGGCGGCCTTGATTTTAGTTAAAAATGACCAAGTCATCTCCTGAGGAAGACATTCTGCTATTTGGAGAGTATGCGACAAAGGGTGTCTGGATTTCGATTTTATTACTTGCCGCAGAAGTCGAATGACTTAGAGAAAAGTAAAGGTTGATTGATGGAGTGCGCTTCAATTAAGAGGCAGAGGATGAACCCGCTTAAAGGAGGATGTCCTTGATGACATGACCGTGGATGTCGGTGAGGCGGAAGTCGCGGCCTTGATAGCGGTAGGTGAGCTTTTGGTGGTCGATTCCGAGGAGGTGAAGAATGGTGGCGTTGAGATCGTGGATGTGAACGCTGCCGGGGGTCCAGCTGTCCTTGTCCGGTTGTGAGGCCATTGGTGTTCCGTCGGCTTGCACGATATTGTAGCCGTAGTCATCGGTTCGGCCGTAGGTGATGCCAGGTTTGATTCCTCCGCCTGCCATCCAGGTGGTGAAGCAACGGGGGTGGTGATCACGTCCGTAGTTTTTTTCGGTGAGTTTTCCCTGGCAATAGGCGGTGCGTCCGAATTCGCCTCCCCAGACGACGAGAGTGTCATCAAGTAAACCTCGGTCCTTGAGGTCTGTGATGAGGGCGGCACAGGCTTGGTCGATGTCCTTGCACTGTGATTCGTGTTCCTTGGGCAGATTACCGTGAGCGTCCCAACCGCGATGGAAAATTTGGATATTGCGGACTCCGCGCTCGGCGAGGCGTCGGGCATTGAGACAGCAAGCGGCAAAGGTTCCCGCCTTTCGGGCTTCCTCGCCGTAGAGGGCAAAGGTAGCGTCTTTTTCATCCGAAAGATCCATCAATTCGGGGACGGAAGTTTGCATCCGATAGGCCATCTCGTGTTGCTTGATTCTTGCGAGGACTTCGGGATCGCCAAACTGGTCGTGCTGCGTCTCGTCTAGAGCTGCGAGGGCATTGAGCTGGGCGCGCCGGTCGGTGCGGGAGACCCCCTTGGGGTTGTTAAGATAGAGGACGGGGTCGCCTTGGCTGCGCAGGAGGACTCCCTGGTGCTCCGAGGAAAGGAAACCGGGACCCCAGAGGCGATTGAAGAGACTTTGCTCGCCGAAGTTTGTCTTGGCGTGCATGACGACGTAGCCGGGCAGGTCTTCGTTCATGCGACCTAAGCCGTAGCTCAGCCACGAACCGAGACTGGGTCGCCCGGGGATTTGGCTTCCGGTTTGGATATAGGTGACGGCGGGATCATGATTGATGGCCTCGGTGAAGGTGCTGTGAACGACGCAGAGTTCCTTGGCTACTTTTGCGGTGTGTGGGAGGAGTTCACTGACCCAAACACCTTGGTCGTTGTTGTCGTATTTTTGAAAATCATACTTCGAGGGGCAGAGCGGCAGCTTTTTTTGTCCGGCCGTCATTCCAGTGATTCGTTGACCATCACGGACGTGTTCGGGGAGGTCCTTACCAAACATCTCCCTCATCTTGGGTTTGTGGTCCCACATGTCTTGTTGGCTGGGACCACCGCTCATAAAGAGGTAGATGACCCGCTTGGCTTTGGCTGGATGGTGAAGTCCGTCGGGGGAGGCGGGCGTTTGGGCAAGAGCTTCCGAGCCGAGGAGCTGAGCCATCGTGGCTGTTCCCAGACCAAGGGCACCTCGGCCAAAGAGCTGGCGTCGGGTGAGGTTGAGTTCGTAGTCGCGAAGTGGATTCATAGGAAAATTAAGGTGGGGAATTTAAAATACGGCGAGGGCAATGTCGCTGGCGAGCACAGTGGTGACCACTTGAGCCCAGGCGGCGAGTTGGGCGGCGGGCAGAGCGTCATCAATGGGGGCCTCGCCGGCAGTGAGAAGGGCTTGGGCATCGGCAGGAGCGGATTGGTAACGCTTTGTCAGGTCTTGAAGTAACTTCAGGCAAACCGTGCGCTCCCGGTCTCTCGCTGGACGACAGGCGAGCAGTTTATAGAGGTGATCGAGGCGCTCCTTATCATCCGGTGCGGAAGTGATGATGCGTTCCGCCAGTTTACGTCCCATTTCGATGCGCTGGGTTTCGTTGAAAAGCGCGAGAGATTGGAGGGCGGTACTGGTCCGTGAACGTTTGACACAACTGGCCTCCCGGTTGGGAGCGTCAAATAAAGTCATCATGGGATGGGGGCTGGTGCGTTTCCAATAAACGTAGAGGCTGCGGCGGTAGAGCTTGGCTCCTTTGTCCGCGACGTAGTTTTTGGTGTTGCTGGCTGGATGCATGAGGGTCTTCCAGAGCCCTGCAGGCTGATAGGGTTTCACTCCTTCTCCGCCCATCGTGGGGTCGAGGAGTCCGCTGGACCAAAGTCCGATGTCGCGGATGACTTCGGCATCGAGTCGGAAGGCGGGGCCTTGCGCGAAGAAGCGGTTTTGCGGGTCGTCCAGATCACCTCGGCGTTTGGAGCTCTGTTGAAATGTCCGGCTGCTCACCATGAGGCGAAGGAGGTGCTTCAAGTCCCAGTTTTTTTCCTGGAGTTCGACTGCCAACCAATCGAGGAGCTCGGGGTGGGTGGGCTGTTCTCCCTGAAGTCCGAAGTCTTCGGGCGTGCGAACCAAGCCGTATCCGAAGATCCGCTGCCACATCCGATTGACAAGAACCCGGGCGACGAGTGGTTGGTCATCGGACGTTAGCCACTGGGCGAGCCCGAGGCGATTGCGAGGGGCATCATTGGGCAAGGTCCCCATCACGGCGGGAATATTGGGAGTTAAGGCTTCTCCGGAAGGGCTGTGGTATTCGCCCCGTTGCAGGACCTTTGTGACCCGTGGTTTGGGAAGTTCCTGGGCAATGAGAGTGGTGGTGGTGAAGGATGCTGCCGGATTAGGGGCATCATTTTTCTTATTTTCGAAGGCTTGCAGAAGCTTCCACTCGCCGGGATTTGCGGGTGCTTTGATGACCGGGCCGTGGTCATATTTATTTCCGTCCATCGGTTGGTCGGCCGTGCTATTGAAGAATGCGAAAAGACTAAAATACTCGTCGTGCGTGATGGGGTCATACTTGTGGGTATGACAGCGGCAGCAGGTAAAGGTCATTCCCAACATGACCGTTCCAAAGGTTTCGGTGCGGTCGAAGGTATTCTTGGCCTGGAACTCAGCGGCGATGGCTCCACCCTCGGAGGTGGTGGGGTTCATCCTGACGAAACCAGTTGCGATTTTTTGAGTGGTAGTGGGGTTTGGGAGAAGGTCACCAGCGAGTTGCCAGGTGATGAAATCATCAAGCGGGAGGTTTTCATTGAAGGCGCGAACGACCCAGTCACGGTAGGGGAAGATTCCTCGGCGATTGTCGAGATGGAGTCCGTGGGTGTCACCGTAGCGGACGGCATCGAGCCAGTAGCGGGCCTGATGTTCGCCGTAGTGTGACGAGCTAAGGAGGGCATCGATGAACTTCTGGTAGGCTTCGGGAGATTGGTCAGATAAAAGCGGATCAAGGATCTTGGGCTCCGGTGGGAGGCCGGTGAGAACGAGGGCGGCACGACGGGCCAAAACCGGGAGGTCTGCTTTGGGCGCAAACGAGATGGCCGGCTTGTGTTGTTGATGGCGGGCTTCGATATAAAAATCGATGGCATTCGTTTTAGGAGCGTTTTTCTCCTTTCGAGGAGGGATAAAGGACCAGTGGGAGGCATATTTACCACCCTGTTTCACCCACTTGGTGAGAGTTTCTTTTTCGGCGGCGGTGAGAGGTTTGCCATCCTCCTCGGGGGGCATGGGGTCATCCTCATCGTGAATGCGAAAGATGAGTTCGCTGCCTTCCAGGTCATCGGGGTCGATCGCACTAGTTCCTTTTCGATCCTTAATGGCGGCGGCGTAGCTGTCGAGGCGAAGGTCCTTGGCTTTTTTAGTGTCCGGCCCGTGACAGGCGAAGCACTTGTTGGAGAGGATGGGGAGAACTTCGCGGGCAAAGTCGATTTTTTCCTCGGCAAGGAGCGAGCCGGGAAGAGCGGCTGTGATGAGCGTGGCGTAGAGTGCTATGCGGGAAGTCATGTGTCTTGGTGAAGGGGGCGGATGTCGAGCGGTTACAATACGCCGAGCCGAAGGTCAATTCATCAGAATTGGGTCATTTAAAAAGGATAATACCTGTCCAGGTCCTTTGAGCGAGAGAAGTACCCATTACTGCAGTTGTGCTGATTCCTGGGTGAAAACTGCGACATCTCCATAAACGGGCCGCCATTTCCCTGGAGTCAGGAAAAGAAAAAGTTAAAATTTATGATTCTTTGGAGTCATCGGGCCAGTATTATTTAAGTAGTAGAGCACAAAAGTGTTCACAGCCGGACCGCACCGACACCATGCTTCACCGTATCCTTGCCTCCCTTTATTGCTTCGCCGGACTCGTTCCCAGTTTTCTTGGCGGAAACGAAACTGCAAATCCGATCAGTTATTACAAAGATATACGGCCCATTTTCCAGGCGAATTGTGTCGGCTGCCACCAGCCCTCAAAGGATAGTGGCGACTACGTCATGACCGATTTTAATCGCCTTCTCAAGGGTGGCGAAGATGCCGTCGCGATTGTTCCCGGAAAACCGGAGGAAAGCTACCTCATCGAGGAAATCACTCCCGATGCCGAAGGAAAAGTGGAGATGCCCAAGAAAAAGGACCCGCTCCACGAAATCGAGGTCGCCTTGGTTCGTCGTTGGATCACGGAAGGGGCGATAGACGACACTCCCGAAAACGCACGGCAGCGCTACGATCAGGATCATCCGCCCGTTTACACTAAGCCTCCTGTCATCACCTCCCTCGATTATTCTCCCGATGGCTCCTTGCTCGCCATCTCGGGCTTTCACGAAGTCATCCTCCAAAAAACAGACGGCTCCGGCCCGGTTTCCCGTTTGGTGGGTCTTTCCGAGAGGATCGAGTCCGTGCGTTTTTCTCCCGATGGCAAGAAACTCGCGGTCACCGGCGGACTTCCCGGCCGCATGGGTGAAGTCCAGGTGTGGGACGTCGCTAAAAGGGAACTCACTCTCTCCGCTCCGGTCACCTTCGACACCATCTACGGCGCGGCATGGTCACCGGACGGGACCAAAATTTCCTTCGGTTGTTCCGACAACACGGTCCGGGCCATTGATGCCAAATCCGGCAAACAAGTTCTCTTTCAGGGAGGCCACAGCGACTGGGTCTTTGACACCGCCTTTAACCCGAAAGGCGATCATGTCGTCTCGGTCAGTCGCGATATGACTGCCAAGCTGACCGAACTGGAAACCCAGCGCCTCATCGACAACATCACTTCGATCACACCAAACGCCCTCAAAGGAGGAATGGGTGCCGTGGTGATGCACCCCACACGCGACGAAATCGTGGTCGGGGGCTCCGACGGGGTCCCCAAACTCTACCGCATCTTCCGTAACACCGACCGCAAGATTGGCGACGACGCCAACCTTCTTCTTGAGTTTCCTCCCTTGGAAGGGCGCATCTTCTCGGTCGATATCTCAAAGGATGCCCGTCGAATTGCCGCTGGAAGCAGTCTTAATGGCAAGGGAGCGATCCACATCTACGAAGTGGATCCGAATGCCAAGATCAGCAAGGAAATCGCCGAGATCATCAAAAAGCCCACTCACGAGCGCAACGCCGACATGCGCAACAAGTTGCAAAATTACTTCGATGAAAGCGTCACGACTCTCGCAACCGTCCCCGTGGCAGAATGCGGAATCTTCGCCGTCTCATTCAATCCAGACGGCTCACGACTGGCCGCTTCTGGAGGCGATGGGAAAATCCGCATTCTCGATGCCTCGAACGGTCATATCGTGCAATCATTTATCCCTGTCGAAATCAGCTCGGATTCCAAGATCGCAAGAGTTCACACCGGCGGTGCAGGCACCTTGGACAAGCGCACTCCGCTTGATGCCGAACAAATTCCCACAGGACGCTCTATTACAAATCTTACGATCGTCTCGGAAGGAATCAAAGGAGCTATCAAAATCGACAACCCCTACCGATACGCTCAAATCATTGTGGCTGCCGAGCTCGATTCCGGCGACACAATCGACGTCACCCGCATAGCGGAAAAGAAGATCGAAGGTAATCATATCACGATCTCAAAAACCGGGGTGGTCCGCGGAAAATCCGATGGAGACTCTAGGGTCACATTCTCGATCGGAGGAAAAAATGCGACCATTGCGGTGAACGTCTCGGGCACACAAAAGGAATTTATCCCCGCGTGGACTAAAGATGTCAACCCGGTCATCTCGAGCATGGGTTGCAACACCGGCACCTGTCATGGTTCCAAAGACGGGAAAAACGGCTTCAAGCTTTCTCTTCGAGGCTACGACCCGATTTACGACATCCGCGCTTTCACTGATGACATTGCCTCACGTCGCACCAACCTGGCCTCACCGGATTACAGTCTCATGCTTCTCAAGGCCACTTCCGGAGTGGCTCACGAAGGCGGCCAATTGACCAAGCCGGGTGATGATTACTACGAAATCTTACGCGCCTGGATCACCAACGGTGCCAAGCTTGAGAAGAAGCAAATCAAGGCGATCAAAATCGACGTTTTCCCTCTCAATCCTGTCGTGCAAAACATCGGATCGATGCAGCAGATGCGAGTGATTGCGACCTACCCCGGGGGCGAAACGCGCGACGTCACCTCCGAAGCGGTTCTCACCAGTGGTAATGGTGAGGTTGCGGAAATGGTGAAAGGCTATCCCGCCCTCGTTAAAGTGATCCGCCGTGGCGAAGCCCCCATCCTGGTTCGCTACGAAGGCGCTTACGCCGCCACCACCGTCACCGCGATGGGCAACCGCGATGGTTTCGTGTGGGTTGACCCGCCCAAGTTTAACGCGATCGATCACCTGGTGGCCGAAAAGTGGAAACGCATGAAAACCTCGTCGTCGGAAATCTGCACCGACCTCGACTTCGTTCGCCGCATCTATCTCGACCTCACGGGCCTCCCTCCCTCCGTCGAGCAAGTGACGTCATTTCTCGCCGACACCCGTCACTCCCAAGTGAAGCGCGATGCGTTGACCGATTCTTTGGTGGGTAACCCCGAGTTCATCGAATTCTGGACCAACAAGTGGGCCGATATGCTGCAGGTGAATCGAAAGTTCCTCGCTCCTCAAGGCGCCAAGCTCTTCCGGGAGTGGATTCGCAAGGAGGTCGCCGACAACACCCCTTACGACGAATTTGCCCGCAAGGTCATCACAGCAACCGGTTCCAACAAAGACAATCCTCCCGCGTCCTATTTCAAAATCCTTCGGACCCCCGAGGACACGATGGAAAACACGACCCACCTTTTCCTTGCGACGCGCTTCAATTGCAACAAATGCCACGACCATCCCTTTGAGCGTTGGACCCAGGACAACTACTACGAAATGGCCGCGCACTTCGCCCAAGTGGGACTGAAGGCGGATCCCGCAAGTGGGACGGGCAAGATCGGCGGCACCGCTGTCGAAGGGGCCAAGCCACTCTACGAAATTGTCTTCAGGAAAAACGAAGGCGAGGTGAAGCACGAACGCACCGGCGAAGTGACTCCCCCGGCCTTCCCTTACGAAGTCGACCACACCGCAAAGACGGACGCGAGCCGTCGCGACAGATTGGCGGAGTGGATCACCTCGCCCGACAACCGCTACTTTGCCTCCAGCTACGCTAACCGCGTCTGGGGATACATGATGGGTACCGGCATCATCGAACCACTCGATGACATCCGCGCGGGCAACCCGCCCTCCAACCCCGAGCTTCTCAACTGGCTTACCAAACATTTCATCGAAGGCGGGTTCAACGTCCGGGAACTCATGCGCGTCATTTGCAAATCACGCACCTACCAGCTCTCCATCAAGACCAACAAGTGGAACGAGGACGACACCATCAATTTCTCCCACGGCAAGGCCCGCCGCCTTCCTGCCGAAGTTCTCTACGACACCATTCATTCCGTCACTGGAGCCAGTAGCCGATTCCCCGGAGTCCCCAAAGGCACCCGCGCGGCTTCCCTTCCAGATGTTGGCGTCAAACTCCCCGATAGCTTCCTCGCCAATTTTGGTCGCCCGGTGCGGGAAAGCTCGTGCGAATGCGAACGAAACAGCGACATGCAACTGGGCCCAATCATGGCCCTATTGAGTGGACCCACGGTGGGTGATGCCATTATCGATCCCAATAATGCGATTTCAAAACTGGCTAAGGAATCAAAAGACGACCGCGAGCTCATTGCGGGACTATTCTACCGCATCCTTAACCGACCACCCTCGGAAGCCGAAATCAAGGTCACCCTCGAAGCATTCAGCACCGGAATCGATCAAGACCACACTATTCTCACAAAGGCCCTGGCCGCACATCTCAAAAACCGTTCTCCCGCTCTCGCCGCCGCCGAGCAAAAGCGCCAATCCAAACTCGCCACCGCCAAGTCAGCGGCCACGGCACATGAACAAGCGATCAAACCCCGCATTGATGCCGAGGAAAAAAAGCGCAAGGATCAGCTCGCCAAATTCGAAAGCGCAAAGAAGGCCTACGACGACGCCCTTCCCGCCAAAATCTTGGCATGGGAAAAGGACATGACCGCGGGCAAGACACTTTGGACTCCTCTTCAAGCGACCGACCTTAAATCGACCAACGGAGCGATCCTGACCGTCGAAGCCGACCAATCTGTGATCGCCACCGGTAACAATGGCAAGACCGACTACACCCTCTCCGCCTCGACGGGCTTGAGTGGTATCACCGCCGTCCGGCTCGAAATGCTTGCTGATGATCGTCTTCCCGGAAAGGGACCTGGACGTCAGGGAGGGAACTTCGTCCTTGGCGAGATCGAATTGGAGATTGCTCCGGCGCAGGATCCAACGAACTTCAAACGGGTCAAATTTAGCTCCGCTAAGGCCAGCTTTAGCCAGCAGAATTACGAAGTCGTGAAGGCCATCGACGGAAAACCCGGTGGACCAAATGCAGGCTGGGCAATTTCTCCAGAGGTCGGCAAAAACCAAACCGCCATCTTTGGTGTCGGAGAACCTTTCGGCCACGGAGAAGGGAGTATCCTTCGCTTCACTCTCAAGCAGCCCTTCGACACCGTTCACACCCTTGGGAAATTCCGCCTCTCGGTCACCACGAAGCAAGGCCCACTGCCCTTCGGAATTCCGGAGAACATCAACAAGGTTCTCGCCCTCGCCAAAGAGAAACGGAACGAGAAGCAAGAGGGAGAAATTACGAAGTATTTCCGCGAAAATGACGCCTCACTCAAGACCTTGGATCAAAGCCTCGCCCAAGCGAAGAAGCCTCTCCCCGGTGATGCAAAACTACAGGAACTCCGCGACCAACTTGCGGTACTTGAAAAATCTCCCCGCGCCGACCCAAGGCATGATCAACTCAAACAGGATTTCGACCTCAGTGCGCAGCAACTCACCCAACGCCGACTCACCGGTGCCCAGGACCTCACTTGGGCCTTGATCAACACCCCCGCCTTCCTCTTCAACCGCTAATCTCCAACCCACCAAAACCAAAGCCATGTTTAGAATTCCAGGACAAGCAGGAAAAGACGTTTGTGACCCCACCGCCGGCCCCAGTCGCCGTGACGTATTAAGAGTGGGAGGGGCTGGCATGCTGGGCATGTCCTTGGGCACGATGTTTCAAGCGAAAGCCCTCGCCGAAGAGAAAAAGGAATCCGGCGCTCCTGGCTGGGGAAAAGCGAAGAGCATCATCTTGGTCTACCTTCAGGGCGGCCCCAGCCATCTTGATCTCTGGGACCCGAAGGAAAATGTCCCCGACAATGTCCGGAGTTCCTTCAAATCCATCCCGACCAAAATTCCAGGGATCAACTTTACCGAAGTTCTTCCAAATCTCGCCAAGATTAACGATAAATTTACGATGATCCGGTCGATGAGCTACACGCCCAACGGCCTTTTCAATCACACTGCCGCGATCTATCAAATGATGACCGGCTACACCACGGACAAGGTAAGTCCATCCGGTCAACTCGAGCCACCCAGCCCAAAGGATTTTCCAAATTTCGGCTCCAATCTCGTTAAGATGCGCCCGATGGAGGAGCCCATGCTTCCCTTCGTGATGCTCCCTCGCCCGCTTCAGGAGAGCAATGTCGTCGGCAAAGGTGGTAGCGCCGGTTTCCTCGGAAAATCCTACGATCCCTACACCCTCTATCCGGGAGGCGATGACATGGATATGGCGAAAATGGCCCGCATCAAAATCGACGACCTCCAGTTGCGTCCCGACGTCTTTTCGCTGCGGCTCAAACGGCGCGCCACCCTGCGCAGCGCAATCAATTCCCAGATGCCCGTCATCGACAAAGCGGTCGAAGAATACTCGCTCGATGAAAATTACGAGCGAGCCCTCAATCTCATCATCAGTGGTCGGGCGCGTGAAGCTTTTGCCCTTGAACAGGAAAGTGACAAAACCCGCGAAGCCTACGGCAAGAACACCTTCGGTGACAGCTGCCTTCTCGCGCGCCGCTTGGTGGAAGCTGGCACCCGCGTGGTCGAAGTCATCTGGCCGAAAGTCGCCAACTCCGACAACCACTCGTGGGATACGCACAAGGATCTCACTAAACGGATCAAGAACCAGGGCGGTCCCATGCTCGACAAGGGACTCTCCACCCTCATTTCGGATCTTGATGACCGCGGCCTCCTCGACGAGACCCTCGTTGTTGCGGTGGGCGAATTTGGGCGCAGTCCACAAAAAGGAGTGAGCACATCGGGCAACGGAAATAGCGCCGATGGCCGCGACCATTGGCCTTACTGCTACACCAGCGTCGTTGCGGGTGCAGGAATTAAGCAAGGCTACGTGCACGGGAAATCCGACAAGACCGGTTCCGCTCCGGTAGAAGATCCCGTTCATCCCGGCGAGCTCCTCGCCACGATTTACCACGCCTTTGGTATCGATCCCGAGACCATGGTCATGAACCATCTCAACCAGCCTCGCGAACTCGTGAAAGCGAAGCCCGTGCTCAAGCTCTTCAGCTAAGCCCAGACAGTGCAATGAATGATCGCGACGGAGCCATGGCAGGGTTAGCACCATAAAAATAAGCAATAAACGAGAAAGGATACCCGAGTATTGCTGTTTCAGAGGCGAACACCACGTCACGTGAATCGTGCCGCGTGCGTTGTGAATGAATACCGGAGAGCGTGGCTCGTCACCCGTTTGGAAATTCTTACCCGCTCCGGCGCTCTTGTAATTGCCGCGCTGGGTTTCCTCCCTATCGACCTAGCAAGGAAATGGAGGCTCTTGTGCCATTCTTGTTTGTATCAATCTGGGCGAGGGTGCCCACCAATGGCCATCGGTTGGGCCCGGGGCGTGCTGATCAATTCAGCAGCTGGGACAGCTTAAGAGTTAGCATTTTAAAGAGATATATGTTGAGGTGTGCAATCGTAACAATTTTTATTCTCCCGGTGATTACCGTTGTTTGCCTGAGCGCTTCCGTCTTCGGTCAGGGCAACGAAATCCAAGCTCAAGCTGATGAGGTGGAAAAACAGGGAACTCCTCTGAATAAGGAATCCGAGCAAGATTCTGATTCTTTTACCCTGATCGTTTTACCCGACACTCAAGGTTACGCCGATATCAGGCACAAAGAGACGCAGAAACACTGGCCGAACATTGGTGATCAGCGCTCCTGTTTTTTAAGGCAGACCGAGTGGATCAAGAAAAATAAGCGGGAGATGAATATCGTTATGACGGTACATGTGGGAGACATTACGCAGACCGACCACGAAGAAGAATGGGAGATAGCGGATACGGCGTTCAAGACAATTGATAACCATGTTCCCTACGTATTGTGCTCAGGAAATCATGACATGGGATATTCGACAAAACTCCGGAAGACGAGCCAATCGCGCAAGAGTCATTTCAGTTCCTATTTTCCCCCTTCGCGTTTCACAAATAACCCTCTGTATGACCCGCATTTCGGAAAAGATAAAAAACTGCATTTTCGAGAAGAAGGGAAAATTGAGAACCACTTCCTCTTTTTAAGGGAACAAGGGATGAAGTTTCTGATCCTCACTCTTGAATTCAAGCCCCGCGATGAAACCCTAGCATGGGCAAATAGGATTGTTGCGGAGCATCCTGATTACCGGACGATCGTCGTCACACATGGTTATCTCACAAGAAAAAAGGGGCAACGGTCAGAGGTTGATCAGTATTTGGTAAAAGGGAACTCGGGAGAATTAATTTGGGAGAAATTTATCAGCCGCCACAAGAATATCTTCTTGGTCCTTTCAGGACATGACATGGAGAACCTGCTGACCAGTAAAGGCAAGAATGGGAATATTGTGCACCAGGTTCAGGCAGATTATTGGTATTGGGATAAGGCCGAGATTAAGGCGGGAAGTGGTTACTTACGGATCATGACTTTCCGCCCTGACAGAGACATTATTGACGTTCAGACCTATTCACCGGTAGTGGATGAATTCCTAACACGACCCCAAAGCAAATTCTCATTAGATTATCTCATGCATGACAAAAAACCTAAACTCGACTCGGCGCCAAGAGAACAATCGAAATAAGATGAATGGATCGTGGAGTTTTTTGAGAATGAGAGTGTGGTCCCTCGTATACGTGTTTGTCGTGGGCTTGGTCATTCCTACTTTTGCGGATGATCTCAAGGAGGAAAAGTTGAAGGCTCAGGTTCCTCCTGAGGCAATGGCATTGCTTTGTGCCGATCAGTCAGATTATCGTATTAGGCTCATTGATCCCTTTGCTGAGGGTGATCGGAAGCCCAATCTGTGGAGCCATCCGGCGGAAGATGAAAAGTCGCTAAAATACATGCCGACGGATGCCAAGCGCGTCGAGATGGGCGGGGTGATTTACGTTCTTGCCTCGTATCATGGGCGAGTTCAGTTGGTGCGTTTCAGCGATCGGAAAGTGGTGAAGGATTTTCCTTCTTACAGCAGCTGCCATTCGGCGGAGCTCTTGCCGGGGGGATTGATTGTTTCTGCCAATAGCAATCATGGGATGCTGCGGCTGCATCGATCTGCCGATGATTTTACGGATCTGGAATTGCCCTATGCGCATGGGTTGACTTGGGATAAGGAACGTCAGTGCCTTTGGGCGGTGGGAGATTTTCTTTATCGGATCAAGTTTGCCGAGGAGAAGCTAACGATCGAGAAGAAGTTTCCCTTGCCTCAGAGTCCGACCGGGCATGATTTATTTCCGCTGCGTAAAGAGGCGAAGCTTCTTGTGAGCAATAACGAAGCTCTCTTTCTCTTCGAAATCTCGACGGGGAAGTTCGAATTGGTTTCCGATCTAAAAGAGATCAAGAGCGCGAGCGAACATCGAGATGGCACGATTTGGGTGACTGATCCGAAGGAGTTAGAAGGAGGCGCGAGTTGGCAGAGCGATTCGGTGATTCGAGTAAAGCCGAAGTCGCCAGAGATTGGTCACCGAAATAAGAGTTCGAAATTCTATAAGGCCCGTTGGTGGCAGAAGGTGGACTTCAGCTATTAGTGCTGCCATCGTTTTAAGGAATTCGAAGCACTAGCGGGTTCCTTCCAAGAGGTCTTCATTCGCTATTCCTTATAATATTCCGCATTTTAAAAGAGAGGAATGATGTTTTTAAATAGTTAGGAAATAGGGCTGCGCGTTGGAATCAAGAGCCGGGCGCTTTCTCGAGATGGCAGCGTTGATGCTCAGTTTGTATCCAAAGGCATTTCACCCGCACCACGCCTTCTTCCCGCCTTGCCTTTTCAAGAAATCACTCCGGCATTCCTTTCTTTTGAAACACTACTCGGTGTTAGTCTGTCGCAAGGGTGCCGGCGAGGCGGTTGGCCCTGGTGATGATAACGAGATCGCGTAGGACGCTGAGGCCCTCTCGTTCGACGGGGTCGATGCCGCTGGGCCATTCCGGGGTGTCGTCGAGATCGGCGATTTTACTCCTCTCGCTGCGCATGTAAGCTTGGTCGTCGTTTTCCAGATCGACGAGAGGGAGGCTTTCTTCATCGACGTCATCGAGAGTCAGGCGGAAGGACTTGAGGTTCTTTTGGTCGGCTTCTGCCATTTTTTCGAAGCGAGCACGACGTTCGGAATTGCGGCTGTTGCGGCGCTCTTCGCCCTCGGTCAATTCGGAACGTCGTTTCCCGATGTTGAGGCTTTCGGTGGCTTCCTCATATTTCTTTTTGAGACGGGCAATGTCCTCCTGGAGGTAGCTGAAGTCCTCGTCCGCGTTGATGCGGGTTTTGCTTTTCTCAATGAGGAGGGGGAGGAAGAGGTTACGGCGGTTAAGCGGCTCAAGACCAGCAGCCTTTCGGATCATGTCGTAAGGAAGCGCATACTCAGCGAAGGCTTCGCCGTATTCACTGGCATCACTGGTGCCGGGAAGGAGAACATCGGGGATGACGCCGCGTTGCTGGACGGAGCCACCGGTGACTCGGTAGTATTTTCCGGTGGTGAACTTGATGTAGCCGGCGTGCTGGCGGTCCGAGATGATGGGCATTTGCTCAGAGATATCGAAGTTCCGCTGGATGGTGCCTTTTCCGTAGGTGGAGGATTCACCGACGATAACGGCGCGGTTGTAGTCCTGGAGGGCTGCGGCGAGAATTTCGGTGGCGGAGGCGCTGCTCTTATTAGTGAGCATGATGAGGGGACCGGTGTAAATAGGCCGGCGGGCGGAGGACTTGAGGGACTCGATGTAGCCGCTGGTGCTCTTGGCCTGAACGACGGGGCCACGGGGGACGAAGAAGCCGGTGAGGCGGGCGACTTCATCGAGAGAGCCGCCGCCGTTGTTCCTGAGATCGAGGACGATGCCGTCGACGTTTTCTTCCTTAAGGCGATTTAGGATGCGCTCAAGATCGACTGAGACGCTGCTCTTGCCTTGCCCGTAGGGGAAGTAGAAGGAGGGGATGTCGATGATGCCGAGCTTTTTGCCGTCTTGATATTGAAGGAGCTTGGCGGTGACGAGTTCGTCCTTGATGGTGACTTTTCCACGCGTGATGACGACGAGGTGACCGGGGGCGTCGGGGACGCTGCCTTCGCTGATTTTGAGTCCAACTTCGGTTCCTTCTTCACCAAGGATCATTTCGACGACCTTGCCGATGGGGAGGAACATGACGCTGCGGAAGTTGCCATCGTTGAGCGAGTCGACGGCGATGATACGGTCACCGAGGAGAAGGTCGCCTTGGCTGTCTGCGGGGCCGCCATTGACGATGCCACGGATTTTGGTGGCGCCGTCATCTTCAGCAGTAAGAGATGCGCCAATGCCGACGAGTTGATTGCTGACGCCGATGCGGAATTGCTCGTGCTCGCGCGGGCTTTGGTATTCGCAGTGGGGGTCGTGGGAGCGGGCAACGGCGGAGAAAAGGTAGTTGGCGACGTCTTCCGGGGAGGATTCGTTGACGGCCTTGAGAAAGCGCTCGTAGCGGAGGGAGATCTTTTTAGAGGGAGTGGGATCGTTGACGAACGGGCTTTCTTTTTCCTGCGCCTTGGCAAGGTGGTCGAGTTGTTCGCGACGGATGATTTCGCTGAGAAGGACGTCTTCGAGATCGAGACGCCAGAGAGCCTTCATCTCAACGAGATCTTTGGGCCAAGGAAGGTCATCGCGGTCGGTGGTGACGGAGCGGTCGGTATCGAAGGTGAAATTTTCTGTCTTCAGGATTTGCTGGAAGCTAGCGACCTGTTCCTTAACGCGGGAGCGGTAGAGGTCGAAGACTTGGTTGGCAATAGGGAGGGCTTCTCCAGCGGTGAGGAGATCGTGGAAACTGGTGCCGTATTTTTCGTTGAGGTCATCGATTTCCTCTTGGGTGAAGTAGACCTTTTGGGGGTCGACTCCTTCGAGGTATTCGTTGAGGAAGCGACTGCCGAGTTTTTCGTCGTAGGCGAGTCTGCCGTAATGTCCATTTTGGAGCATGCGGACCATTTCACTTCCGACGAGATTGAGATCGGCGGCAGGAGCGCTGAAGCTGGTGAGCAAAATGGAAGCCAGGAGGGGCGCGAAAAGGGAGCTGAAGCGATCGGACATAAATTAAGGGGAAGAGGCGGGTCAACGCCTTGTATCGAGTAGAGTGAAGTTAAAGTAGCCGTTTTTGTTGAAACTTCGAGGATGTTCTAGGGAGAACTTAACCTTTGTGAAGAACTGTGGTGTTGAAGCGAGACCGCTTTACAAAGAGGTATACGCGATGATGAAGGTTTTTTGCTATTTACCGAGTCCGTCTTTGGATTTCGAAATGATCGATCCCGTAGATAAAAAAATCCAGGAAAGCCGGAGCACCCTGGATCGATTTGAGAAGAGGGAATTATTCTCCTGCGGGCTCCTTCTTTTCGAGCGCGTCCTTGAGAGCCTTTTCGATCTCAACTTTGGGGAGGTCCGCGGGCTTTGGCGCCTCCTTTTTCGGCATTTGAGGAATGGCGATGGGAGGTGTGACGGCTTCGATACGGTTTCGAACGTTTACGTTGTCCTTAGTAGGATTTCCGGTGGGAATTCC
>Ga0302131_1000708_pt1 | contig 19424 bp, 16 predicted proteins | sample CB9_20m_MG_FD_203105 | JGI IMG/M metagenome (GOLD analysis project Ga0302131, IMG submission 203105) | Marine microbial communities from Western Arctic Ocean, Canada - CB9_20m | ecosystem: Environmental > Aquatic > Marine > Oceanic | place: Canada: Western Arctic Ocean | collected 2017-09-19
AGCAGCAAAATACAGTAAAATAATTCTTCGTTCGTATGTCTGCTATGTTGGAATTTTCACTAGCATAACAACTATTCATTCAGTTTCGGTATTTTATGCCTTGTTTCAAATCTTAATAAAATCGGGCATATTTTGCATATTGGTTAACTTGTTAATTAACTAGCAGCGATTTAAATAATGGAAGGCTGGACTAAGGAACTTTGGGAGTTTTAACCGTTTAAACAAGATATTGTTTTTGTAAAATCATACTATTACAAGGTAACGATGTGGTCCTAGGTAGCTTTTTTGTACTGGAGCGCATAATCGTCATTATCTTAAACAGCTCAGTATTAGTTATAAACAAATCCCTAAAATAGGGTTTGAATATAATAATTAATGACTGATCGTTAATCATTTAAAAGGTCAGTTATTTTTTAGATTTCCATGCTTTATGGCCTAGTTATACGCATCTATTAGCTCTTTCGAATTATGCCTGAATATGTGGCGACAAGAGGTAAAACCTTGCTCGCTGGTGATTTTCACTCTCAGTGTCAAGAAAATCAAAAATCACTGGCACTATCTCCTTATAAAAACATCTACCATCAAAAAACCGATCATCAGCAACGGAAATAACGACTTATCAAAATCTACATTTCCCCTTAACCTTAAAACTAGAATCATTGGTGAATGGTTTGTGTCGCAACGTATAAAACATTTTAAGTTGGTCCACATAAACAATCCCGAATTGTTAGATTTAGGGGCCATTCATCAGACGCCATGGGTTAAGGTCGTTAGTGCAATTGTTTTCACTTAACCAGTTCTAAGGATTAATAAAATTACAAAGCCCATCAAAATCAGCTCGTAACTATGCTACTTTTTTTGGAGCTGGGCATGTTAGGAATTTAATATAAACACTATTATACAAGAAGTAACAGACCGAATTATTGCTCGCAGTAAAGTATCAAGGGCAGCCTATTTGGCAAAAATTGAACGAGCACGCAGTCAAGGTCCGCTTCGAGGCTCTCTGTCTTGCGGCAACCTTGCACATGGTTTTGCTGCGTGCGGTAAAGAAGATAAAGCAGCCTTGCGTAACATGGTCAAAGCTAACATTGCCATTGTATCTTCATATAACGACATGCTTAGTGCACATCAACCCTATGAAGACTATCCGCAAAAATTAAAAAAAGCTATTTTAGAAGTGGGCAGTGTGGCGCAATTTGCTGGCGGCGTTCCTGCTATGTGCGATGGCGTGACTCAGGGTAATCCAGGCATGGAACTCAGCTTAATGAGCCGCGATAACATAGCAATGGGAGCAGCCATTGGTTTGTCACATAATATGTTTGACGGCGCGTTAATGCTGGGTATCTGCGATAAAATTGTACCTGGCTTGTTATTAGCGGGCCTGAGTTTTGGACATTTACCAACTATTTTTGTACCGGCTGGCCCAATGCCATCTGGTTTGCCAAACAAAGAAAAAGCACGTATTAGGCAAGAATTTGCCCAGGGTAAAGTGGGCCGCGAGAAGCTTCTCGACGCTGAATCGCAGTCTTATCATTCTGCTGGCACATGTACCTTTTATGGTACTGCGAACAGTAATCAGCTTGTGGTTGAAGTCATGGGGCTTCATTTACCAGGTTCTTCTTTTGTGAATCCAGGTACTGAATTAAGAGAGGCACTAACCACTGCTGCCGCAAAACAAATCACGCGAATAACCGATTTAGGCGATAACTACATGCCTATAGGTCATATAGTAGATGCCAAGGCAATGGTTAACGGACTTATTGGATTATTAGCCACGGGTGGCTCAACGAACCATACCATGCACTTAGTGGCCGTTGCTCGTGCTGCTGGTTTCATTATAAACTGGGACGATTTTGCTGATCTCTCGAGGGCAACACCGTTAATTACCCGCATATATCCAAACGGCTCAGCAGATATAAATCACTTTACTGCCGCAGGTGGTATGTCGCTATTGTTTAAGCAATTATTAGATAAAGGTTTATTGCATAACGATGTAAACACAATATGTGGCTTTGGCCTCGAGCGGTATACGCAAGAGCCACGCATCATAGATGGTGAGCTTACATGGGTTGAAGGTGTTGCTGAGTCGTTCGACAAAGAAGTCGTCGCCGATATTAACAAGCCATTTCAACCCAATGGTGGTTTGTCTGTTCTGTCAGGTAATTTAGGTCGTGCGGTGATGAAAATATCAGCACTAAGTGAGCCATATTGTAAAATAAAAGCACCCGCGGTTGTGTTTGAAGACCAATATTCTTTTGACGCCGCTTTTCAAGCGGGTGACCTAAGCAAAGATTGTATTGTAGTCGTTCGTTTCCAAGGACCTGCTGCGCTTGGCATGCCTGAGTTACACCGATTAACGCCTCCTTTAGGTATTTTACAAGACGAGGGATTTAAAGTCGCTTTGGTTACTGATGGTAGAATGTCGGGTGCGTCTGGGAGGGTGCCAGCAGCCATTCATTTGACACCAGAGGCATTTAAAGGCGGCCTTATTGGTAAAATAAATACCGGTGATATCGTAGAAATTAATTCCATTACCGGTGAGCTTACGTTGCACGTTAGTGCCACCGATTTAGCGGTCCGCACACAAGCTACTATCGATTTAACGCTAAGCCATCAAGGAATGGGTCGTGAACTTTTCGCTGGGATGCGTTCCACTTTGACCGGGGCAGAAGAAGGTGCTTGTTCTCTTTTTGTTGAGCTAGACCGTCTTGACTCAGGTTCACTTTGATATTCATTACACTTGGCTCTACTGTATTGTCTGTATCGTCAACATTGTTTTTAATTAGTGCCTGTGTCGGGTTAATAGTATCGATGATAATCATAATAAGAAATAAAGGTCGCGTGTCAAAAGTATTGCTTTAGCTCGATCACATACTGCAATCCCAGATAGCCACGTTATGCAACTTTATGCATCATTATGGTAAAGAGTTAAAAAAAACTGATATCGTCTAGCAGCAGCCAATCGACGTTAACCTTTTGGCTAGTTCGTGTCTGCCCTGTCGTCGGTTAATGCCAGTATTAGAGCAGGCTGCGCGACGTTATAGCGATGTGACGTTTGTCTCACTAAATTAGCGTGATTCAATTGAAAGAGTGCAGCAATTTCTGCAGACAGAAGGACTAAATTTTAAGCATGTGCTGTTAGATAGCCAAGGAGAAATAGCCACTAACATGGGACTTTTTAGCTTGCCAGTCACACTGTTTTTTGACGCTAATGGAGAATTAGTACACAGTCATGTGGGAGGGATATCAGCAACAAGTCTACAGCAACGTATTGAACAGTATTTTTAGTTAATTTTGTGCCGCTTAACGGACTTCCTAATCAGTTAATAGATAACGGCTAATGTTTTCAATAGAACATTTGTGGACTTTGACTTGTCTGCCTCTTAGCGTTCTACATAACAACGTTGGCCTTTTTTATTATTTTTCATCGCTGCGCCAAAGTATGAAAAATAACATGAAAAAATATTCTGATATAGCCTAGCTTTGCGCTTGGTCGTAGCTTGATCAGGGTAAACTTTCTACGTTGACTTAATTATTCACAGTATTTAGGAGCATGATCCATGGTTAGGTTGCCACATGTCTTTCGATTAGGAGAATCGAAGCTCGTCATAGTTATAATTTCAGGTGTTCGCCAGTAATGAATGATCAACATCAGTAGCATTTGAGAGTGTCAATTATTAAATCAATGTAGTGGGATAAGTTTTGAATTTATGTACCCCAAATATTCTTTTTCCTAATATTTTTCACAGCAATGTTTTCACAGTAATGAATGCGTAAAGCTGACGATTTATATCAGCGGTTGTAGACAAATTCTTGCCAAATAGGGTGACAAACTCTATCGTAATCAACCATTGCGGCAAGCAAATCTTTTCTTGCTGATGCATCCACCATTTCTGCAGGTAATAAAGGGTCTTGGTTTATTTGACGTATTACATGTTCACCAATCAGAAAAGACTCTCTGGTAGCCTGCGTGATATCAAAGTTAGGCAAACGTTGTGCACTTTTTTCTATCAGGGAAGTTAATAGACCATAGGTTTTTTCTAGCTGTTCTGGTGACCATAAAGACATAGGGTTTGTTGTTAGCGCATGATTAAAATGATCGACCTTCATTAAAATAGCTGTATTTTCGAGCCCAATTTCGACGAGTCTGGCAAATGTTGAATCCGCTGTTTCGATAAGGTTATCTGGTCGACACCATAGGTTTTTCTCGAGAGGTTTAAATCCTGTTAGCCGAAAAGCACGCTCACGAATTCGGATGTTTTGTTTCGACTTAGTTCCAAGATGGGCGGTGTAGACACTCAGCCATCCCCCGTTCCATTGAGCAACTCTCGCTAGCGAATGTCGCCATGTTGATGCGAGTTGACGAATAGATGTGTCAGTTGTGCCTATGGTGTAATTCCCACGTTGTTCGGCCAATAAAAATTCCTGCTTAACTAATCTTCCTGCTGCGACTCGAATGGTTGCGGGCTCATGTTCAAATAACTCTCCCCAAGCGATGAGTTGTTTTATCGACATATGCTTTAGGTTAGGTTGGCTAAACAGCGATAGCAGTAATCGATTTGATGATGGACAGTTAGATAATATTTTGGTGAAATAACCATTCAATTTTTTATCCGCAAAAGGGCTTGGTTCGATATGTCGCATAGATATTATTGACTCTTAGATTCAGCTAGAAGCTCAATTTCCTTAGCAAGATGAGTATGTAAATGGCTGATTGCACTCTCAAATAGGCTAAATTCCAGATATTCGTTTGCACCACTTAAAAGGCCCTGTTGTGCTGACAACACTATCTTCTGGTCTTCAATAGCGCCTTTGGCTGCGAATTTTTGCCCTTCAAAAATGCTATCAAGCAATTCAGTATCGTTTTCATCAATATCAGTAATAAGATAAGTATGTTGACAGGTTGTTGACTCATCAATGGGCTCAATAACCACCACTTGCAGACACCCAGGAAAGGTTGAAATAAGCACGTTTGGAAACAAATGATATACGAAGGTTAGTCGTCCATCTGCACAGAGGTTTGTCCCTTTTTTCTTGCGTAATGCTTCTATTGCTTGGTAGGGAAACGCTACTCGGCTATTTTCTCCAAAGGTTTCAACCACAGTGAGGTTGTCGTATTGTACCGGGAAAAAGGTATCTTTGTGAGTTTCGCGAATATGATAACCTTCTAGGGCGCTTTCAATATAGAGCTTCCAATTCGCTTTTATTACCATGTTGTCTGAACGCAATAAGCGATGTCCGTCAGGCATTAGCTTTGGCAATGATAAAACATCGTTGTTGATGTCCGCTTGTGGATCTTGATTGATAAACACCAAACCATTGATTTCAGCACATGCTACTGGAACAAGTCCACGGGTTGCTTTATCAACATCGGGAAACCCATGTTCATGGGGAATATTACGCAGGCTTCCATCAAGGCTGTAGGCCCAACCATGATATGGACAAACCAAGACACGTGCGCAGCCGTGACCATTGGCAAGTTGCACCCCTCTATGGCGGCAGGCATTCCTGAATGCACGTATTTTACCGTCTAGTCCGCGCACAGCTATTAAAGGTATGCCAGCTACATCACGGCTAACATAATCGCCAGGTTTGGCAAACGCACCTGAAGGACAAAAAACAATGCTGCGGTGTTGCAATATTTTTAGCTCAGCATTAAGTCGTTCTTTCGAGCGGTAGTTTTCGACGGGCTCCTTCCAAGTTTTGTCGCCTTTATCCGTTGTTGAATTGTCAATATGATCGAAAATTCTTAGCACCACGTCGGTGTCGCTCAACAGCTGTTTTTTGTTATTGGTATTCACTGCCATTATCAGTTCGCAAATTATATGAGGTAAATCCGTAAACTTTTTATAACACAAAAATATAATAATTGTAAATTTATGTTATAAGATTAATTGTTTAAATTTAAATTTAAATTTAGATTTTATTCTTATTGCCTTTTACAAAAATTTAGCGATTTTAGTAAAGTGTTTAGGATTTAAAAGCTGCTATAACTTCACCATTTAATGCAAAACCAATAAACCAAATCATCAAGGTTATGCACTTCATTTCATTTCACATGGTGAGTGCAACGCTAACCTTAATTCAAAGGAGCGTTGCAATAAGCTATCTACCCGTTAGATTATGTCAAATATGTTTCGACTTTTTTAGTTTTTGGTCGCAGGTCTTCGCGGATCATCACCAGCGCTGGGATTAGAAACAAAATGATAACGCTAGCAAACACAATACCGGTTGCTAGGCTTACAGCCATGGGGATCAAAAATTGTGCCTGCGTGCTGGTTTCGAATAACATAGGAGTTAGGCCAAGCGCAGTGGTGGCGGTGGTTAGAAATATAGCCCGAAATCTGCGTCGTGCAGCTTCAACAATCGCTTTGGCGTTGTCCCAACCCTCAGCAACTAGTTTGTTGTAGCGATCCAACAATACCAGTGAATCGTTAACAACGACTCCGCTCAGCGCCACCATGCCAAAGATCGAAATAAATGAAAGATTGTAGCCAAGTAGGTAGTGGCCAACTAATGCACCGGCTGCACCAAAAGGAACACCTGCAAGGATGATGAGTGGTTGTGTATAACTTTTTAATTGTGATGCCATTAACCCAAAAATTATAAGTAGGGCAATCAAGGTCAATCTGCCTAATGCAGACAGATCCTTGGATTGTTCTCGGCCTTCTCCAGCTTGACGCACCTGCAAACCAGAAAACTGTTGTTTGAGTGCGGGAACAATTTGTTCTAATACCGTGGCGTTAGCCAAACTCGGAGTGGTCACAGCATCGTCAACCTGACCTGACACGGAGACAATCTGTAGACCATCAATTCGATTGATGGCAGACAGGCTTCTTGTCTCTGTTACCCGAGCGACACTAGAAAGCGCAGCCTCGCTGCCATCGGCAAGTCGAATACGTGCAGCGAACAAATCTGCGCTAGAATTTCGGCTGGCCTGTGGATAACGAACCATCACTTTTAATTCTTCACGACCTCGCTGAATACGTTGCACTTCTTCTCCAAAAAAATTTCGGCGAAGTTGCCTTGCTATGTCTGTTGGCGTTAATCCTGCCGCTTCGCCAGTGGGCGTTAAATTAATATCAAGCTGCCTCTTACCAATACTGTTAGAATCTTGGATTTCGTAAACACCATTAATGCTTGCGTAGCTTGCCCTTAAACTAGAGACTGCTTGATCTAGCACTTCGCTGTTTTGATGCGCCAGTTCAAATTCTAGATCGGCTTGTCCACCAAAAAAATCAGCAACATACGAGAGTCGTTCAACACCGGGAATATCACCAACCTCGGCTCTCCATAAACGCTCTAATTGTTTTGCATTCCTTGTTCTTGGCGGCTCAGGTCCCAGTGTTATCTGCACGGATGCCACGTGACTGGCAACCGTCATTCCACTGGTACTGCCAGGCCCACCACCTGATCTTGTCTGCCCACCTATAGTGACGCTAATAGATTCGAAAGCAACATCATCAAGACGTGCATTAACTGCATTCGCTGCATCCACCATTCGGTTTGCTGCGACTTGTGTTGACTCAAACGGCGTACCAATGGGGAACTCAACCGTGGCGCGAATGGTGTTTGCTTCTAGTGCAGGAAAAAATATGAATCGAACTGCACCACTGCTTACCAGCGTCCCGGCTAAGACTAACAATCCGATGCCCACTACAAGTGTTAAATAACGAAAATGAACGGCGCTAGCCACAGCTGGGGCTAGCACAAGTGTGCGGAATTGTTCAACTCTTGCAGAAACTTCGTTTTGCAAGCTATCCAGAGGCCATCGACTCCATTTTCTTCCGTTTGCAAGGTGTGACGGTAAAATAAGGAACGCCTCAATTAGCGACATAGTCAGTACCAGAATAACCACCACTGGGACCACGCCAAGAATTTGACCAAATGTACCGGTTACAAACAGCAGTGGCGCAAATGCAGCCATTGTTGTTAAGACTCCCACCATAACTGGCCCAATTACAGCATTAACGCCGTCCATTGCGGCTTGCATACCGGTTTTACCCTGTTCCTGTTCGGAAATAATGCTCTCGCCCACCACCACAGCATCATCAACCACAATTCCCAGCACAATAATTAGCGCAAATAGCGATATCATATTGATGTTTATGGCAAAGGTATCAAAAAATAGAAATGCGCCCAGAAATGATATCGGGACACCCATAGCGACCCAAAGAGCGAGTCTTAAATCTAGCATTATCACAAGAAACAGGAAAACCAATGCAAAACCAAGCAATCCGTTTCGCAGTAATAAACCAATACGGTCCTCGAGAATGTCTGTTTGGTCATTCCACACGGACACGTCGATGCCTGGCGGAGGAGTGTAACCCTCTAGAAATGTTTTGATCGTATCAGCGATAGCCAGCACATCTTCAGCTTCAGACTTTTGTACTTTTACTAAAACACTGTCTCGGCCATTAAATTTGTTGATCAGGTCAACGTCAACAAATCCGTCCCTGACGTTGGCCACATCGGATACACGCAGCACACCACCATCTGAATCTGAGCGGATCACGATATTCTCAAACGCCTCACCGGAAGTTCGCTTGGTATTAGTGCGAAGTAATATTTCACCACCTTGGGTTCGAATTTGGCCTGATGAAAGGTTGATCGACGAACGACGGATCGTATTCGCAACTTCTGACATGGTGAGGTCGAAACGGCGTAGTGACTCCTCATCGATTTCGATAGCTATTTCGTAATCTTTGGCACCGATAAGTGACACTAAAGACACTCTAGGTAGTGCCAGTAATTCTTCTTCGACCATTTCAGCACCGCGACGAAGTTCGCGTTCACCCATTTCTGAACTAACAACAATGGTTAATACGTCTGACAGTGTTTCAGCGCGTACAATTTTAGGCTGTTCTGCATCTTCCGGTGGAAAATCTATTAGTTGCTGCACTGCAGCCTCTGCATCGTCACGGACCTTGTCCGCATCAACAAAATCTTTTAACTCAAGTATGACGGAACCAAGGTTTTCTGAAGCGCGAGAAATAACACGATCAACGCCATCTATGCCAAAAACAGCTTCTTCTACTCGCCTAGTTATGCCTTCCTCAACCTCTGTGGGAGTTGCGCCAGGGTAGGCTACTGAGATGGTTACGGTGCCGGGGTCGATGGTAGGGAAGACTTGGGCCGTTAAACTCAATGCAGACATCAAACCGCCTACAAGTAAGATAACCATTAGAAGATTACCCGCCACTGGGTTTTTAGCGAAATAAGCAATCAAACCATAACGAGTATCGATGGCCGACGAATCGTCTAATAAATCTTTAGGGTCAGACATCAGTTCATCTCTGCCAAGCGAACTGCGAGTCCATCTCGTGCACCCGGCACTGCACCTATGACAATTCCTTGTGCATATTCAAATGCTTCAACTAAATATTGGCCATTGTTGCGCCCCAATATGTTGGCTGAAATTTCTACAATAGCGTCATCCTTAACAATCCAAAAAGTTTGCCCGACCTGTAGTGCACTTTCCGGGAGCATAAGAATATTGTTAATAATTGGGCCGTCTATTTTCACGGATATAAAGGTGCCTGGTGTTAACGATTGGCTATTGTTTGCGGTCAGAAAAACCTGAGAGAACCGAGTGCGTGGGTCACGCTCGGCAGCAATTCTGTCGATGCGACCTTCAAAAGTGAAACCATCGGCTGTGATCACTACAACACGGTTTACTGCGGGTGCTATTTTTGCGAGTTCTGCTGGTGCCAGTGATATTACCATTTCAACTGCGTCCAGAGCGTACACTCGCCCAAAGGATTGACCTGCACTCAATATTTGGCCTTCATCTGCAGAGCTTTCAACCACCCTTCCCGAAAAGGGTAATGAATAAATACTTCTTTCAAGGTTTGCTTGTTGGATGTCACGGCGGGCAATGGCAGCTTGTAATTGTGCTGTGGCCTGCGCTATTTGTGGTTCTTTAGCGATAAGTGGTGGTACCACTTTTCCTGGATTCAGGCGTTGATAACTGGATATATCGACGGACGCTTCAGCTTGACTCAATTGAAGCGATGCTTGCGCTGATGTGACATCGGCTTGCACTTGATCAAGAGCAAGGGTGAAGTCTCTTTGTTCAAGCGTGACCAGCGTTTCTCCTGCTACGAATCTGCCACCATTTCGTAGTGACCCAGATGTTGCAACAACTCGCCCAGAAACTTGAGTTGTTAATGAAACATAACTGCGCACGGTTACAGAACCAGTTGATCTGATGGCAAGTTGTTCTGAGGAAACTGAGGGTTTTAAGACGGAAACCAGAGGTGCCAGTCTATCTGGTGCAGATGCAATATTGTCAGTTGTTGTTGCAACAGGTTGCTCAGGCTCTCTAGAATAAATAAACGCCAAGACCATCAACCCAACCACTGCGATTACTTGAAGCACGCCAATTATCGGTTTTTTTCTTTGTGTATCTGGAGGATTCATTTCAAGATCTTTTTGATTTGTTAATTTGGCATTTTCTGCTTCGGTTTTCTTACGTAGTTCCGTTACCGTCATATAATTGTCTCAATTGAGTGCCGCACTGCCAATTAGTAAAATCACGCATCCTGTGTTTTCAAAGACCATAATAAATACTCTGTATTACCTAAAGATTATAAAATAGATGAAACTCTGTCACATTAATAGTGTTTGTTTGATCAAAATAAGATTAGGCATTAGTGTTTGAAGGCAATGAAAGGATCGCTTTTCTTAATAGGATAAAACCAAAACGATGGCTAATCTAAATACTTTGCCGTTAAGGGTCAGTATTGACTGGCAAAGTAGCTTTAAAGTATGTTTATAAAGGCAGGTCAAAGGCAAAGCAAAGGCAAAAAACAGCTGAAATTTTTATCTATTGATTAATGTCAGCTACAAATCATTGCTACAGTTAATAGAGCAGCACATAAACAGATAACAACGCTGCGATCCACAGCGCAGAAGTGCGAACGGGTCAAGAACGAGCAAATACACCTCGTTGTCTGCTGTCAGCGGTATGTGGTTGGTCTAAGAAACGCACCGCTATAAGATGTAAAAATTTTTGGAACACTTCTATGGCGACAGGCATTCTTAAATGCACGGATTTTGCCGTCTAGTCCGCGCACTGCTATTAGTGATATGCCCGCTACATCACGTCTAACATAATCGCTAGGTTTGACAAACGCACCTGAGGGACAGAAAACAACGCCACGGTGCTGCAATACTTTTAGCTCAGCGTTTAGTCGTTCTTTCGAACGGTATCTTTCGACGGGCTCCTTCCAAGTTTTGTCGCCCTTATCTGTTGTTGAATTGTCGATGTGATCGAAAATTCTTTGCACCACATTGACGTCGCTTAACAGTTGATTTGTGTTATTTTTGTTCACTGCCATTATCAGCTCGCAAATTATGTAAGGTAAATCGCCTCAATTTTATAACACAAAAAAAGTATTTTTATAAATATTTGTTATAAATCTGTGTTATGGATAAAACTACTTTTTTAATTAAGCTTTAATCTTATTATTTTAGAAATAAACCCAGCGATGTTAGCAAAGTGTCCAAGTCTTAAAATTTGTTATAACACCCCCTTTTTTATGCATACCAATAAATTGGATTCCCAAGAGTAAGGTCATAAGGTCATAAGTTCGATGAAAATACAGAACTTTATATTTCCAGACTTGTTGTAGTGCACAGATTGTTACTTAGATTTATTTTGGTTGTGAACGGTCTTTGGATGTTAAAAACGCTGAATAGATTGGTGCAATATTTACCTTTGACTCATGTCATTAAGTTCAATAATTTGTACTTTTGCTGTTTGAAAAGCTATTCAGCGTTATGGTAAAACTACCTTAATCGTTGTTTCTGGTCTGTTAAAGTCGACAGGGTTGTCTTCAGTTGCAATAAGCGGCAACGTTAGTCATTTGAATAACGTGTGTGTCGTATGAATAAAAGGCAAGTAAGTGGCTTCACTGAATGGAACACACAGGTTCAATTTTTTTGTCTCTTGGGACACTGATTCTGGTAACGGCCGTATGTCGCTCGAAAACACGTTACTTACTCAGTTAAAGTCGAACGTCCAAATTTTCGAAGCTATTAGACAAAATTTACTCTGGGTAACGATAAAAGACAGGTTTTGACCTAACCTTGACCCCTGAAAGAGGCTTATTTATTCGACAAGTGGGCGGTGTAGTTTGAATAATTCTACGAAGATTTTGGTTAAATATAACTCGATAACGCAAATTTGTTTAGGTCAGTTATGTGGAATATAAGATTAAACCAACACGTTAATATAATAGGGAAATAGGGTAGTCGGTTAATAGTGTGAAACGGTAATCCTATTATTCTTTTATAACGTCAGCAGCTTAATCGTTTTTGTTATCATCCTCATCGCCTTCTTCTTCTTCATCATCATCATTGTCATCAAAAATATCTGGAGTAACCGTATCAACAACGTCGATAGCCCCGCCAACAATCGTTGTTGTGACACCTACCGCGGCAGATACAACCGTCGCTGCAATGCAGCTCGATAGGCTAAAAAGCACGAATAACAAAAAAACACACTGCATAATTTTTTTCAAAATGGCGTTTCCAAATAAATCTATAAGATTAGATTACGCTAAAGTATTAGTGAATCAACCGTTGTTTTAATTCCACATAAATTAACTGCGCACTTAAAGGTGATAACTAAAAACTAAATTATATGTGGTTTATTGAGACCAATTGTAGTGGTTATTATTGCGACAGATTGCACGGGAACAACGGGATGAAAGAATGCTAGAACAATTACCCATTAACCACTAACCACTATGCATTATGTGTTATCTACAGGTGAAGATAACAATCGAAACTCTGTTCATCTAGTAGTGTTTCACACCGATATTAAGATTAGAGCTCAGCGTTTATCACTTGTGTATCTGTCGCTTCCATTGAGGGTTAAAACGAAAACTGTGAGAGTTCAAATTATTTGGCATGAAGTCCTCGCTGTTTGGGACAAGATGGTTCTAAATGCCATTAGAGAGTCATGTTTGAACACGAGACGGTAACTGAACTCTTAAGATTGGTCAGATACAAATTACCGCTATAGATAATACATCAGTATATAAGCAGACAATAATGCAGCTATCCAAAGCGCCGTGGTGCCTACGGGCCAGGAGCGTGCAAATACGCCACGTTCCTGGCTATCAGCAGTATGTGGTTGGCCTAAATAGCGAACCACCAATAGGTGTAAAAGGTATTGTAAACGTGTTCTCTGCACTGCAATTAGTTTACCGATCGAGCCAAGTGCTCGTTCGGCTATTTTAAACAACAACACAGCCGCACGCCTCCAGAACCAATCTGTATCTAAACTGATAGTCATGGTTCGTTTCATCAGCGGCAATAGCACGAAGAAAGCTAAGCCAGAAAACAGTAGCAGTTGTAAATAGAAAAGCACTTTGCCAATCGAATACGGTTCGTAGTCTACCGGGTAAGGTAGCAAGGCATAAAGAACTTCGGGGAACACACCTAGTAAAATACATAAACTGGCAAAAATGACCATCGCTAGCCCCATATTCCATGGCGCATCTTTGGGACGTAGGCCTGAATCTTTTTGAAAAAATACAAACCAAGGGAATTTTATACCAGCATGCAAAAATACACCTGCCGATGCAGCTGTTAATATCATGTACACCCAAACCAGATTACCATCAACAGCAGCCTGAGAAATCATGCTTTTTGTGGTGAAGCCGGAAGTCAGCGGAAAGCTTGAAATAGCTAAAGCACCAATAATACCGCAGATGCAGGTGAGTGGCATGGTACGAAAGAGGCCACCCAGCTCCATGCATTTATTTTTCCCAGTACGATAGATAACCACGCCCGCACTCATAAACAGCAGTGCTTTGTAAATTATGTGCGCAAAGGCATGTGCCGTCGCACCATTAAGCGCCATTTCGGTACCTATACCTACAGCCACCACCATAAAGCCGACTTGGTTAACGACTGAATAAGCAAGAATACGTCGAACGTCATTCTCCAACAGAGCAAAAATGATGCCATATACCACCATAAACAAACCAATACCAATTAGCATAGGCTCGCCAGGGAACAATAATATAAGTGCTAACACCGCTGTTTTAGTTGTAAACGCTGACAAGAATACCGAGCCGGTGGGTGTAGATTCAGGGTAAGCATCAGCTAACCAAGCAGATACGGGTGGAGCTGCTGCGTTAATTAGAATACCAATAAGTATCATCCAGGTACTAAAATCTGTTGCTAGTATGGGTTGAATTTGAATAGAACCCGTACCAACAACGACACCCTCAATACCCACCTTAAGCACTACGCCACCAAGGAGGTGCATGATGGCGTAACGGATTCCAGCCGCTTTTGCACCAGGTGTGCCACCACACCATACAACAATGGTGGAAAATATGGCCATCATTTCCCAATATAAAAATAAGGTAATCAGATCGCCAGCAAAACAGACACCAATTGCACCTGCAGCATAAGCAAAGGCAGCAGCTAACTCATACCAACGTGCTATGCGAAAGGAATAAAGTCCCCCCACAAAGACCATCATGGCAAAAATTGTGGCAAACAGACGCCTTAGTGGGCTACCTTCAACAGGCTCAATATTATATGAGAGAAATTTTATGGTACCTTGAACGCCGTCTGGGACCTGCCAGATAGCCCATAATGTAATTATTGGTGCGATGAGTACAACGGCGGACCGCGCGTGACCTTTAACTAGACAGATTAAAACGGCAGCAATTAGCAGGACAAACGCAGGGGAAAAGAGCTCAAACCCCATTGTTACTCTCCTTTATCTTGTCATGAATTGCATCTGGAGACTGTTTGTCTTGTGGCTCATCGTAATAGTCCATTGGGCGTTTCAACACCATACCTAATAGTTTTGCTACTAATACCATTATCAGACAACTTACAAATCCAAAAACAGCACCAAATCCAAACCAAGCATCAAAACCGAAATAACCCTTTACATATATTACTGTCTGGGCAAGCACCATCAAAGTAAGCACAATACTGAAACCAATCCAAAGTTTGCGAATAGTTGATGGACGGACCAGCCAATGTAGTTGTTTTTCATCATCATTCATTATTAACCCAAACCCTTCACTACTTGGCTTTCCAGCTCGATAACCGGCCCATTAAATAAGAAAAAAGCGATAGTTAACGATGCTGTTAAACACAACGCCAATACGGCTAAAAATGGAGCTTCACCATGTTCTCTGCCACCTTCTTTTTCACGTTCAAACCAGACAATGTATAAAATAGGTAAAAAATACGCGGCGTTAAGTACGGTACTGGCAATAATTGTAAAAATTGCTACCAGATTATTAGCTTCGAAAGCACCAGCTAAGATATACCATTTAGAGACAAAACCTCCAGTGGGTGGAACACCAATCATGCTTAATGCACCGATCGTAAAGGCTGTCATGGTCCACGGCATACGTCTTCCGATACCGCGTAATTGATGGATTTCGGTTTTCTTGGAGGCGACGTAAATGGCTCCTGCAGCAAAAAACAAGGTAATCTTACCAAAAGCGTGAGCGACCATGTGTACAGCGGCACCTACTTCTGCAAGTGGCTTGAGAATCGCCGCTGCCATCACCACGTAAGATAGTTGCGCAATAGTAGAGTAAGCAAGAAGGCGTTTAATATTAGTTTGCCGTAAAGCAACTAGGCTAGCTGTAATGATGGTGAATGCTGCGGCATATAACAACCACTGGGAACTTGAAGCGTCGAACAGAAAATCAATGCCGAAGATATAAACGATAATCTTAGTGATGGTAAAAACACCAGCTTTTACTACTGCAACAGCGTGTAGCAAAGCACTTACGGGTGTAGGTGCCACCATCGCTGCGGGTAGCCATTTATGCACTGGCATGACTGCAGCCTTACCAATACCAAAAACAAATAAGGCGAGCAGTAAACCAATCTCAGGATCATTCATTTTACCAGCGAGGATCCCACCAGTGGTAAAGTCGCCCGTTCCTGCAATCGTATATGTCCAGATTATAGCTGGCAAAAATAAGCCGATGGAAGTACTGAGTAAGACACCTAAGTAAATTCTTGCCGAACGAACTGTCGCCGCGTCCCCTTTATGAGCTACCAAGGGATAGGTAGAGAGTGTTAACAGCTCGTAGAATAAAAATAAAGTAAACAAATTACCGGCAAAAGCGACACCAATGGTGGCAGAAAGGGCAAGTGCGAAACAAGCAAAAAATCGTGTTTGATTTTTCTCTTTGTTACCGCGCATATAACCTACAGAATAAATTGAGTTGATAAGCCAAAGCCCGGAGGCTAAAGCCGCGAATAACATACCTAGCGGTTCAACTGTAAAAGCAATAGACAAGCCTGGCATCACTTGACTCACTTCTACCGAAGGACGCCCACCGTCCATCAAAAGAGGCAATAGACTCCAGACTACCCAAATTAAGGAAACAGAAGTAACGGCAGTAGCAGCTTCACGAAGGTTAGCGCTTATACGCCCTGCAAGCGCAATAGCCAGTGCCCCAACTAAAGGAATAACAATAGCGACTAATATTGCTGTTTCTGGTGTCATCGTGAGCCCTCCAAGAGCAGGACTGCAGCACTATTAGCAAGCTCTAATGGAACCTGCGGAAATAGTCCAAAGTATATGTTTAGGACGGCAACAATACCGGTTACTAATAAAATCTGTATTGGTGCTTCAGATATTTGCTCATTTCCTTCGACAGGTTCTTGGAAATAAAGTGCCTCCACAATTCGCCAGATATAGACTACAGCCATCAATGAGCTGACAAGTATAATAGCGACGAGGGCCCAGCCCCAAGCTCCATTCTCGAGTGCAGCATTAATCAGTACCCATTTGCTGATAAACCCTGCGGTACCTGGCACACCAATTAAGCTTAAACCACACACCACAAAAGCGGCGCAAGTCCAAGGCATACGAGCGGATGCGCCACCAAGTTGGTTTAAGCGTAAATCGCGATATTGGTAAGCTAGGCAAGCAACAGCAAGGAACAGTCCGCCTTTTGCTAATGCATGGTTAAATATATGCATTGCACTGGCAGTTAACCCCGCCAAGCTCAAAAAGCTAGCACCTAGTAAAATATAGCCAATCTGTGCAACAGAAGATGAAGCAAGTAATTTTTTAAGATGTCCTTCGAACATCGCAACCGCTGAGGCAATAAGTATCCCCAGAATGGCTAGGGGCATCAGAAACATCGCAAACTGAATTTCGTGGTCATCCAGTTTGGTCTGGAATACCATGTAGTCAAAACGAATCAATACATACAGCGCAACCTTAGTGGCGCAAGCAGCAAGAAACACAGTCACCATATGAGGTGCATGTGTATAAGCATTGGGAACCCAAACATGAAGCGGAAACACTGCGGCTTTGAGGGCTAAACCAATAGTGATAAAACCTGCCGCGACGAGTATCGGATTAATGTCCGTAACATCGCCAATTCTCGCTTCCATATCAGCTAAGTTAAGTGTACCCGTCATCATATAGATAAGGCCGACACCAATAAGGTAGAAGGTTGCGCCGATTGTGCCCATCATTAAATACTTAAAAACAGCAGGAAGTGCGCGGCGATCAGGGCCACCCGCTATCAATATGTAGCTGGCGAGAGATGAAATTTCCATAAACACAAAGATATTGAAGGCATCTGCTGATACAACGATACCAACCAGCCCTGATAAAACAAGTAGCCAGGCTGAGTAGAAAAGAGGTTGGCGTTCAGCTTCTATCTGTTGATCAATACTGGGTTTAGCGGCCAGTAAGGTTGCAGCTGCAGCGCCAGTAATTACTAACAATACCAACGAACTGAAGGCATCTACTGACAATGCAATACCATATGGTGCGGGCCAGCCACCCATGGCGTACTCAACGGTTTGTCCGTCTAATACAGCTAGGGCGAGGGTTACGGCAATGGCAAAGCTAAGCACTGCAACGGCAGTTGCTCCCGCCCATGCTAGTCCACGTGGTTGTAATAAAACGATAAGTGGAGCCGATAACATCGGAACCACAACCTGCAATGCAGGAAGGTGTGCTAGTAAATCCATAGTAATTAGTCGGAGTCCAAAATTTCATTTTCTTCGATCGTGCCGTAACATTCACTGATACGCACCACCATGGCCAAACCTAATGAGAGGGTCGATACCCCCACAACGATTGCCGTTAGTATCAAGACTTGTGGCAGAGGATTGGAGAATACTTGATCTTCTACACCGGCCTGTATGATAGGGGCGGTGCCGCCTTCCACTTTATCCATAGTAATATACATTAGGAAAACTGCCGATTGGAAGATAGACAATCCAATCAATTTTTTGATCAAATTGGTTTTACTTATCACGGCGTAAAGACCCACCGTTAAAATAATAGCGAACACCCAATAGTTAAAATAGCCAAGTAATTCTAAGAGGTTCATGACAATATCTCACGGGCTGCAAAAGCATGAAAAATAGTCAGAAGGGCTCCACAAACAGCCATTCCAACTCCGGCCTCAATAATCAAAATACCCAACTGCTGTCCAAATATAGGATCGACTGCCAACACAGAATAATCTAGAAAAGCTCCACCCATGAACATACAAGCCACCCCAACACCGCCATAAAGCAGCGCGCCACCAACAACCATGCCTAGTAGCACTCCACGAGGAATTGCTCGTAGAGCTTCAGATTCGCCTTCGAGTAGCGCGTAGAGAATAACCCCCGTGGCAATAATAGCGCCAGCTTGAAATCCACCACCTGGGCTGTATTCACCGTGGAATTGCACATACAAACCAAATAGCACGATAAAGGGGATCAGTAACCGACCGACCACTTGAGGTATCAGATGATGCCGCAGACCACTATTTTTCTCGGTCACTTGTCGGCTTTTCCGTGGAGGGCTCACACCAAGGATAAATAAAACCCCAATACAAGCCGCAAAAACAACAAATACTTCACCTAGCGTATCATAGCCTCGAAAACTACTTAGGATTGCTGTGACAACATTAGGAATATCAATATATTCAGTGGTTTTTTCTATATACCAAGGCGCAATGTGTTGGTGAACAGGGGCGTCTGGGTCGCCAAGTCGGGGTTTATCAAAGGTTGAATAAATGATCAGCAATGCCAAAACACCTATTATGCTAAACGTTACCCAACGACTCCCATGCCGAGGTTTTTCCTTGTCATCAGTGAGAGCCAATGCGCACAGAAAAATAACTGTTGTCACACCTGCACCTACTGCAGCTTCAGTAAGTGCCACATCGGCAGCGTCTAGAATAAAAAAGTTAGCAGCCATAAGTAGACTGAATATAGAAGTCAACATTACTGCAACAAACAAGTCTTCGGTACGCACTATAGCAATTGCGGTAATGACAAGCAGGGTCAGTAAGAACAGCCCAAAAATAAATATCATTCTGGTGAACTTTCCTTAGGTTTATCGCTTGCCGTTCCAGCGTCTGGTTTGAGACCGGATAAGAGCGCGGCGTTAGCTAGTG
>Ga0302131_1000716_pt1 | contig 19356 bp, 13 predicted proteins | sample CB9_20m_MG_FD_203105 | JGI IMG/M metagenome (GOLD analysis project Ga0302131, IMG submission 203105) | Marine microbial communities from Western Arctic Ocean, Canada - CB9_20m | ecosystem: Environmental > Aquatic > Marine > Oceanic | place: Canada: Western Arctic Ocean | collected 2017-09-19
GCGACGTACTCGTCCTGCGAAGGGCGCGTTACCTCTTCCATGTTTACGTAACACACGTCACGACCGACTGACACTTTTCGTTCGCAAATCGGAAAAAGCCCGCGGCGGGACCGGAAACAGAGCGGGCCGTTTTTAGTGGACGCCGTGGTGAACGTGACGGAAAAAGCGAGCGCGGGTTTCTCGGGCGGCGGTGGGATCAGCGCCAAGGGTTTACAGGAAGGAGGTTTGTCCGCGTTGCTCGCGAACGCGGATTACTTCAGGTAAGGGCCTTTCCCATTTAACACATTCCGCCTCCCTAATTGCCTATACAAGACTGACTTTTCTTTTTACAATCGCAGGCGGAACCTGTTTGGCCGGTGCCAAACCCTGACCGCGCGTGTGGAGATATCGCCAAACAACCTCTCCTCGAAACCCGAAATAGACGTCCGAATCGCACACAGCGACCCGTGGATCGGGGATAGCAGCCGCACGTCGCGCAGAATTTTCCTCGATTCAGACTCATCCACCCTGGAGCAGATCTACGCGAAAAGGGACGACGCCCGCGACGACGACGACCACGATGCGCACGGCAACGGGTCCAGTGACGTCTCAACCGGGGTCAACGGAAGCGGAGACGGTACCGTCGCGGGCGACGGCCCGCGAGGGGTTTTCGTGAAAAGAATCACCTCAGGCGTGGTGCGTATTTCTCTTTCACCACATTCCGCCTCCCTGATTGCCCATACTCGTACCAGAAGGGATTATTACCTCTGACTGTTTACGTGATACACGTTACGACCGACTGACACTTTTTTGGCACAATCGCAAGGAGTACCGCCGGCCCCTGGCGCCTTCGTGGACCGGAACGTTCAGCGCGACGTACCAGCGAGCGATGCTGCACGACGACTTGAAGCAGGTACGGCCGGAGTGGGCTTTCCCAAATCCAGACACCTACGTTTGCCGATTGTCCGTAGTAACTACACACGCAAGTCACGGTCCCGACTGACACTTTTGTTCAACAATCGCAGCCCATTTTCCTGGATGCGTACGGCAGCCCGTTGACGTTTTCCGGCGAGAAACACGACACCTCGGTGAACATGATGATGCGGTTCGTGTACGAAGGCCGGGGGCGGGACGAGGGTAAGGGCTTCCCAATCACCACACACCGCCTCTGCGATTGCCCATGCGAGGCTGACATTTTCTTGTTAATCTCTCAGCGCAGTTAGTGGTGAGCGCGGAACAAGCGGTGCCGGTGCGGCCCGAGATGCTGGTACGCGTTTCCCAATCACCACGTTCCGCCTCTGCGATTATTGCTCTGTATGGAGTACAGTCGGACAGGTTGAAAGTGCGGACCCCACTCTGTCAGACCCCTTTCCAATCCCGGATATACACATCACGGCCGACTGACACTTTCGGCGTTAATCGTGCCAGGCGTTTAACCGTTTGATGGTCCGGGCGCAGCGGGATTTCCGGTTCGGCCGCGGCGCCCGGCTCACCGTCGCGGCGAAGGGGGGCAACGTCATCGGGGACCTTCCCCCGTACGAGGCGTTTTCCATTGGGGGCACTAGTTCGGTCCGGGGGTACACCGAGGGAGGCGTGGGAACCGGAAGGAAATTCATCGTCGGGTCGTTGGAAGTCGCCGTGCCGCTCGCCAGGGATTCCGTAAACGGGTGCGTTTTTTTCGACATCGGCAGCGATTTGAAATCGGGGGTTTCCGTTTTGGGTGACCCGGGGGGTACGCGCGGGAAACCAGGTCAGGGGTACGGGTACGGCGCCGGTGTGGTGGCGCTTACCCCGATAGGGCCGGTCCGGCTGGAGTACGCGTTTTCGGACAAAGGCGTCGGGCGCGTGCACTGCGGGTTGAGCAGGAACTTTTAGGGGAATAAAGGGAAGTTTGCGTTGCTTTCATTTGAGACCGAGCACAGGATTCAAGACATGGCACTTATAAGACTCATGACTAACAAGACATGGCACTTATAAGACAGAGAAGACTATGAAGAAGTCTAACAAGACGTGTGACTTGGTTGTAAGAATGGCGACGATTTCATTCAAATATCGGTGGTACAGCGCTACGAGGAGCGACGATGTTATCTTTTCGTGTTACGAAAAGAACCCACCGTCCCTTCCCTTTCGTTCCGTCTCGTCGCTCATTTCCGCCCGCGGCTCGGCACGTTTTGGTCCTTCAAGTCGAACATGGTTTCCAGGGCGTGCATGTTGACCAGGGTCTGGGACACTTCACTCGGGTCGGTGCCGTCCGACCGCAGCGCCTGCATCGGGCCGTGTAACAGTTTGTTCACGATCCCCCGCGACAGCTCCTCCACGGCTTTCATTTGCTTTTTCGTTAACCCGTCCCCGAGCTTGAGCATCGCTTTTTCAAGCTCAGCGGCCCGGATAATCTCCGCTTTGTTCCGCAGCCGTTTAATAGTAGGCACGGTTTCCAGGGAGTCCCGCCACGCTTCGAACTGCGCTTGTTCGTGCGTTAACAGCTCACGCGCTTCGTCCGCCGCCCGTTCCCGTTTGTCCTTGTTCAGCTCAACTAGTTCTTTCAAGTCGTCAACGTTGTACAAGATCGTGTTTTCGTCGTCCCCGCAATCCGCGTCCACGTTGCGCGGTACCGCGATGTCAACCAAACGCCGCGAACCCCCCACTGACGCGTTCGCCGGGGCCATGTTCGCGAGGTCCGCTTTCGTGATGATCACGCCAGTGCTCGCGGCGGTGAAAATTACGTCGTGCTTCTCCGCTTGCGCGAGGAAATCGTCCATCAGCGCTAGTTTGATGTTCGCTTCGGGGAAATCAGCCATGAGTTCCTCCACGCGTCCCGCGCTCCGGTTGACGATGGTCATCTCCGTGCACCGTTTCGATACGAGGTGCTTCACAAGAAGTCTGGACATGGTACCCGCACCCACGATCATCACCCGGCACCCATCGAAATTGCCACCGGGGAGCTTCATTTGCACCAGCTCCGCGGCAGCGCTGCTCACCGAAACCGCGCCGCTCGCGATTGAGGTTTCCGAGCGCACGCGCTTGCCCGCCGTGATGGCGGCTTTGAACAGCCCTGATAAATGCCGCCCGAACCCATCCACGTTCTCGCCCAATGCGAAGACGTTTTTAACCTGCGCCAGAATCTGTCCCTCACCCATCACCACGGAATCGAGGCCGCCGCTGACCTTCAAAAGGTGCGACGTCGCGTCCTGGTCTCGTAACAAAAACATGTGCGGCCTTAGTTCCTCCAACGGCACGCCGCTGTACTTGCTCATCCACTCCTCAACCTCACGCACCCCTCTGTGCCACGAAAGCGCCACGACGTATATTTCCATGCGGTTGCACGTGCTTAAAATACCAGCCTCCTCGACGTGCGGGTACGAACACAACTCCGCGATGGCTTCTTCCCACTTGTCCTCCGGGACCGCCATCTTTTCCCGAACCTCCACCGGACAGGTGTGGATCGATAAACCGATGCTCACGATGGAGGATTTCGCCTCGGACGCGTAGCCTGTTTTGGTTGAGTAGAGTGAGAGGGGGGTGGGTGGACGGTCAGTAAGTTGGTTTAGGGTTAGGGTGATGGAACACCGAGGGTACCGCGACGCGGCGCGAGCGATACGTCGTTGAAAAAGACATCTCCGCATCTGCGCTTGGCGCAACAATCCAAACCCAGGCTGGCAAAATCTGGCCAAATCCTGTGGCGTATGTGCCGCGGTCGGGTGCGCCTCCTCGGTTCGTTCGACACGAACGCAACGGGTTTGTTCAATTGGTACTACTCGGACACAAACCGCGACGTGGAACCCGGATCGCGAGCGCACACGCGCCAACCGAGGGGGTCACACCACCGGTACCCGCTTCACGCAAAAAAAGATACGGGGAATACGCACGTGAGGCGCCGCCCATGCTTCGGAACTGCTCCAGCGCTTTTGACGAATCCACCGCGGCCGCGGAGACCGGCCTTAGGGTGGTGTTGGGACGCGCGTTGTCGTGCGTCTGGGGGGGCGTGACTACCGCCTGGCTCAGCACGCTAGCGCGGCGACGGCGGGTCGCGGCGGCAGACACGACGGGAGCGCCGGACACGAACGACCGGCACGATGATTTCGCGGACGATCGAGTCGCGACAGATTGGTTGATGGAACCGCATCGCGCCACGGAGACGACGGCACACACCGCGACCATGGTTCACGCTCGCAGTTCGCGTGTCCTGCAAACGCTTCGCACGAAGGGTAATAAACGAAAGACACTTGTCTTAAAGACGCGACTGTTAAGGCACAGTCCACGCGTGTGCGGTGAATGACGTACCGTGTTTCGGGAACGTCACTGGCGACGACGAACTCAATCCGGTTGTTGGATTTCGTATCGCGCGATTCGGGAAACTGTTGTACGTACTGCATTTCCCAAATATCAACACTGTTTGCCCATAAACGACCGACACTTTTCTTTTACAATCACGGTTTATTTTTTTCGACGCGATTCGCGTGGCCAATAAAAACGTCGATTTTGGGAAACGAGATGCAAAGATCTTTTTCGGACGCGGACGCGTTATTTGCACCGGTGCTTGTCGGTGTAGGCACCCGGGGCGTTTTCGCGTTTTTGATCGGCGCGAAGAAGCGCGGTAATTCATTTAAAAACCCTTGCATGCTTGCTGCTTTTGCGCGATCGATGTACACACCTACACGTCTACCCGAATACGGTTTCCCAACCTCTCGTCCTCACCTCTTCCCACGCACCGCGAACCGCGTTCCATCTGGAGATGTCATTCGCGACGGATGAAAAAGTTGACTGATCAATCATCATTCGTTTCGTCTCATCCCCACGACCCGGACCCGCTCTTCCCTAATGACCCCGTGTATACCCGTCCACCTCTCTTTCACGTTACCCGTACCTCTTTCACAGCATCGGCATCACGTCATCCAGAGCGGAGTTGACATCCACGCCCGGCAAAAGAACCGTTATGGCGAGGAAAATCAGCAACAACGCGACTTGTTGTCGCTCCGGCGACACCTCCGTGACGTCGTCTTGCGGCGAAAACTCGGGGGTTCGCTGGCAAATCAAAACGTACAAACCCCAGGACAAGGAAATGCTGCTCGCGATTACGCCCAGGGATAAACCGAGGTACACACCCAAACTAGTAGCGCCGAGCGCCCTTCGGCCGAAACCGGTCTGCGTCACCCGTCCTCCGTCGATCTGGCCAACCGGTAACATGTTCAGCGCTTGCGTCACGAGCCCGCACCTGGGGATTGAAAAAAAAGGAGAATGAAAAGTCAGTCACGAGTCAGTCAGTGAGTGAAGACAATGTTCTGCCTGTCACTCCATGCACTGCCTACTACTAGGCAGTCAGACGTCGTATTCCCATCCAGTACCGCAAAAGAAACCCTTACAAAAACCATAAGCCGCCGTTCGCATCCTCGGAGTCATGGAAGTGTGCCACCACTTCTCGACGGCGCGGCGACTCCTTTTCTTTCGAGCCGAAGCCGCCAAGCGCCGTCGCGGTCTGGGAATTGGTGATTTTGTCGTCACAGGACGCGAACGGTGTGGGATGTGGGGGTGTATAACTTGAAGGTGTATAACTAAATGGTCATACACCGACTCGTCATTCCAAAACGGACACGGCGCGGGATTGAACCCGGGCGGGCGAATAAAAAGTCGAAGAAGTCCTTACCATCCCGCCACGAACAGCGGGTGCACCAGCACGCCTTTCGAAAGGTCGGCGTCGCCGAAGAAAAGCTTCGCTATTGACCCCAGCAACAGCGAGCCGTTGAACAATGTTCCCGGGATGGGCAGCAGATCGTTTGGGTCGCCGTTGATGCTGAGTGACAGCCCGTACGCGAAAAGCGCGGACGCCACGAGCGACCCTGCGACGGGGCCCGCGATGGCGACGTCGAACAAATCTTCTCTGGTTTTGGGAATTGATTTGAACTGGGTTATGCTCCCGAACGTCCCGAGCTGGCCGTTTGGAATCAGGAACGGCAGGGATATTTTAACGTTCCGGACAAGCGCCGCGAGGGTGTGGCCGACTTCGTGCGCCATCGCGGTGGCGAAGATCCCGGCGAACACGGGAAACGCGCCTTCCACGTACGCCTGCGAATCGAACCTGAGAATGTAAAAATAAATGTCAGTCTTGTATGGGCAATCAGGGAGGCGAAATGTGGTAAATGGGAAATACTCACCCCTCGAGCCCGGGGGGTAGCTCGTTCGGCGCCAGGGACGTGTCCAAACCGGCGGCGCCCCTGGCTAACCACTCCGCGGTTTCCACCGGGAGCCGCGAAATCTCAGCGACTAAACCCAGCTGCACCGCGCTTCCCGTCGTCAAGCCGAACAAAAGAAACGCCACTATGTACTGCCAAAGGCTGGTGTTGGGGTTGGGGCCGGCTTTGTCGCTCGGGACGATGAGAAACGAAATCCGCTGCGATCGGTTGTTTTGTTTGGTCTCGGTACCGTCGCCGCTGTCGAACGTTCCAGAAACACTCGGCTCATCCCCCTCCGTCCCAGGTTCCTCTAAAATGAAAGGCGTGTATTTCCCGTCGAAAAGCGTTTCCACCTTTTCCTGGACAAGGGACCACACCGCGGCGCGGTCGGCGCGCAAGTTGCCTGTGATTGTTAACGAAAAGTGTCAGTCGTGTATTGGGCAATGTATGGACAAATAGTCACCAGCTGAGAGATAAAACAGTGCCTGGATTTGGGAAAGGCCCAAACGTGCCTTTGATCAAAATCCCCTCGCCCGCGATTTCCGGGCCGAGCTCCTCCACGCTCGTCACGAAAAACGTGCTGTACCCAAACACTTTGTCTTTCAAGGTCTGGACATCCGCCGCGGACACGGCGGGTTCGTCCACGATGTCCAGAATCTCGAAAAGCGAGTCGAACTTGTCACGAATTTCGTTTCCATCCCTCGACTCGGACGGGCGCTTGGCGAGATCTTTCAGCTCGTCCAAAACTTTTTCCAGCTTTGCGTTTTCCTCGGGCGTCCTTTTGTCCGCGTCCGCCCGGGCCGCGTCGGACAAACCACCAACCACCGTGTCCAGCCACTTGTCCTCCTCCCCCTCCGCGATCGGGGAGGCGATCTTCTTGGATTTTTGGTCACCTCCGAGTTCTTGCTGTTGTTTCTTTCGCTTTTCGAGGTTGCGAGCGATAAGATCGGTGCCGTCGACGCTTTCCTTTTTGTCGCCGTCGCCTTTTTTCGGCCCGCCGAGCGCGCTCGCAGCGGAGGGCGATATGCTCACCTCCACGTTTTTCGCGGATGTAGCCTGCTGGGCGCGTTCGCGAAACAGCGCGTCCGCACGTAACTCGTCAGCCGCTTCCTCCCTCGCTTTCTTCAACGCGAGCTCGTCTATCGGTATGAGCGCGTCCAACGCGCTCATGGTGGTTTTGAAGTCTGTTTTTTTCACCTGCACCATCGGTTGGGGCGGTGGCGGCGGTGTCTTCGGTTTCGGTGTGGTTTCCGTCGCCGTGAAAACCAGGTCCCCGTCCCCATCATCGGACGACCGCAGAGGGTCGATCTGGTCATCCCCCACGCGTGAAGCGTCAGGGCCGGACACGGTTTGGACGGACTCAACAGGTTCCGTTACAGGGGTGGTTTTCTTGCCGAACAAGTTGTCGAAGAAACCGGCGCAACGCACATCGCGCGATGCGGTGTTGGTGTTGGCTCCGCGGGAGAAACACAAACGGGCCGTCGCCACGACTCTGCTTTTCGCGACGTGCCGACGGACTTGGCGTCGGCTCGAGCGCAGCACGGTGACCCGCGGCGCGATGCCCACCGCGCCAACCACGCCCAGACTCGCCATCGCGATCGCGTGCCTGCCGCCGATAACACGGGTCCGGTAAGGTTTCCGGTGCCGAGCGTCAACCCGAGGTGCGCTGTGGGGATCTACCCAAACACGCGGCGGTGTTTCGGCGCGGTGACGCGAACGCGGGTGATGTGCGAACTACCGTCCGTGCGTCGCGAAACGCAAAGCGCGCGTGCGAACGAGTGTGCGCTGCAGTGGGCCGCCGACGTCACTTTCTGGGCAATCTGCCCTTTTTGTTCTGTTCTTTGGGGCGCCGACTCATTAAAGATTTCATGTCACAAGTCAGACAGTAGCTGGTTCTGCTTTTCGAAACTTCGCGTGCCGATGTCGACCGCCGTCGGTGCGTCCGGAGTGATTTGCCAGGCTAATGTCTACGCGTATATCACGGGTTCTACCTGTTTCTACCTCAGCTTCCCTGCCAAATCCAGATCCTTCACCAGCGCTTTCAAAGTGGGTCGGGAGTTTAGCAGGCCGCGAACGGAAGCGCCGTCGATCTCCACGGCTTCCGCGGACGGCGGCGCGGGGGCTAGCGTCGCCGGCCAGACGTTTTTTGTTGTGTCGGCATCGGGAAACAAACACATACGCAAGCCTGTGATGCACCAAGGCGTGAGCGTTTCTGCGCCTTGAGGGGTACGGGCAGGTCCGTCACTGTGACCTGTTCGTATTACGTTCACCACCCCAGCGAGGACGACCAAAACGCCGTCGCGGGGGTCGCCTTGTTTTTTCAAGGAAGCGCACGCCCCTGCGCTCGCAATCAGCAACCGGCAGTTCTGCCGTAACACCCGTAACTCGCCTGAGTTGAGGAGTCCGAAAAACGGGTGCCTGCGAAGAAACGAAACGAACCGGGCGTCCCACAACGCAAACCCCTCCCTTTTCGAAGTCTCCGTTTCCGAAACCCGCAACGCGTCGCGCCAATCGCAAACGAGTTTCTTGGAAACCTTTTGCTTTTTTGCATCGCCTTCCTGTGTATCTGTCTTGTCGCGAGCATCTGTAGACCTCAAAGATGTGTGTTTACCTCTCAACTCCTTCGTCACAAGTTCGTCGCGCGTCGTGTTCGCGGTGACGAAACGGTTTGCGATCTTTTCGAATTTCGCAGCGGCGGCGGTTTGGCCGTGAAACAAACGCATAAACTTCTCCAGACGTAGCGCGTTTTGGTTGATCCGCAACGCCCTGCGCCCTGCGCACTCGTTGGCAATTGGGACGTGGTACTGTCGTGCGGTTGCAAGGCTTGCACTCCTGGCAAAGTCGGTGTCGTGTTTTCGAAGCAAAGAAACGATCGCCGATGCCCCGAGCTCCACCAGAACCGCGCCGGCGGGTTGGCGGTCGGAAGTTTCAGTCTCTTCGTTGGCGTCGCTATTTATTTCTGGAGTTACGACTCCCCGAATCGTCCTCGTCCGAGACGCCGCGACCCGCACCGTGGCGTCGCGCGGCGCGCCCGTTAACAGGGACATCTCACCGAAAACGTCACCAGGACGTAACACGCGGACCACCGTTGACTTCACGACGTTCAAATCCGTGCCGACGCGGCGATTGGAAGCGTTGTCGCCGTCACGGTCTGGGTCAACCAAAGACTCAACAACAACCTCGAGCTCGCCAGAAACCACGGCGAACATTGAGGTGCCGTCGTCGCCTTGCGTCACCACGGTGGCACCAATTGGGTAGTTAACGAACCGCGCACTTGTGTGAAGCATGCAAATCTTTCGCACCCGGTCAACACCGTGGAACAGGCCGTCTTCGTTTTCAATGGAGCGCAACGCGGCGCGCGTTTCCTCGCCGTACCCGATTCGCGCCGAGCTCGCGCCGCCCGCGCCGGATAGAATTTCTGGGCGACACAAATCGAAACGTTCGCCCCTGGTGATCCAGGCCTCGACGCATGTCAGCACGTGTTGGTAATCGCTTCCGAAACCCTTCGTGACGCCTTGGCACAAATAACCCGCAATCGCGTCCATCGCGGTTGGTCGGTGCTTCGCGATTTCCGTAAACGCGCCGCGCGAAATCTCCAGGACCCACGCTTCGGTGGATACCGCCCAAATCGTGTCGTCGCGTGTCACGCCGGCGAAAACAGAGTTCGCGCCGATAACGTCGCCTCGCGCAAATCGCGTTCTTTTTAAATCCGTACCACCCTGGAGCTTCCCTTTCAGCACAAGAAACGCGGTGCGCCCGTCGTTGCCCTTGACGGTCAGAGGTTCGCCCGCAGAGCTGACCCGGACTCGCCGCGTGCCGAAAGTCACCAAAGTTCGGACCTCCCGTTTCGTGAGCCACCGGAACGGCGCCGCGTGAGAAATCTCATTTGGCAGGCTCGCATCCGGCACGCCGCGTGCGAATTTGCGCGTGTTTCTTTGTTCTTTGGTTTCGTTTGGCAAAATCGGCTCGGTGGTATCAAACTCGTCAGCGCCAGCCACGAAAAGCGCGGCGGCGCGGAAAGCGCCGGCGCCGCCTTTTTGTAACGCCTTTTGTAACGCCATTTTGCGAGACTCACCGCGAATGAGGTCCACCACTCGCCGCAACCCGTGCGTTGCTTTCCCGAAGTGCGACTCCGCGGAGGTGACGATCCGACGTGCTCTTTGCGAAATCGCGGTTTGCGTCGCGAGTGTCGGTTTGCGTCCAGTAAAGCGCGCTTCCCGCTGGGCGACGTCAAACGCCATGACGTCCAAAACCGTGGGTCTTCTTTCCACGACAAGTTTCATCGCGCGGGCGCTGATCGCGATCGCGCTGACGAAAGCCATATCGTCCGTCACGCCACCGACGACCGTCGACGCCGCGCGCGCGGTGCTTTCCGGCTTCCCTCCGGTCAACAAGTGACCCATCCCGAGCACTTCGCCGATTCCGATGTTGGTGCCCATCACGTCGCCGCGACGAACAAGCTCGCAGTGGCCGTCAATCACGACAAACGCGGGGGTGGCGGTTTCGGTGTCGTCGGTGTCGTCGGTTTCGTCGTTTTTGTCTTCCTCAAACAGAAACCGTCGTTTACGCGCTCTTGCACTAGACGTCTTTGTATCCGCGATACCCACGGGTGCCATCACGCCCTTCTGGTGTTTCTCCCGCGCTGCTGCTTCGTCGTCGTCGTCGCCTGCGTCGTACCCACGGCGGCTCGCCGTGACCGAGTCAGACCCGATGAGTTCCGCGACGTGCCGCAACTCGTCGTCGCGAAGCGCGTTCGTCAACGCGCGGCAGTTCCGTAACCGGCCGAGCGCCACCACGCCGCTTTGGTCCAACGTAACACCCCTCAACGCACCGCGCGTTTCGAAATCCCGGTCCAAACCGAAATACTCCACCACGTATTGGCGCTCCGCTGCCCGGTCGGTGTGCCTTGAGTGTAGCGATCCATCGGTAGGCGTGATTGTCCGTCGGACCGGTCCATCGGGAGGCGCGATTGTCCGTCGGTCAATACCAAGAGTAGGAGAAATTACTCTGTCAATTACTCGGTCAATACCAAGAGTAGGAGCAATGACTCGGCCAACACAAAGTCGTCCCCACCCCCCCACCCACCCCCCGTCCCTCCACCCCCTGAGCCACGGAAAAGTGAACCGGTCGTGGCCGGAGTGTAGGCCGATTGGGGGGCCAAGACCAAGGCAGTGCGCTGCGATTGGGAAAGAAAAGTGTCAGTCTTGAGTCTTGAGTATGGGTTTGTAACAGTTGCCAGTTCGTCTGGTAAATGTAACTAGTAGTGTTACTAATACTACCTTCCAATAGTAGTGTTACTAATAGTGTTACTGGTAGTGCACTCGACCAGGGGCTGTAAACAGTGTGTCAGGATTTGGGAAAGGCCCAAGGCCGTACCTGTTTTCCGAACGCGCCGCACTTTCGAGGTGACCAACTCCAAAAACTCAGTGGAGTCGGTGGGTAGTGAGTCAAAATACGCCGTGGAACAAGGGTGGGTTCGCAAACTGCGCACCGCTTCCGCGGTGAAAAAGTCGTCACGCGGCGTCGCCGGCGGCGGGCTCGCAATCAAACCTTCCGCGAATTCGCGCAACGCGCACGCTTCGCGATCCAAAAGCGCCGCTTCCATTTTCGCGTTGGTCAGGTCGAGTTTCCATTGAGAGACGCGCCGCGAAGAAACCGATAAATAATCGGTGGTACTGTCGGAATCGGTCGTGAGCTTCTGCTGCTTGGCACCCTGCGACTGGTACAAATCAATCGCCTTTCGTCGCGCGCTTTTTTTGATTTCCAACCTTCGCCGATTAAACTCCTCCGCCCGCTGTTCGTCATCCGCCAAAAGCACTTCAGCCAAACTTGCCCTGGTCAAAACGAAGTACCGAATTCGGTCGCTGGTACCAATAAAAGAAAAGTGGTTAACGTCTTGTATATCGCGATGTATGGACAAACAGTCAAGGCAGAGGTAAGACGTCCCTTCTGGTACGAGTATGGGCAAACGCAGAGGCGGGATTTGGGAAAGCCTTACACACGGACCTGGTAACTTCAAGCGTGCGCCGCCGCGGCGTACCGTTGAGCCAGGACTCGACGCCGGCGCAGGCGTGTTTGCCGGGTCGTTTGGGCGGGTCAGTGCTGTGAAGCGAACTCGCGGCTAAAACGGAGTGCGCGGAGAGGACTTTGTTTGTCGTTTCAAAATCGTTTTCGTCACCAACGCCGTCATCACCCAAATCCGCGCGGCACGTTCCTTCCACCAACACAACCGCGAAGTCCCCGTCGTCGCCGGCGCGCCACAACGGTTCGTGTCGTGTCGCTACATGCGTTCGTGATTTCTTCGCCAGGGCGACTAACAGCCGGTGAGGCAAGGAATCGAACGGCGCGCCTAGGTCCAAAATCCACGAAAACAAACCAGCCTCGGTTTTTCGTCGCGTCGCCGCCGCAACAACCACGGCGTCGCGAAGAAGTTCCATCCGCGCCAAACCTTCCACGATTTCAATCGCGGCTCGTTGGCTCTTCGTCGTGCGTTTCAGGACTGCGAAAACCGCGAGTCGCCACCAACGACGCGCGCGCTGTGCTTTGAACGCGTTACGACCCGCAACGCGTGTCGCTCGAGCTTGTTCAATCTGCGAGTGTCGGTCACGGAACGAAGAATCTGTTTCAACTTCTTTCTGAAAAAGGAAAGCGAAGTCCTCGGCGTGCCACGAGACGCGCCGTGAGTGTTTCTTTTTCTTTTTGTGGAGGACAGACTTCGTATTGTCTGTGACAGACTTCGCATTGTCTGTGATAGACTTCGTATTGTCGTTGACAGACTGTTTGCTCATAAGACGCAGTCCAGGTATCGTCGCGGACAATGGCCTGCTATTGTCTTTTCCAAAAGAAAAAACCGGCGCGTCGTGCATTTCGGAAACGGCGAAGTGCGTCTCCGCGAGTCTTTGAAGATACAAATCCATCCCGTTTGGAGAAGCGTTCACCAGGTTCGCCACCGAGGTCTGCAGCGGGTTTTGTTTCAAACTCACCACGCGCCCGTCCCGGCCACCAACTTCCAAAGTAGCCCCTAAACAGCAAGGCAGTCTTGTTATTTTGTTATTCGCCAACAAAAGCTTCCGCAGACCGACCACGCGCGACGCGTCCGCGAGCGCCGCCGCAGCGCCGGCGCGCTCGTGGCGCCTAACTCGCTCCGTGAGTTTCATCGCGAGTTTCTTTTTCTTTGAAACTTGCCGGGTTTGGTCTTTAGTATCACCTGGTTGTGTTTCAAGGCCTTCATCACTGACTTGTGACTCTTGTAACTCTAGGAACCCTTGTGACTCTTTTAACTCGTTTGACTCGTTTAACTCGTTTAACTCTTGTGACTCGTTTAACTCAAACCCTTCCAACACCTTACGCGCTCTGCGCAGCGCGGATTTCTTCGCCTCACGCGTTATCCGCGCGCGTTCGGGTCCGCCCGCGAACAGTCGCGGGATTTCGGTGATGAAATTTGACGAAACGTTCACCGAGATGAGCGACCCGCACGTGGTTAGCACTTTGATATCGGTAAGGGAATTCGTCGAGCAATCGATAACTTCCAACGCGAACGCGTTCGTTAGCCCTTGCGGTAACTCCGTTAAAAAGTTATCATCCACGCGTAGGGTGTTGAAGTTCGCTTGGTGCGACCCGCCCAGGCTACACGGCAACTTTTTAATCTTATTGGAGCCCAAATCCAACAACCGCAAACCAACCGCGAGCGCGAGGCCGTCCGGACACGTCACCAACGAACACGACCGCGCTCGAACCGTGGTTAACCAAACTTGCGTCGCACCTAGACCGTTGGGCAATTCCCGTAAACAAGCACAGTCGTCCAGTAGTAGCGTCTCTAGCTTTGACAAGTCGCAAAGCGAGTCACAAACGAACCGCAGACTCGGGTTGGCGGAAACGTCCAGCTGTTCCAGGCTTTTCGCGTTTTTCAAGTTCGGAACTGTTTGTGGAAAAGAAAAGTGTCAGTCCCGTGTTGGGCGTGTATTGGACGTGTATTGGACGTGTATTGGACGATGTGTGGACAGCAGTCAGGGTAATCGGTATGTGTATTGGACGATGTATGGACAACAGTCACCGTAATCGGTCTGAACAGTCACCAGCTGAGAGATAAAACAGTGTGCCTGGATTTGGGAAAGGCCCAACACGTACTTTGAGACAACAAATTGCCATTCACCGAGAGTTTCTTCAGGAAAAACAACGACCCGATCGAGTCCGGTAAACTCGTCAAACGATTGGCACCGCAATTTAACGTCTCGAGCAGCGGCGTCGTGTCATGCAAATCGTCTGGTAACTCGCGTAAATAGTTCCTCGACACGTCCAAGTGAGTTAGGGCGAAGAAATTCGTCAGTTTCGGCAAAGACGGCCCGAGGTGTTTCTTTTTCAAGTTTAGGTAACTGATTCCAAGTCGCGCGTCCTTCGGTGACTCCCTGTGGAACCACTCCAGCACGTCCGCCTTGGTGAAACGAGTCACAAGCAAAGAGATGGATGCGCGCGATGCTTTGGAGTCAGTGGATACGCGGTCCTCGGTTTCCGTGTTTCCGTCTTCCACTGATGTAACAGACTGTTTGCCCATACGGTCTTCAAACGCCGCGGCGAGTTTCGCCGCCGCGAACAGCGGCGGCGGCGCCATCGCCGGCGCGATATATTCCGTCCCCCGGAGCTGTTCCGGAACCAAGCCGCAATCGTGGACGCCGTGCATCTCGCCAGATTCGCACTTCACACACCGCCAGGTAGTCGTACGAAGCTCGCGCCGCACGTACTGCGAGTGCAAGCGCGCTTCTTGGAGTGAAGGGGGAGGGAAGCGCGAGTTTCGGGGTTTGTTTCCTTTTTTTGCATCGGAAGTATTTGTGAAGCGCAATACTTCCGTCTCGACGTCGTCATGGATACCCGTTTCACCTGTACTCGCCGCACCACCAGCATTACGAGATGTCACCGGTCTCCAGTCGTTTCGCGATTCCCGGAACGATATCTCGTGGTCCCACAGTTCGTGTGTGTTTTCGCGTCTGGAGGTTAATTGAAACCGGTCCTCGCGAAGAGAAACTTTCGCGGTTTCCCGAATCAGCGCGGCGGTTCGCGACGCTCGCCTTACTTTTTCCACCAAAGCCTTGCCTCTTTGCTTTTTTTCCTCCTCAGCCCGTTCTGCGGCTTGGATTAGTCGTCCTGCCGCAGCATGGCGCGTTTCTGTCACGAAACGCGCATCGGCCTGTTTCTGTATCTTCGTTTGCGTCGCGGCGAGATTTCTTAACTTCTCGGAAGGCGCGACACCACCTACTTCCTCATCCTCATCCCCGCCGTCGTCCGAACGGAAGTCTTTCCGGAACTCGGCCTCTGGGACGGGGGAGTTCATGGCGGCGCGCCACTGCGAACCGGGAGTTGACGGTTTCGGAACAATGTCTTGTGGCGTGGAAGACAGCGGTGTACCGTCGCCGCGCATCTCTTCGCCTTTCGGTGCCGCGTTTAACAAACCTGCAGTGTCCATCGCCACGAGCGGTGTGCGCGTCGGGACGTCGCGAGACATGCCCCGGTTTCGGGAGGAAAGCCACGTGCGGCGCCCGCGAGGGCTACGCGAAGCCCACGGGGCAACCGCCGGCTGTCATGGGGTCACAAGCCCTTGTCGTGTCGCGTGGGAGAAGTGACTGCGAGATTCTTTCTAACGGTCCAACGTTCTTGTCGAAAAGTCCAAATGTTGTCGTAACAAGCCAGTTCTCCCGGCCGCCCGACGACACCATGGGTGATGACATCCCCATCGTGGATTTGTCGCTGGACACATCAGTCGTGGCTTCCGTGATTCGCGACGCGTGCGTGCGGCACGGGTTTTTCTACCTCACCAATCACGGCGTGCCAAACTGCACGATAGAAGAGATGCACGCCTCATCGAAACAGTTCTTCGATCTTTCTCTCCACGAAAAGCGAACCGTGTGCGCGTCGAGTGACCCGAACAACCGCGGGTGGACGCCGCTAGGTGAGGAGACTCTTGACCCCGGTAACCAGACACAGGGGGACACCAAGGAAGGGTACTACGTTGGACGAGAGGCAGCGCCTCATGAAGTTGGGCTACCGCTTCGCGGTCCGAACCACTGGCCGGACGAGCAGTTGTTGAAAATTAACTTCAAACAACCCATGATGGCGTACCACGCCGCGCTCACGGAGCTGTGCCAAAAGCTGATGCCTGTGTTCGCGGAGGCGCTGGGACTGGACAAACACTTCTTCGACGATAAGTTTCAATTGCCGAGCGCTTTTTTAAGGCCGCTCAAGTACAGCAACAAGAAAAGTTCGCCCTCCGACGGCGTCTTGGGTGCCGGCGCGCACTCCGACTACGGTACGTATTTCCCATTTACCACATTCCGCCTCCCTGATTGCCCATACTCGTACCAGAAGGGACTGTTACCTCTGATTACCCTGACTGTTTACTCATACACATTACGAGAGACTGACACATTTTTTCTTACAATCAGGAGTCCTCACCGTGCTTTGGACGGACGGCACGCCGGGTCTGGAGATTCTCAAGGGAGGCAGTGATAGTAAAAAAGAAGAACAACAAGAACAACAGTGGCTCCCTGTTCCTAGTGTCCCAAACGCGTTCATTTGTAACGTGGGGGATTTAATCGAGCGATGGACCAACGGCGTGATGAAATCCACGGTGCACCGGGTGGTTAGTCGCGGCGCCAACGAACGACACAGCTGTGCGTTTTTCTGGGAACCCGATTTCGACACCCTTGTCACGCCGCTGCCAAAGTGCGTCGCCGAAAATCCCCCCCAAAGGTTCGAACCCACGACGTACGGGGCGTACATCTTAGCTAAGTACGGCGCGACGCACGCGGGGTTTGGTGAAAAGAAATGAGTTTGATAGGCTAGGATCTGGCCGCACTAGTTAGCTCGATGTTCGTAGAAAAAAGAAAAAGACGAAGCGTGTATTCGCAGTGTACTTAGTCTAAACCGTCGTATTACCGTCTTCAAACGAAGATACATTACTCACCCGATATTTCCCGAACGTAAATGTGGGTCCGCGCGCGAGCCTTTTCCGAACAGCAGTTCCGCGGCTTGCGCGCCGCGGCGGTTCGCCCGCGGCGCTTGTTTCACCAAATGTACTTTTTTCTCAACCGAGTCCATCGCGTCCGCCGCGCGCGTGGCTTCCCACCTTATTTGCGACGGCAGGTTCCGTACGATTTCGTCGCGAGACCCGTGTTGTGTTGGATCACGCAGTTTCGCGTTGGTTTCCATCCACCGTTTTTCTAAGTTCTGTTGCCGCTTACTTAATTCAGCCAGGTCGTTGATGGTTTCGCAGTTGAACTCCGCAAGCTCTTCGTCGCACCGCTCACGCCGATTGTCGTCATCCACCTCGTGTTTCGCAATTCGTGTGTGCAGATCGAGTGTGCTTTTGTCCACCCAAGCTTTCGCGTCAACCACGGATTCGAGAATTCGGGTAACGTCGGTTTCCCACCGCCGCGCGTGTTTTTCGTTCGACGCGGTTTCGGTGGACACGGCGGCTTCAACGAAGTGTTTGACCTGCGCGATTTTCGCAAAAACACCCGTCTCGATCGCCGCCCCCCGTTCCTTGCTCATTTTTAAAGACAATTGTGTACGCAACAGCTCGTTTTCCGTCACAACCGCGTTCAGCCGTTTTTCACTCGCCAAAGCGCGTATTCGGTGCGTTTCTTTAACCTTCCCCAACTGAAACTCGTAGTGCGCGCGCAGATCCGCGAACGCGGTTTGCATTTTTTCAGTCTCGATCATTTGACAATCCACAACCCGCTTTGTTTCCAGACTAACCGCCTGTACACTTTTCGTTGTGGCGGTAACGATTCTGACAAGCTCGTCGCGGACACTTGACACGTCCTTGTACCACGCGTCGTACGAAACCGACGACGCTTCCACGGCGAGGGAAACCATGCGCAAATGATCGGGCGCGCTTTGTGCTTCGTGTTTTTCCTGATACGATAAAAAAGAAAGTGTCAGTCTCTCGTAATGTGTATGAGGGATTGGAAAGGGTATACTGTACTCCTACAGTGCAGTAAACAGTCGGCGGAATGTAATAAATGGGGAAATACGTACCATCGCGTCGCGACATCCGGAAAACGAACAACCGAACCGCGCAAACGCACACGCGTTTTTTTCGGCGCGCGCGTTTTTAGCGCACTCGCTTTTAGTGTGGCTCTTAAGCTTGGTGACCAGCAGTAACTCACCGCAGCTTTCGCAAATCGCTTTTCGTTGGTCACAACTCGCCAAGTGCGCCACCAAACGCCGCGCGCAAACGAGCCGTTCGCAGTGCTCGCAGGTTTCTACTCGGAAAGGACACGCCTGGTCGTGTTCGGGTTGTGCGCTTCGCGGGCCTTTGTGGGTACACGTGTCATGTCCCTCCGCGTCTGTCCGTCCGCACGCGACAATCCACAGCTCACACTGTGCGCGATGCCTCGGTAACTCCCCCCCGCGTCCGCGCCACGGACATCCGTTCGGGCACTTTACCGTTTTTTTATCGCAAATCGCGACGTGCGCCGCGAGTCGGTTCGCTCTCTTCCTTTCGCCGCACCCGGGAATCGAACAAGGCACCAACCGGTATTGGCACACCGCTCGGTGATTCGGTAAGTCGCGCCTCAATATTTGCTCCTGGCACGCATCAGGGTCTCCAGCATTTTTCTGAAGGTACGGAAGGTTACAAACGAGTTTCGAGAAACCGCATCGGTCTTCGTGGGATTTTCGATCCCCAATGGCGACGGAAAACGAACACCCCACTCCGGCTTCGTGCGTCCACCTTCCCACTCCATCCGCTTCGTCTGCGTTGTCTACGTACCGCAAACCGTGTCTACACATGACTTTCAAGCTAGATACCCGTTCAAGTGCGCCGTAATCCTCCGCGAGGTGATCCTTCAGTGGGCTACGGTCATCCTTCGCGAGTTGGTTTTTCTTTTCAGAAGCATCCTTTTCTTCGTCACTCGGCGCGCACGCTCGGCAACGCGTGCCCCCGTCCGCGTTTGAAACCACGGGGTTCACGAAAACGTCACCGCATGTTCCGCACATAACGTCCCGTTCCGGTTTCGTGACGAACACGCACGGGACCCCAACCTCGGTCGCGAATATCGGGTCGTACGTGTCTGTGGCAAACGCGTTGTTTGATTTGCTGGAGGGAGATGAGCGCCCTTGGACCACCGCATTTGCAGATATTGGTGACTTGCTCTTGGTGTTCGACGTCTCGGTGGTGGTTGGTTTAAGCCAGTCGGGAACTATGTTTGTGTCA
>Ga0302131_1000721_pt1 | contig 19313 bp, 16 predicted proteins | sample CB9_20m_MG_FD_203105 | JGI IMG/M metagenome (GOLD analysis project Ga0302131, IMG submission 203105) | Marine microbial communities from Western Arctic Ocean, Canada - CB9_20m | ecosystem: Environmental > Aquatic > Marine > Oceanic | place: Canada: Western Arctic Ocean | collected 2017-09-19
ATAAAAACGTTTTTCAGCAGCAAGTGACGCCACTTTTTTACCGTTTTGATACGCATCAACATGCCCAATATCCGCTGTGTAGTTAGGACCAGCAAATTCCGAAACACCTTTAAATACAAATTCATAATTTTGTAGAGTGACCCTATCATCTACACCCATTCTTAAATTACGTTCCACACTGTAGGCACTCACTAATGCAATACCGATAAGTGTCACGGCAAAACCGAGATGTCCAGACACCATACCCCAATGACTCGGTGTAAGCTTTTTAAGGCTTTGCAAAATAGTAAACTTGCCGGTGGCCAACTGGGGTTGAATGCGTTGACGAATTTCCATGATAGTCGTCGTCATGATCCAAAAACTCATAACTAAGCCTAACGCCGCCATATAGCTCGATTGCTCGAAACTTGCATTGACCAATATGCCAGCAGACAAACTTAAACCAAACGCAATCAATAATTGTTTATATAAAGCGTGTGCCGATTGGCTTTTCCAGCGTGACAATGGACCTATGCCCATAAACAACACAAATGGCACTATCAGATAAGTAAACATTTGATTAAAGAATGGTGCGCCAATAGAAATTGACCCCAGGCCCAGTTCTTTGTGAACCAAAGGCAATAAGGTACCTAGTAACACAACTAATGTGGCCGCAGTTAAAAACACATTATTACCAATCAACAATACTTCTCTTGAAAACAATTGGTATCTACCACTACCTTTGAGCTGTGGTGCTCTGTAAGCATATAATGCAAGTGATCCACCAATAATCACCACTAATAAACCAAGAATAAATAATCCACGGCTAGGGTCACTGGCAAATGAATGCACTGAAACCAACACACCTGAACGAACTAAAAACGTTCCTAGTAAGCTTAATGAAAATGCGGATATTGCTAATAAAACTGTCCAAGACTTAAATACTTTACGTTTTTCGGTAACGGCCAAACTGTGAATTAACGCAGTACCCACTAACCAAGGCATAAATGAGGCATTTTCGACCGGATCCCAAAACCACCAGCCACCCCAGCCAAGTTCGTAGTAAGCCCACCAACTGCCGAGTGAAATACCGACTGTCAAAAAAGACCATGCTGCAATTGTCCATGGCCTAGACCAGCGCGCCCAAGTAGAATCTAATTGTCCAGAAATAAGTGCCGCAAGCGCAAAAGCAAAAGCCACAGAAAATCCCACATACCCCATATACAACATAGGTGGATGTATAATCATGCCAAATCTTGCAGTAACGGATTTAGATCTTTGCCATCAATAGGGAAGAAAGGTAACAGACGATCGAATGGGTTAGAGGTGAGCAACATAAACAAGTAAAAACCAATGCCCACCATGCCTAAAATAGACAACACTCTAGCAACCATTTTAATGGGAATAGCCTTGCTAAAGAGTGCTACCGCCACAGTCCAAATAGAAAATATTAACACCCATAATAAAAACGAGCCTTCGTGTCCACCCCACACAGCGGTGATTTTGTAATAAATCGGCAAAGTACTGTTTGAAGTATTTGCTACATAAGCCAAACTAAAATCATCGGTAATAAAACCATGCGTTAGGCAGCCATATGCAAAAGCAGTAAATACGAACATGCCAATCGCCAATGGTTTTGCCATTGCCATCATTTGAGAATGATTTTTATAAGCACCCCACATAGGATAAATAGATAACAATATGCCCATCATCAGGGCCAGTATTAAAGCGAAATTACCTAGTTCAGCCAACATAATTATTTACCTACCTCAATTTTACCGTAATTAGCTTGTTCTGGTTTAACGTGCTTAATGCCTTTCATCTTTTCTGCCAATTCGGGTGGCATATATTCTTCATCATGTTTTGCCAGCACTTCATGGGCATCAATGTGGTTATTTGTTGTCAACACACCGGTTGCAACAATCCCCTGCCCCTCACGAAACAGGTCAGGCAAGATACCTTGATAACTGACTGTCACAGCGGGTCCAATATCCACTAGATCAAAACTGACAGCCAATGTTTCTTGGTCGCGTTTAACAGTTCCAGGCACAACCATGCCACCAATACGCAAACGCTGACCGACATCAGGAATTTGCCCTGCTTTACCGTCTATAATTTCGGACGGAGTATAAAACAAATCAATATTTTGGCTCAGTGCATACAACATCAAACCAATAGCGCCTCCCAATACTAGTAGGATTGCGGATACAGCCATCAAACGTTTTTGACGCCTTGGGTTCATGTTGTTTCTCCATTATTGTTTTTTTCAGCAGCAGCTTTAATGCGAGTTTGCCTTGCTTGTTCTTTCAATACTTGAGTCAATAATGTTCGCTTTGAAAAAAACGAGTCTAGCCACAAAATTAATAAACTTAAGGCTGAAGCGCCAAAAGACAACCATACGTATAGACCATAACCACCCATGTCAAAAAAACTATTAAGGTCTTCGAAAGCCATTATTTGCCCTCATTTAGCGTTGAGCTTTTATTTGCTAAAGCCACCACCCAGGGGCGCCTGATTTCTCTTTGGAGTATTTCGTTTTGCATCCGCAATAAAAAAATAGCACCGCATACAATTACCCAGCCAAGAATAGAAAGCAGTAACGGCCATAACATTTCTGCTGGCATCGAAGGTTTACCCAACTTTAATATAGTGGCGCCTTGATGCAGGGTATTCCACCATTCAACCGAATAATGGATAATAGGTAGATTGATGATGCCCACTACAGCCATCACCCCAGCAGCTTTCCCAGCTTGTTGTTTATCTTCAAATGCTTTGTATAAAGAAATCACCCCAAGAAACAAAAATAATAATATTAATTGTGAGGTTAATCGTGCATCCCACTCCCACCATGTGCCCCACATAGGTTTACCCCAAGCAGCACCAGTGATAAGTGACACAAATGTCACCATGGCACCTATAGGTGCCAAAGCCATCATTGCCATAAAAGAAGTTTTAACTTGCCAAACTAAACCTATAAAAGCAGACACTGCCATGGTGATATATAAGCTTTTTGAAAGCACCGCACTAGGCACATGCACGTAGATAATTCTGTAAGCGTCGCTTTGTTGATAATCCGCTGGAGCGAAAGCTAAGCCCCAAAAAGATGCAAATAAAATAACAGCTAAACCCAATAGACTAAACCAAGGCAACAATTTTTGGCATAAATGATAGGTGCGTTCAGTTTTAGCGTAAGGATGTAACCACTTCCACATTATGTTTGACTCACTCTAAGTGCATAAGCAATGGCAAAGGGTGCCAAAGCTAAGGAGAAAAGGAACATAGCACCAATTATTGCTAGCTGCGCACTATATTGCAATTGCATCGAGGCCGATTCCACAGCAGAAGTAGCAAAGATTAATAAGGGTATAAACACTGGCAACAATAACAAAGCTAATAATACACCCCCACGATTTAATCCTACAGTCAATCCTACGGCTATAGCACCAATTAGGCTCAATAAAGGAGTACCCAATAGCAAGGTTTTCAACAATGCCCAATACATGGGTTCACTAAGGTGTAAAAACAACGCCAATAAAGGTGATAATACAATCAATGGAAGAATACTGGTTAACCAATGAGCCAATACTTTGACCAAAGCAGCAGCAGGTAATGAAGTACTGGACAACATCAATTGTTCTAATGATCCATCTTCAAAGTCGTCCCGAAATAATCTCTCTAAACCCAATAAAGAAGATAATATGGCGGCCACCCAAATAACCCCAGGACCAATCAGTTGTAACGTTTTTGGTTCAGGCCCCACTCCTAGTGGAAAAAGGCTGATCACCAAAATAAAAAATAACATGGGCTGCATAAGCTCAGCTCTTTGTCTGTAGGCCAAAGCTAAGTCGCGTTTTAAAATAGCCATCAATGCTGCCACTAAATTCGATACTCCAAGGTTATTTCATCGGTTGGGTAGTCTAAGCGCAAAGCTTGATGAGAAGTCACCACCACAGACCCACCGATGCTAAGAAATTGAGTAATCTGTTTGCTTAACAACTCAATACCTTGAGTATCAAGAGCAGTAAATGGTTCATCCAAAATCCATAATTTTGCATCTTGTTTAAACCAAAACCTTGCCAATGCAACTCTACGTTGTTGTCCAGCCGATAAATTAGCAACAGGAATATCTTCTAAACCCACTAAGTTAAGCTTAGCCAAGGTACAAAAAATTGTATCAACTGAAATAGTAACTTGGTGCTGCTTGCACCAAAACTCTAAGTTTTCCAGCGCACTTAAAGTCAGGTTTATTCCAAGTTTATGACCAAAATAAACCAAATGTTGATAGTAATTTTCTCGATAATCTTTAATGTCTTGTTGACAAAAATGCACTTCGCCAGAATCAGGCTCAACTAAACCAGCAAGAACTCTTAGCAAACTGGTTTTACCTGCTCCATTTTGCCCTTTGACGTAAAGTAAAGTACCTCGCTCGACATCAAAATTTATATTTTCAAACAGCAATCTATCTCTTTTCACTACAGATAAATTAGTCACGGAAAGAACTGTCAAATGTATTCTCGTTTCTTTTATAAAAATAATGTGATGTGCGTAACAAACATGTGACAAAAATGTGTGACAAAAAATGTAACAAAACAGCGATCAATTTAGAGCCAATAATATCATAGGGTTTGGCCCTGACCTACTAGCTAGAACAAATAGTTAATAGCAATTAGTAACAAAGTAATCAGCAAAGATAAGCCCGAACAACACCATAGAATTAGATAGCTGGCAGGTGTTGTCGCAAAACATCTGCCCCTCCCCCCCTCTCACCTGCTCTTCAATATATTGAGAACGTAGCGTAAAGATGCGTATTTTAATACCTTGTAATTGTCGCATCTTAAGAAGCACTTACGTTAACTTGACATTCGTGTTATCAGCATTAAATGACATAGATGAGGCAAGGCTTGAGGTTAATGACTCATGACTCCTTATAAGCGACCACATCGTAGGAATTACCGACAAATGGCGCAGTCCACCCTTTATTGTTGAAACCGTTATGTTAGCTTGCAACTTAGACAATAAAAAATACAAAGACCAAAAATTCATGAACCCGTTTTAAACATTTCTTGGCAGTCACAAAAGCCATTCATTTGATGTTATAAATGATGACAGGAAGGATGTACATGAACCACCATAATGGTACTAAACCAAGTTTTGCGATGGCCTTACTACCCATCGCTCTGACACTGCTGCTACTCACGATACAATTGTTTGTATTCAACGATTTTACACCGCACATTCCCCTGGCTATTGGCATAGGAATCACCGCAATACTTGCAAGATTCAGAGGCTATAAATGGCATTATATTGAAGGCGGAGTGTTCAATGCCTTACGTATCGCACTGCCATCTATCGCAATCTTAATTACCGTTGGGATGATAGTGGCAATATGGATAGCCAGCGGCACAGTCCCTGTCTTGATATATTATGGTCTTAAGCTTCTCAGTCCTGAATTTTTCCTAGCATCAGGAATGTTATTATGTGCAATTGTCTCAGTATCCTTAGGGACCTCTTGGGGGACGGTTAGCACTATAGGTTTAGCATTAGTGGGCATAGGGGCTGGATTTAATATCCCAATATATTGGACTGCGGGGGCCGTTGTCTCAGGCGCTTTTTTTGGTGATAAAATGTCCCCCTTATCAGATACAACAAATTTAGCGCCTGCAGTCACCGGAGTTAACCTTTTTGATCATATCAAAAATATGCTCCCCACAACCTTCCCCTCTATGCTGATTGCATTATGTATCTATTTATTTGTTGGCTTTAATGTTGTTGATACACAATCTGTCGACTTTACAAGCATTAACGTCATTACAACAGGCTTAGAAACTAGCTTCAACTTATCTGCTTGGCTATTACTTCCGCCGGCGATTGTGTTGTTTCTTTCTTTAAAACGGATGCCATCCCTGCCCTCATTATTTGCTGGTGTTATTGCAGGTGCGGCACTGGCGATTACCTTACAAGGTTTCTCTTTGCATGAAACATTTCAATTTATGCAAAATGGCTTCAGTATTAATACGGGTGTCACAGAGCTAGACTCCCTGCTTAACCGCGGCGGTATTCAGTCAATGGCTTGGGTAATCACGCTGGTAATGATATCGCTTGGCTTTGGTGGGGCTCTGGAGCGTACACATTGTTTAGAGATCATAATTGAAGTGATATTAAAAAAAACACATTCATTTTTTGGACTACAAGCTGCTGCAATGGGAACCGCTTTTGCAACTAACCTGGTTGCTGGAGATCCCTATCTATCGATTAGCTTACCCGGTCGGATGTTTGCGCCAGCCTACATTAAGCGAGGTTACTCTAAACTTAATCTTTCGCGGGCAGTGGAAGAAGGTGGCACCTTAATCTCTCCACTTATTCCATGGAACGCAGGAGGAGCCGTTGTCATTACTTCCTTAGGTTTAGGTATTGCCGAAGGGAATATAGAAAACTTACTCTATATCCCCTTCGCTTTTGCTTGTTGGCTATCGCCCTTAATTGGACTCATCTATGCTGCAACGGGGCGCTTTTCGCCTAAGTTAAGCACCGCAGAACACGACCAACTACCAACAGTAGCAACACAAGATATGGATCCCATTGAAGCTTAATAAACTATAAGAAAAATAAAAGCCTCCCTAATAAGCAGGCTGTCGGCCTACTGTTTACACGCTGCACTGTGTTTAATTTAATGGCGACTTAACTACCTAAGTCATAGTTTTTAAGTAACTAAGCATAGCTCATTTCACACATTTTCGGCATAAAACTGAATGTCAGTCACTGGTAGCCAGTCCTTTGACTGATGACTGGATATAGCAGTTTGCGACGTGCAACGTTTTGCTTATAGCGATATGCAGGGTAAGCATGGGTAGATATTCAGCGGCCTTTAACGGCCATGACTATCGCTGTGTTGTCGGCCAGCGTCTTAACTTGAAATCTTAATTTGAAGACTTAACTGAAGCGCCTTACTCAAATAACGCCTTCACTGATCAGCATTTTTAAAATTTCCTGTGTTGACTCTTCACTGTCGTAGATTACTTTTCCAGCGCCTCCTTGTACCTTAGCGGTTGCCGCTTTAAAACGATCAGCAGCAGTTTTGGCTTTTACAACTTTTAGCCTTTTAGGACGTTTTTGTGCGCCATTAACTTGCCATTTACTCTGTTCAAAATCCTTATGGTAAGCATTACATTGTTTAACGACCAGCTCACCACGCATGGCACATCCGTAAGCACTTTGTCTTGGTGCAGGTGCCGATATATCAACAGTCGCAATAAAGGGTAGGTTGACTTTTACTTTGCGCCGTTGGCCTCTTGGCAAGGCTTGCAACACCTTGGCATGTCCGGCTTGCTTATCAATGGATACAATGTGTGTTATCGACGCAACTATCGGTATATTAAGTTGCTCTGCCAGCAAATAAGGTAACATGCCCGAGGATTCACCCTTTTCAGCCTGCACTCCGGTTAAAATCACGTCTGGTGTGTTAGCGCTAAAATATTCTAGCAACGTTGTGGTGACATCAGTATGTTCAGGTACATCTATTATCTGTATATGCTTCAGGCCCATACCCAGGTAATCCCTTAACACGTCTGTTGCATTAGTGTTAAGGGCTGGACCTGCATACAAACAGTTTAATTTATCTGTAGCTGATTTTAAGCCAAGCTCTATGGCACGGGCATCCTGTTCAGCCCGTCGGGGACGTCCTGATAAGGGATGTTCACCAATAGAGACAAGCGTGCTAATACTAATATCTTGCGCAATAGCCGTATTATCCTTTGCCATGATTGACACCTTCATATTGGTGATTTTGTCCTGCATTTTGTCCTGCGCGATGTTGCTCAACTAAATTGCGTAAATCGTTCAGTATGACAGTACTGTCTCCGATCGCACTCAGGTCAGCACGTTTAACCATATCACACTTGTCATCGCTGTTAATCGCCACCACTTTGTCACATTGGGCTATACCCTGCATATGTTGAATGGCACCTGAAATACCTACGGCAATGTAGACTTTTGCCGTGACCCAGGTACCTGATGCACCAACCTGACGATCCCGTGGCATATACCCATCATCTACCGATACGCGACTGGCGCCTTCCGTTGCCCCTAGTGTTTTTGCCGTCAAATGAAATACAGGCCAATCTTTTACGCCATTACCGCCGGATAAAATAAAACCTGCTTCGGCCAAGTTAACGGCGCTAGGATCAACGCTGAGATTGCCCTGGTCAAGCACGCTACTATTAATTGCTGCAGTGTAAAAAGGCAACAACTGGCTTTGATGACGTGTCTCACTCACCGGCTCACAACACTCCTCAAGTACTAATAATATTTGCGTCATAGGGCGAATAATGTCTGTTTTACCGGCTGCACCACGGCATAGTAGTTGCTCGTCTGTTACTTTCCACACGCCACACGCCGCACGTTGCCCAAGTCTGGCAGCTAAACGGCGGCCTAAATCTCCACCACCATGGATGCTGTCTGGTAGTAGAATATGTTTGGGTTGCAGTGCATTGACAATATTGTATAAGTCGACACAACGTTGCTCTGGGTTGTAACGTTGATACTCACTTGAGTCAAAGTGAATTAGACGATCAATGCCCGCAGTTTCTAGTTTGTCTTCTTTGAGTTCACCAAAGGCCACCGCTAATACTGCACCTTTGCCGTTATTGTTATTCGCTAATTGATGCGCCAGTCCTAGGGTATCTCTGTCATGACTGGTTAAACGAGCGGACACTAAATCCAATGCGACCAGGATGTAAAAGTCCGCTTCTTCTACTTGATGCAGAGGTAAAGTAAGCTCGGCTGGCTTAACGCTTATACGATTTAAGGGGCTATGGTTTGAGTCACCCGAGCGGTCAATACGATTTATACCATTAGGGCCAATAAAACCGATGTTGTGTAAATTTTTGCGTAGCAATCCACTAGGGCCCCGTTTAGGCTGCGCACTGTTTGCCTGGTGTAAAGGGTGCAGTCTATTGCGCCCTATCCATTGTGCCCTTGGGTCGCGACGGAAAATATCATGCATTAGGCCTCCTCATCACTCAAAGCTTCGAGCATCAATTCAGCAATGTCTTTAACTTGAGGACGCGGTTCAACCACTCCTTCTAACATCTGACTACACCCAGGACAGGCTACTGCGACAATTTCTGCCCCAGTGGATTTGGCGTCATCCATGCGCATATCTGGAATCCGTTGTTTACCAGGAACGTCCGTCACTGCAGCACCGCCTCCCCCCCCACAACAGCGGGATTTGGATTGACTGCGCTGCATTTCTTTAACATTAATGCCCATCGCTTCGAGTAAATAGCGCGGCGCATCGTATTCCCCGTTGTATCGACCTAAATAACAAGGATCATGATAAGTAAGAGAAATGGCATTATTTGTATTAAGTTTAATTTTATTATTTTTAACTAGGTCAGCAAAAAAGCCAGTATGGTGATAAACATCGTAATGACCGCCAAAGTCGGCATATTCATTCTTAAGGCAATGAAAAGCATGAGGATCTGCGGTCACTATATGCTTAAACTCAAACTGGCTCATGGTAGCAATATTGATTTTCGCCAAACGTTGAAAGGTGACCTCATCTCCTAAACGCCGGGCCAAATCGCCGCTGTCGCATTCACTTTCACCCAACACCGCAAAGTCAACTTTAGCGGCTCTTAACAAAGTGATCATAGCGCGCAGAGTGCGCTGATTGCGCATATCAAACGCCGCATCACCAATCCACAACAACACGTCGGCGCGATCTACATCGCTGCCAAACACGGCTAAATTTTGGTCTGCGGCCCAATTCATTCTACTGTTTGGGGCATGACCATTGGGATTGTCAGTGGTATTTAAATTGTCTAATACTTCAGCCCCTTTGCCGGGTGTTTTTCCCTTTTCCATGGTTTCGAAACGGCGCATGTCAACAATGGCATCAACATGTTCAATCATCATTGGACATTCTTGTACACAAGCCCGGCACGTAGTACAAGACCATAGGGTATTGGCTTCCAACAGCACATCAACGATGGGGATAACAGCCCCACCCTTGTGGCTACCGAGCTCAACGCCAGGGTATGTGCTTCCGGCGAATTTAGCAGTATTACCACCCGCCATACCTACCACCATGTCCTGAATGATTTTTTTCGGATTTAGCGGTTGCCCCGCCGCGAATGCAGGACACGCTTTTTCGCAGCGGCCACATTCGACACAGGCATCAAAGCTTAATAACTGATTCCATTTAAAATCTTCTGGTTTTTCTACGCCTAATTTATCTTTTTCCAGATCAATGCTGATTAAGCCGCTTGAACGGCCGCCTCCAAAGCGACCCTGACGACGGTGTAAACCCAAATGCAGTGCGCCCGCAAAGGCATGTTTCATTGGCCCACCCCACGTCATGCCAAAAAACATTTCGCCCATACCCCAAACGATCCCAGCAACTAACAAAATTACCAATAACCCACTCCCTGAATCAATTGGTAATAAGCCAGAAGCAGGTAGAGTTAACACAAAAAAACTTGAGGAAAAAATCAGCAAGCTATAAGGCAGTCGCGACCAGGGACCGAGTGATAGATTAGGCGGCGGATTGATACGGCGCATTAAAACAAAGATTGCGCCAACAAACATTAAGCCACTCGATGCTAAGAGTGCATAATTAAGGATATTTGTAGCAACATCAAACAGGTAAATTAAAATAACCAATAGGGCGGTTAATACAAAGCCACCTGCGGTCGCCACATGGGTATTGGATATATATTTATCACTGGCTACCACATGATGCAGATCCACCAAATAACGCTTTGGGATGGAAAATAATCCTGCCCAGTGAATAGTCGACTCCTGCCCCTGGCGCCATAACAATATTCTGCGCAGCGCACCTACTAAGATTAGCACCAACGCAAGTAGGATTAATATGGGTAACAGTTGCGCTAAAAATTCTGCAAAAGACATGACAATACCTTTATTGAGATGGGTTCTTAACATTTACACTTAAGATTCACACTTAGCATTCACACTTAACATCAAGTTAGGCACCCATTCACCCAGCATTGACCTAATTAGTGCAAATTGTGGTTCGCTATGCAAGTTAACTAAAAATCCTTGCACAGACGTAATGCATCATAGATCGCGGCGTGTGTATTACGCTGAGCAACACAATCACCAATACGATAAAGCAGATAACCATCACCTGACTCTGACAAGGCTGGCTGAGGTTTGGCAGCATACAAGGCTTCGATATCAATTTGCCCTTTGTTCCGCGAATCATGCTTAAGTTGGAAATACAATTGCTCATCCGGGCGCACGCCGTTTTCAACCACGACTTGGTCAACCACTCTTTCTTCTTGCTGCCCGGTATATTCATTTTCCAGTACGGCGATCAATTTATCCCCTTCGCGGTAGACCTTTTCTAGTAACAAATCAGAGCTCATGATCACTTCACGCTCATACAAACTCCGATAATAAGTAGGGAAAGTAGTCCCACCCACAGCCGCACCGGGTTTGATGTCGTCAGTCACCATTTCAACTTGTGCGCCGGCGTGAGCTAGAAAATCAGCCACCGACAAGCCACTGAATTCACAAATAGTGTCGTACACCAATACATTTTTACCCGGTGCTACTGTGCCATTGAGAATGTCCCACGAACTCACCACTAAACCTTCGGCTGCGCCCCAATGAGTGTTTTGGGTCAGGAACGGTTCACCACCGGTAGCTAAAATAACGACATCGGCATTCATCCCACGGATCGTGGTTTCATCAGCCCCAGTATTTAACTGTACATCCACGCCCAAACGGGCCAATTCCAGGACAAACCAACGGGTGATCCCAGCAATTTGATCCCGTTGTGGTGCTTTGGAGGCAATGGTAATTTGCCCTCCTAGTTCAGGTTTTTTTTCAATCAAGCTAACTTTGTGACCTCTTTCGGCACATACACGAGCCGCTTCCATACCTGCAGGTCCGCCTCCAATGACCACCACTTTGCGAATGATACCGCCAGTTTTTTGGATAATATGTGGCATGGTGGACTCTCGGGAAGTGGCAGCATTTTGAATACACAACACGTCCAACCCTTCGTACTGACGGTCGATGCAATAGTTCGCACCCACACATTGTTTGATTTGGTCAATCTGATTGAGTTTAATTTTGGTGATTAAATGAGGATCCGCAATATGTGCTCGGGTCATACCCACAAAGTCCACGTAACCAGCTTCAAGAATACGTTGAGCCTGATTCGGATCTTTAATGTTTTGGGCATGCATGACCGGTACATCAACCACTTCTTTTATACCCGCTGCAAGATGTAGAAAGGGTTCAGGTGGATAACTCATATTGGGAATAACGTTGGCCAGGGTATTATGGGTGTCACAGCCAGAGCCGATCACACTAAAAAAGTCCAGCAGACCCGTTTTATTGTAGTACGCCGCAATTTCTTTCATGTTTTCGTGGTTTAGACCATCAGCATGAAATTCATCGCCGGTAATACGTAAGCCCACCGCAAAATCACGCCCCACTTCTACGCGCACCGCTTTTAGCACTTCCATACCAAAGCGCATGCGGTTTTCGAAACTGCCACCCCATTCATCGGTGCGTTGGTTGACTCTTGGACTCCAGAACTGGTCGATCAAATGTTGATGCACGGCAGACAATTCAATGCCGTCCAAACCACCAGCTTTGGCCCGTCCCGCGGCTTTGGCAAAATCAGCGATAATACGCTGCATCTCTTCAACCTCAATGGACTTGCAGGTTGCACGATGCACCGGTTCACGGATCCCACTGGGGCTGACCAATGTGCTCCAGTTACCACCGTCCCAACGAGAACGACGTCCCATATGGGTGATTTGGATCATAATTTTGCCGCCGTGTTTATGCACCGCATCGGCTAAATTTTGAAAATGAGGAATAATTCTATCAGTGGACAAATTGACTGATTTCCACCATTCCTGAGGACTATCAATTGACACCACACTTGAGCCACCACAAATACAAAGCCCGACACCACCTTTGGCCTTTTCTGCATAATATTTCACATAACGTTCTGTGGTCATGCCCCCTTCGGTGGCGTACACCTCGGCATGTGCGGTACTGACCACACGATTGCGGATGGTGAGTTGATTAATTTTTAGTGGCTTAAATAATGCGTCAAACTGCGCCATGTTGCCCTCTCAGGATAAAGTAATGATATTGGATTGGATTATCTGTTCGAGCCTACAGCGGTGACACGTCAAAAAGCCCAAATTCACAGCCATCTTCGGCAGCACATTGCACCTGTATGGCCTGAGTTTTAACCTCATAACCAAGACTGTCAGCGATTTGATCCATGGCACCTGCAAACCAGCCCGTAAACATATAATCTACTTTCCGATTAACTTTTCCGTACTGATATACAAAGGCTGAGTGTTCCAATCGAACTCGCGCCGTACCTGCTTTTAAATCCAGAGATTCGGTAATAAAAAAACCCCATCCACGCTGCGATAAACGTTTCATATAATGTTCAAATACAGCCTCACCCGATAACCCATGGGCTTCGGCTTCTTTTTCGCACCAGTAATAGGCCGATTTATACCCGGCTTTATATAAAACTTCGGCATATTTTTCAGCGCCTAACGCTTCTTCTATTGCCATATGATTGTTAACAAAAAAGTGCCGTGGTACATATAACATTGGCAACGAATCGGTGCTCCATACACCCGTTTCATCATCGACTTGTATCGGCATGTCTGGACTGTGACTGGTCATCGACTATTCTCCCCATACGTCTTGTAAGACATTGACCCAGTTTTCACCCATCACTTTGCGGATTTTTTGCTCTGACCAGCTATGCTTCAACATGGTCGCGGTTAAATTGGGAAATTCACCTAAGGTGCGTATCCCTAATGGGTTCACAATTTTTCCAAATTGAGTCAAACGCCTCGCGTAACCTTTATCGTGCGTCAACATATCAAAAAAGTGTTGATCATGGCCCTGAGTGAAGTCGGTGCCTATACCGACACAATCTTCACCAACCAGATCAATCACATAATCCATCGCTTCAACATAGTCATCAACGGTTGAATCAATGCCATTTTTCAAAAAAGGGGCAAACATAGTGACCCCGATAAAACCGTTTTTATCGGCAATAAATTTTAATTCTTCGTCAGACTTATTACGTGGGTGCTCTTTAAGACCTAAGGGTAAACAATGGGAATAACACACGGGTTTAGTTGATGCCTCAATCACCTCGATTGAGGTCTGTGGTCCTACATGACTAAGATCACACATAATGCCGACCCGGTTCATTTCAGCCACAATTTCTCGACCAAAGCCAGACAATCCACCGTCCCGTTCATAACAGCCAGTGCCGACTAAATTTTGCGTGTTGTAGGCCATCTGTACGACACCCACACCAAGCTTTTTGAATATTTCCACATAGCCTATTTGATCTTCAAACGCATTCGCATTTTGAAAGCCTAAGATGATGCCGGTTTTGCCTAGTTCTTTAGCCAGTGCTATATCAGAAGTCTTAGTCACGGGTATAATGAGGTCACTATCGTGTTGAAAAAAGTTATTAAACTCGACAATGTTATTCACCGTCTCCTGAAAACCTTCCCACACTGACACAGTGCAGTTGGCTGCAGTCAAGCCACCGCGGTGCATATCTTCAAAAAGAGTTCTGTTCCATTTGGCGATCACCAAACCATCAAATATAATGGAGTTGCTATGCAACTCTTGTGCGTTTTGCATGTCTTTGTCCTCAAATTACCGAAGCTTTTTTGACTGTTGAACGAAGTATAAATCTTGATTCAGTCTAGCATTTGCAATATGGCTGATTTGGACTAATACGACTCATTATTGGCTAAACACGTCGTGTTTGTCGTAAATTCACAGTAGATCCATCCTAACCAAAAATCCCACAATAATGTAAGCCCACCGTCGCTCAGGCCATGAGGAAATACCCTCGATATATTGGACACGAATATCTAGATATCCTGTGTTTTTTGGGTAAATATTTGGCAGGAAAATGAATTAACTATTAGGTAAAGGGTTATTCAACCCGTGCTGCAAAAGTTGCATAAGCTGTCGGTTTGACTGGTACATGCCGCGTATTAGAAGATATTTTTTATGTGTACCCAAAGCCATTCGAGTTAAAGCTAGGTGGCAAAATAACTCAGCTCCATGAGCTTAAACTGACTAAGTGCAACGCGGTTGCCGCAACGCGGTTGCCGCAACGCCGGTTACCGACAAGGGTGAATGAGGGCGGTCAACAACGCTGCCGCTCCAAAGGGGGGCTGGTATAAAACTAAGGCTGGTATTCAACTAAGGCTGGTAGTGCAAGCTCTGAAAAAAGAATATTGGCTCACATGCTTCAACCCTCAATTGACTAAGCCTCACTGATACACAAGATTGAACCAAAAGTAGACTCTCCACTAGCCTTCACAGCGTCAAATTTCAAACCACGGTTAAATCTTTCGTCTCTTGGTGGGATTTTAAAGGTATTGCGATAGCACTTACTGAAGTGTGGCGTCGACACAAAACCGCAGCAAATCGCCACTTCGATAATGGACAAATTGGTTTGTTTTATCAGCTGTCGTGCACGCGTTAAACGTATTTGCAAATAATAGCGATGAGGTGAGCACTGCAGGTATCGTTGAAATAAACGCTCAAGCTGGCGTCTGGATAGGCTCACGTAACAGGCTAGCTCATCGAGACTTAAGATTTCTTCAATATTAGCCTCCATTAAATGGACGATTTCTTGTAACTTGGATTGATTTGCGCCAATTATATGTTGCAGTGGGATGCGTTGCATCTCTGATTCATCACGCACATGTCCATGGGCAAACATCTCACAAATGGCGATTTGCAGCGCTTTTCCATGGGCCTTGCCAATAAGGCATAACATTAAATCCATTGGCGCCGTGCCACCTGAACTACACCAACGATTTGTGTCGATGGTAAACAGCTGGTTAGTACTATCGATATTAGGAAAATCTTCTTGCCAACTGGCTAAGAGTTCCCAGTGTATGGTGCATTTGATACCGTCCAACAACCCAGCCTTAGCCAATAAGTAACTACCTGTACAGATTCCACCTAAGATAACTTTATGACGAGATAAGTAGTTCAACCAGTTAAGCGCCAACTTGGTGATGGTATCTTTAATCGCAATCCCCCCACAAACCAAAACTACGTCATAAAGACTCTGTTTATCAATACCACAATCCACATTTACACTTAAACCATCGCTGGCCGTCACTGAGTTGCCATCTTCACTGATCATGGTCCAGACATATAATGTTTTTCCCGAAAGTTGATTAGCCATGCGCAGCGGTTCTATAGCCGAGGACAGTGCCATCATCGTAAAGTTGGCTTGCAATAAAAAACCGATATGTTGAGTTTTATTGCTTTTATCATCATATGTATGTGTCGCGGATGCCATAAATCAATACCTTGTCATTATTACAAATAAATGTCGCGTATTAGTCATTATTAATCAAATATACACTGCGTATTAAACACTGTGTCTAGCGATTGATATTGTTTAAATAACGCATTCTTCATTGTCCCAATAACGACTACATTAGCACTTCAAACGACATCATTTAATATAAAGTGATCTTTTTATCTAGTAACTTTACAATCGTCTGAGTTGCTATGTCTCAATTGGTTATGTGCGTGTCTCAATCATTCAGATGTAACCTATGCTATTGGCATTAAGGTGGACATATAAAGCCATGATGTGATCGATACCTATGAGCACAATCAGTGGCACTGATATCCATAAAATACATGACCAACTTGAGTACCATAAAACTCAGCCCGGTGCTCTGCTGCCTATATTGCATGAGGCCCAAGAGGAATTGATTTATCTTCCACCCGAAGTTGTACCTATGATTGCTACTACACTGTACCAATCCAATACCGAAATCCACGGGGTAATTAGTTTCTATCACCATTTTTTAGACCACAAGCCTGGGCTAAATAAAGTTCAATATACCGCGTCAATATGTCGCGTCTTGTCAGGCGATGAGCTATTCAGGGTCAGAACAAGGCATCAAACAGCGATTGGATGTTGATTATCACCAAACCACCAAAATGTAATTTAAACGGAAATGTAATTTAATTAAAATAAAATAATTTAAAAGGACATACAACATAATTTGGCTGTTTTATGAACGGTTCTATATTTTAAGTTACCTTTAGTGACATAAGTGGGTGCCCCATGACCCAAAAACGAGCGAGTCTGGTGTGTTTGTCGGATACACCTTATTACCACTGCATATCCCGTTGTGTACGTCGTTCATTATTGTGTGGTGCGCCAGCCGCACTGTAGATAGTTATTCTGGTTAGAGTTATGAGCACAGGCGGGGATGGGTTGAAGAGCGTTTGTTGTACCTGTCATCGCTGTATGCAATAGATATATGCGCTTATGCCGTGATGAGTCATCATGTACATGTTGACGTAGATAAAGTAGGACATAAAGGGCATCAACACAGCCCCATTCTTTCGCGCTTAGGTTTAGATGCTGAGCAATGGCTTTGTCTCACCACTGAATTTGAAAAACATTTTTGTTATGCAGCCGGTGCCGAGCAAATGATGAATAATTTTAAACGCCACATAAACCATCAACGGATGCGAGGTATGGGTTAGGCAAAATGACTACTCTAAAAAGGGCGATATAGAGGTGAGAGGTGAGAGGTGAGGAGTGAGAGCTCAGACACTGACTCCCTGTAAACTCTTGCACTACAAGAATATCGCCCCATCCCAATCATCAAAGAAAAAGGGCCAAATTGCTTACTTCACAATACTCAGGTTCAATCCCTCAACTTACTTTCTTCGCGGGTGCACTTTCAGCTATGAGTAATAGATGGGGCCATAGCAAAATTAATTTATTGTACAGTGGTGCAACTACCAAAATAGTGGATTTGAGCCACTCAATTAAGCGGCTACTTTCGCCCTCATTTGATTTTAAAACACAGCAGTTTCTCGAACGGTGGCAAACGACATCATCAAGATCAGTTTTGTCATGCCACCGCTATGACCGCTATGACCGCAATGGCTCATTCTTGGCTGTATGGTACTGAGCAAAACAAGTGCCAACGTACTCTTTTATGTATCCATATTCCGTTTCTCAGACACTCATTTTTCCTCTGTGGTAAAGACAGTGTTTTCATGAATAGCCACACCAATGTAAAATGCTGGCTCTTGCCACAGAGGCGTCTAAGCGCGGGTACTTTTTCCATTTATAACGTATCACTCAATAGAAGGATACGTCATTGTCACTGCATAAATGAGGCTTCTGGTATTGTTTAATGAGTACTTTCAACCGCAATATTTTTCAGCCGCAATATTTTTCTGCATTGCATCACTAAACCAGTCAATAAAATTGATCACGCCAAACTCAAAGGTTTCTGAATAAGGCCCAGGTTGATAAGCCATGGAGTTAACGCCTCGCTGATTATTCTCTGCTAAAATGCGGTCTTGGGTATTGGTTGCATTCCACACATACGTTAGCCTATCTATATTATAATCAAGACCTTCAACTGCATCTTTACGTACCACCCATTTGGTGGTGACTTCGGTCAGTAGAGGACCTACCGGTCTAACCTGAAAAACAACCAAATGATCGCTTTGGGCGTGGCTCCATGAGTTGGGTAAATGCAGAATTCGCATAGAACCCAAATCTGGATTTTTAATCCGTCCCATTAATTTGCTACAGGCTGCATGACCATCAACTGTCATAGCCACTGCGCCTTCTTTGAGTGGCATACGCACGATGCGGTTTCGCAAACCGTGGCCATGAGAAACATGTTCATACGGAATTTTCTCTGCCTCCCAAAGTGCTTGTTTAGCGGCCACTTGGGCCCTGAATTCATCACTGGATCGGGGATCTTCAGTGTCGTCCCACTCCAACATAAAACTTAATAATTCGGGGTGAGAGCCGTCACAATGATAACACTCCCGGTTATTTTCAATCACCAATTTCCAGTTAGCCTCTTCCAGTATAGTGTTTTCAACAGCAACTTTGGCATTGTCAAGATCATAGGGTTCGAGATAACGGGCCAGATCATCGAAATAGGCGTCGATATTAATCGGATTGTCACTCAAGGAAACATAAATATAACCACCAGCAGTTTTGCAATTGATAGGGTGTAGACCGAATTTTGATTTATCAAAATCACTGCCCATTTCTCCACCTGCATACAGCAATGTACCATCCAGCTCATAGGTCCATTGGTGATAGGGGCACACCAGTTTGGCCACTTTACCCTGTTTGACCTGACACAACTTCGAGCCACGATGGCGGCAAACATTATGAAAGGCTCTGACCTGGCCCTGATCACCACGGACTATCATAATTGGATTACTGCCAATTTGTTGCGAAATATAATTACCCTTAGCGG
>Ga0302131_1000723_pt1 | contig 19301 bp, 10 predicted proteins | sample CB9_20m_MG_FD_203105 | JGI IMG/M metagenome (GOLD analysis project Ga0302131, IMG submission 203105) | Marine microbial communities from Western Arctic Ocean, Canada - CB9_20m | ecosystem: Environmental > Aquatic > Marine > Oceanic | place: Canada: Western Arctic Ocean | collected 2017-09-19
TGTTGGTATCAACTTGGATCCCCGTTAATGTGGCGAGACCCGCATTCATCTGCTGTGCCCCAAGGCCCAGAGATGTGGCCACACCAAATACAGTACCCAATACAGCCAATAGATCGGCTGCCTTGCCGATAGGACCATAGATACGATCACCCAGGATTGGGTAGAGACTAGCACTAATGGTCAAAGGTAGACCTTTGCGATAGGCGAAATAGGCCAGAATAAGCGCCACTGAAGCATAGAGTGCCCAGCCGTGAAGACCCCAGTGAAAAATGGTCAGGCGCATGGCTATTTGCGCGGCCTCTGGGCTCAGTGCCTGAGCATCGCCCATAAACGGGTTGCTTTGAAAATGGGTCAGAGGTTCGGCGATACTCCAGAATAAAATGCCAATACCTATACCGGCGCCAAAGAGCATTGAGAGCCATGAGAAATTGCTAAATTCAGGTTTTTCATCGTCGCCACCCAAGCGAATTTTACCAAACTTACTCAGAGCTAAAGCCAAAACGAAAATTAGGTAGAAGTTCATCAGGCTAACGTAGTACCAGGACAGATTGTCGACGATAAAGTCGCGCATGTGATTAAATAGGTCGCTTGCGTAGTCTGGTCGGAGCAGTGAGAACAGCAGGAAGGCAACAATCATTAGTGGCGCGAGTATAGTCATCAGTGAAGGTTTTTCGGACGGCAAGCTAAATAGTGTTGCCATTTTTTTATTGGCCATAGCGAATAATTACTCTCTATTATTTTAGTTTTAATTACCGAGTCGTTTGCTGCTGCGGCTATACGCATTATCGTCTTGCTGACTGCGTGGATGAATGAGACTGTTTTTTTAGTTATATGCTCATCTTGTTACTGCTTATCATTTCAGGTGTGAAGCCTTGGGGAGGTAGTATAACGCAAAAAGCCTTAGGAATGAGGCTGAGCCACTTGGGCTGTCGTTTTTAGGCAGGGCATTGATCATTGGTCCACTTTGTTTTTAACCGCGAGCCGATTAGCGGCCATATTCGTAATTTTGCCTGTTATAGTCCGTGTCTCCCAACAATAAAAATACAATAAAGAGAGATTTAGCCAGTGCGCCAAAAGACTTTGTTAGTAACTTTCCTCTTCTTACTCAGCGCCTGTGGCGGTGGATCCTCTCCGGCCAAGCTTTCAGGTAATCTTCCGGATAATGTCCCAGACGAGGAGCCAGTTGTAATCCCTATTGCGGGCCCAAGTATCAGCCAGATTTCATTTAGAGCAGCTGACAATTCTGGCCTGACATCAGACATGATGCTGAACAAAACTGAGAGTGATGCCAATTTTACCGGCCGTCTACTCGCCAACACTTCCGTCAGAGGGCTAGTGGCCAGCTATGAGTTCACAGGAAGTTCCGTCACCATTGATACTGTGGTTCAAGAGAGTGGTACTTCCGTGAATGATTTCACTGAGGTTGTTGTCTATACCGTAGCTAATTCGGAGGGTGTTACCGAGAGTTACACTGTCGATCTGACTAAGTTCACCGGTCTGCCGATTATCTATCTAGAGACTGATAACACTGCTGCCATAGATTCAAAAGATAGCTATGTAACTGGGAATGTTTCCATCGATGGGGGTCGAGATTTTACTGACTTTGCCGTCGCCAAAATGAAAATTCGGGGCAGAGGCAATTCGACATGGTTCTTACATCCTAAAAAGCCGTTCCAAATGAAGTTTGAGGAAAAAGCTGAATTTCTGAGCATGCCCGGAGATAAAAAATGGCTGTTTCTCGCTGAGCACTCTGATAAAACTCTACTGCGCAATAAGATTACTTTTGAGATGGGTTATTTGAGTAACTTGGATTGGACACCGCAGGGGCGCTTCGCTGAGGTCTATATCAACGACCAGTACAACGGCACTTACAATATCACCCAAAAAGTCGAAGAAAGCGATAATCGAGTAGTATTGGGGGACAGCGGATATCTTCTTGAACTGGATCAGCTGGAAAGGCTAGATGCGGATGATGTCTATTTTGATAGTGTGATCACCGAGCGCTTCTTGATCAATATTAAAGAGCCTAGCCTTGAAGTTGGCAGTGCTGAATATACTTATATCAAAGATCTTTTTGAAGATTTTGAAACGGCTCTATATAGCCCCAGTTATCGCAGTGCCACCACTGGCTATGCTAAGTATATTGATCTAGATAGCTTTATTGATTGGTATCTGATTAATGAGATTACCAAGAATCAAGACTCCCAGTCTTGGTCCAGTATGTTCGTTAATGTTATGCCGAGTAAAAAAATCAAGATGGGCCCGCTGTGGGATTTCGATCTGTCTTTTGGCAATGTGGATTATTCTGATGCCCAATACAGCGACGGCTTTTGGGTTAAGTTCCACCCATGGTATGAGCGTCTTTTTCAGGATCCTGCGTTTGTAGAAAAAGTCAAAATTCGCTTTGCATATTTCAAGCAAAATCAGAATTTTATTCTGAATAAAATAGATGGCTATGCAGAGCAATTGCAGTGGGCCCAGCAAGAAAATGATGATCAGTGGCAGACGATTGGTATGCCTGTCTGGCCTAATCCGGTTGTGTTTGAGACTTACCAAGAAGAGGTTGATCATTTGAAGTCTTGGTATAGCAATCGCATGGCGTGGTTAGAGGCGGCTCTCGGGGAGCTCTAGGCTAGAACCTAATTAGACAGAACTCAATCAAATCTTTGGTCGCGCCAGCAGATAGGCTGCATAGGCGCCTAGTAGTCCAAATATCGATAGGGTTAGGTAATAGATTTGATACCCTAGGCCATCTGGGTACTGTTCGATAAGCGAAGCACTCAGCAGTGGCAGGTACACTTCTGGAAAATAACCAATCATTGAAATAATGCCTATAGCTAAACCTTTGATGTTGTTGGGTACATTGCAGGCCCCTAATGTGGCCCAGTAAAGTCCGCGAACAGCATAGGTCAACAGACCTATTAGCAACACCACGGTCAGCATAAACAGCGTTGCGGCGTTGGCAGGTAAGACGGCCATCATCGCCAGAGCGAGTGACGCCAAGGCCAAGAGTGTGGAGAGTACTTTCTCAGGACCAATCCAGTCGCCAATAAAACCCGCCGCTATGCCCCCTATAGGTCTCATCCATAATTTGGCCACGGTGATGGTTCCCACCATCACTGCAGTGAGCCCGAAGTTCTGCTGCAGATAAGCGGAAAAAGAATAGGTAGCATAAAATAGTTGGTAGCCACAGGCAATACAAATGGCACAGAGCCAAATTTCACGGTGTTTCAGCACGACCATTATGTCGTTTCTGAATGAATCCTTTACCCTAGATTTAGTCTGTTCCGGCTCAGCTTCAGCGTCATCAAGAAGCCAATAGGTGAGGGGTGCCATAATCAGTAACACCCCGGCATAAAGGTAAATAACCTGCTTGAGAGCAAGCGTTTTCGTGCCAGACTCCTGGCTCAGTACATAGGCAAAAAGAGCAATAGCAATGGTTGCCAATAGCGCCTCAATTAGACCTCGGCCACCTTCTAAGATCCCAAAAAACCGGCCCTGTTGATCTCTCCTAGCAAGCATGGTGACTAACTTAATCTGTGCCGCCCAAAAAGTTAATCCAGTAGCTAAGCCCCAAGCGCCATAGATTATTAGCAATGAGGCATAGGAGGGCATAGTTGAAAACCATAGACCTAACAATCCAGTTGCAAGGAGGGAATAGGCCAGTAATTTACGCGACGAAAAGCGATCGGCTAACCAGCCGCTAGGGATATAAGTGATGATAAAAATAAGGCCGAGCATAGAGCTACAGTAGCGCAACTGAGTCTGGCTGATATTAAAGGCTTCGAGGATCGACAGTTCGAAATTTTGCCGCAGGTAGAGCAGAGGATAAATTGCACCTGCCGCGACAATAATGAGTGCTAGCTGACTATAGCTGCGCAGGGCGGCTGACTGTAACTGTAGCAAATGAAATCCTTAATTACACTTTAAGGGCAGTGTAGCGGGGATATTGGAGATCACCTAATGGGGAGGTTTATTGGATCTGATATGGGGTGGAGGGCCGTCGAGTTACTTAGTTGCATTGAGGTTGGGTGATAGATTGCTATTTAGTTATGAATAATCTAGTCTTATCAAAAAACAGGAATCACCCAATGAGCAATCAAAATAGATCCTCAATAGCGTTACTTTTCTTCATTCTTGCCCTTGCCTCTTGCGGCGGAGGCTCATCAGATAATAGTTCGGCCGGTGATCAAGAGACGCTAGAGACGCTAGAGGCACCAGAGACGCCAGAGACGCCAGAAGCACTGGAGGTTAAAAGCTTACCCGTAGAGGTAGCTTTGTTTTCTACTGGAGCTGAGTCATGAGGCGCTCTATGTTGAGGTTTAACGCTATCGGGCTCGCTCTTGCAGTAACCGCACTGTCTTCGCAAAGCTCTGCCTTTACTCGAGAAGAGGTGACGGACAGAAGTAAGCCTATCTGGACTGATTTTACACTCCGGCTTTATGACCCATTTATTTCACAAACGGCATTTGGTGGCCTAAATACCGTTTTGTGTCTATTTAATCGGTCAGGCTACAAAGACTTTGTTAATTTCAAAAAAGTCGAGGGCGATGAGGTACCTAGCGCTTATCTGGCAAACTTAAATGACGATCTCTGTGGCAGCGATGAAAGCGATATCCCGCGCATTTTTCGTGTTGAACAAGATGATAGCGATTCACCGTTAACAATAGAGTCCTGGGTTTTACCGGATACAACTGGTGCCGATAACAGAGCCAAAATTGTACTTGAAGAGGAAGTTTCTGACGCTAATCCCTACGGTATTATGCAGCTGGCATGGAATATTGTTGGTGAAAATGGCGATCATATTTATAGCTGGAGTTCATCATCAGAGAAACTCGATGCTGGTGCTATTCAATACAAAACCGTCACTTGGGCTGATCTTGTTTTAGTCGGCTCCGCCTTACCCATGGGGGCAATCTTTGATTTTTATTCGGCGAATATCATTCATAATGAAAATGGCACCGGCTACGGCTCGGTAACCGCGCGACGTTCGCCAAGTTATAGTGCGTTTCCTTCCTCAGTCTTTAAAATAGTAGATATGGCCTACAACTCAGATTTGATGTTAGTCAAGGACAAGCTTAATGTCTTATCTGAAACCTGTCTTAGTCGTGAATCATTTTGGGAGTATGTCGGCTCCGATGGTTATGGTGTTTACGACGTGAATGGCGATAGGGTTGGTCCGGTCAATGTTACCTATGAGAATTCTGGGGTTTTGGAGGAATTTACAGTCAGCGGTGGGGCTTCTGGAAGCGTAGTCAATATTCCGGGGCAATTTCGATCACGTGAAGACGGAGCACCTGTAGCTGAGGGAACGTTAAATTCCGGTTTTTTCCCGAGATTCTCTTTACCGGATGGAGCTATATTGATCGGTGAGGATCAGCAGGAGTATCTGGTGCGAGTGTTAAAACCCTACACAGTCTACGCCCACCTAGATAATGCAAACTGCACTGACGCAGGGCTAGTATTTAATGAATCTTTGTTGACGCCGGATCAGGATATGATTGATCGACTCCCTGGTGATGTTCCTGCAGTGGGTGCTGTATTGCTAAATGATTTCGAACTGGGTGATTCGCAAGCAGATCCAGTTTATTCGGGGGCTGTTTATGTGCCAGATGCGGATGAAGATGAAGATGGGGTGCTCAATTACAACGATGCCTTCCCCTTAGATCCTCTCAAATCGACTGATGCTGATTATGATGGCGTGGATGATGCTGAAGATACGGAGGTGTTGCAGAGCTCGCTTCTAGTGCCTGAATACCCTGAAGAGATGCTTCGGGAATCGCTGGAAGGTACTTTAGATTTTTGAGCTTAGATTTTTGAGTTTAGATTTTTGATTTTGGGTGAATGAAGATGCGGCGCTATTATTATAGTGCCGCATTGGCATCCCTAACTGGGCACAGGCAGGAAAAATCAATTAGCCCAAGGGCCTGTTAATTGCTCTGAACCACCAAACGATTGCTGCCTAGAACAAGGTGACCTAAGTCTCTGGCTATGTAATACTTTGCCGCTCTGCACCCAAACAATAATAATAAAAAGAGCAGCTCAATGAGTACACCCACCGCACGTCAGCCCCTCGCCGGCTTAGAAGTTATTGAACTTTCAAATATGATTACCTGCTCATTGGCCGCCATGACCATGGCCGCTCAAGGCGCAACTGTGATTAAGGTAGAACCGCCATTGCGCGGCGACCAAATGCGTCCTCTGGGAACACAGAAAAATGGTGTCTCTGGTTTTTTCCATAACTGCAACCGTGGCAAGCGATCTCTTGCTATAGATCTAAAATCCGAGTCTGGCGTTGAGGCGGTTAAGAAACTTGCCGCGCGCGCTGATGTGCTGCTGCACAACTATCGCCCTGGGGTGATGGACCGCATTGGACTGGGCTCAGAGGTTCTGCGCAAAATTAACCCTAAATTAGTCTATGTGGCCGTGAGCGGTTTTGGTACCCAAGGCCCTATGGCAAACAAGCCAGCCTTCGATCACGTTATTCAAGGGATGTCGGGGTTAACCAATTTACAGTCCCCCGAGGACAATGGCTTTGATCATATTCGCACCTTTATATGCGACAAGGTCACCAGTTATACGGTTTGTCAGGCTGCAACCGCCGCTCTGGTTGCTCGAGCAACCACTGGCGAGGGGCAGCATATTGATATCTCTATGCTCCACGCCTGCCTCGCCTTTATGTGGCCAGACGGCATGATGCACAGAACCCTAAAAGATGATGATCGATTTGAAATGTCTCCCGGGGCAGATTATTTCCAAACACTCAACTTTAGCGATGGCGCAGTGGCTGTGGCGGCACTCACTGATAACCACTGGAAGGCATTATTGCCATTGATTGGCTACCCGGAACTACTTGATACACCACTGTTTAGTAGCATCGCCTCGCGTATGTCGAATATGAAAGAAGTTGGTAAGGTGCTTAAAAACCCGCGCTTGGATATTGGCGTAGAGAAAGCCGTTGCTGCACTAAAAGCCGCAGATGTTCCCTGTTCACCCTGTTTGCATCAGGACGAAATTGAAACCAATGATCAGATTCAGGCGATCGACGCACTGGAAACCTATGTGACAAAAGCGATGGGTAAACTGACAGTTCCCAGGCCTCCGGTGCAATTTGATGGCGCCATGACCTCACAGGCAGAGCCTAGTCCTCTGTTAGGAGAGCACAGTCGTGAAGTCCTTAGCGAGTTAGGTTGGGATCATTCATCTATTGATCAACTTATAAGCTCAGGTGATGTAGTGGTCACTGCGCTGCCTTAAACGACCAGGCCTTTAAGCTGTTTTTGTTGCGCTTAATTTACCAACAAGTGAAAGGCGCGGAACAAAACACTCACTTGAGGCAAAGGGCACTTATGCTTGGTGTAGAGCTCGGATGATTGCCGCTATCAGTATAAAATATTGTTAAAATAAGACCAAACTCGATAGCCTTGCGTACCTGCAAGTATCATAAAAATCACTAACTAGTGAGTGGCCTCCACTCCTGATTACAAAAAATAGGAATAATCATGTCAATGATCGTTAATCGTCGAGATCTCGACTTCGTACTCTATGAAACCCTAGGGTTAGATGAAATTTTTAAGTCAGAGCGCTATGCCGATTATGACCGCGAGTCTTTGGACGCGATGATGGATCTCTGCCAGACGATTGCTGAAGACCAGTTTTTGACCTGTGCCGCCAAGTTGGATGCCAATGAACCACAGTTTATCGACGGCAAAGTCGAAACCATTCCTGAACTCAAAGAGGCTATTACCGCTTATCAGGAAGCCGGTTTATGTGCCTCAGCTTACGATGCTGATGTGGGTGGCCTACAGTTACCTTGGATGGCAGATCAAGCTCTTAATGGTATGTTTGTTTGCGCGAACAATCCCGCCCATATCTATCTCTTTCTCACCCAAGGCGTTGCTAACATGCTCAACGTCTGTGGTTCCGACGAACTCAAGGCCAAGTATTTACCCAATCTTGTGGATGGTAAATGGTTTGGCACCATGTGTTTATCTGAGACTCAAGCGGGTTCTTCCCTTGCGGATATCCGCAGTAAGGCTGAACCAAAAGCAGATGGTTCCTATGCTGTTAGCGGCACTAAAATGTGGATATCCGGCGGCGAGCAAGATCTTACCGAGAATATCGTGCATATGGTGTTGGCAAAAATTCCCGGTTCGCCCCCAGGTGTAAAAGGTATCTCATTGTTTTTGGTGCCGAAAAACCGAGTTAATGATGACGGCACTATTGGTGAGTCCAACAATGTAGCCCTGGCCGGCCTGAATCACAAGATGGGCTGTCGCGGCGCGACTAACTGTCTACTCAACTTTGGTGAGTCGGGCGAATCTATTGGCTACCTAGTTGGAGAGCCTAATCAGGGCTTATCCAATATGTTCCACATGATGAACGAAGCGCGTATTTCTGTGGGCATGTCAGCGGTTATGTCGGCCCTTGGCGGTTATTTATACTCTTTGGATTATGCACGAAACCGCCCCCAAGGCCGCCCATTGGTGAACCGCAATCCAGAAGAGCCACAGGTTATGATCAGCGAACACGCCGATATCAAGCGTATGCTGATGACCCAAAAAGCCTTTATCGAGGGCGCTCAGACTCTAATGTATTTCTGTGCCGAGTTAATTGACACCAACAAGCTGACTGATGACCAGGCCGGTAACCAGCGCCGTAATTTGCTGCTCGATTTGTTGACGCCGATTTGTAAGTCTTGGCCTTCAGAGTTTTGTCTCGAAGCGAACAAGCTGGCTATACAGGTATTGGGTGGCTACGGCTATACCCGTGAGTATCCGGTTGAACGGCTCTATCGCGATAACCGACTCAATCATATTCACGAGGGTACCTGGGGTATTCAGGGTATAGATATTCTCGGTCGCAAGGTGCGCATGCAGAATGGCGCTGCAGTCGAGATTTTGCGCGAGGAGATGCAGGCAACCATTGATTCCGCTGCAGGGCATTCCGAATTAGGGGTTTATTGTGATCAGCTGAATGAATACTTAGCGCTTATAGAGCAGACTATCTCTGCGGTGGGAGAGGCTGAAGATCCTTCCTTGGCGCTTGCCAATGCGACCATTTTCTTGGATGCCATGGGTCACTTGGTGATTGCATGGATGTGGCTGAAGCAGGGCGTTGCAGCGGTCGAAGGTAAGCAAAAAGGTAATGCAGCGGACGATGCCTTTTATGATGGCAAGATTGCGGCGATGCAGTTTTTCTTTCGCTACGAACTGCCAAAAATCAGACCAAACCTCAGCCTGGTAGCGGATTTGGACAGCACTTGTTACGACCTGACTGCGGAGCAGTTTATAGGCGTCTAAGGTTCTTGGAAGAAAACTATGGTCTTGCCCTGTGTTCGCGGCGAGCCAATAGGGGATGTAGAGGTTGTTTTTTGGCCAGATGAACCAGTTGTGAGCTCTAACTAGGCGTTCTCTGCTGGTTTGACCTTGATTGTAAGCTGGGACAGCTAAGGGCGGGTTATTCTGGTAAAGTGGGCGGCGATCGATGCCCTAGAGCATAGGCGTGCCTTTTAGGTATGCAAGACCTATAAAGGTCCTGTGACTCGCTGCTCCCAAAACTAAATATGAGAATCCCCTTGTCCGAATACGATTTTGCCAGTTTAGATCTAAACCCCGCCTTAGTGGATAACCTTGCAAGCCTAGGTTACACAGAGATGACGCCGATTCAGGCACAGGGATTACCCCCAATTTTAGCCAACAAAGACGTTATTGCTAGGGCCAAAACTGGCTCCGGTAAAACCGCAACCTTTGCCTTGGGTTTACTGAATAAGCTTGATGTAAAACGTTTTCGGGTGCAGACAGTAGTGTTGTGCCCAACCCGTGAGTTGGCCGACCAAGTGGCGACAGAAATACGTAAATTGGCCCGTGGTATTCACAATATTAAGGTGCTGACTCTCTGTGGTGGTGTGGCCTTTGGGCCCCAGGTGGGCTCTCTGGAGCATGGCGCGCACATTATTGTGGGCACTCCTGGACGGGTTGAAGAGCACCTGCGCAAGGCCAATCTTAACTTGGATAACTTGACGACGTTGGTGTTAGATGAAGCGGATAGAATGTTGGATATGGGCTTTCAGCAAGCGCTAGATGACATTGTGGGTTATATGCCTGAGGAGCGGCAAACCATGTTGTTTAGTGCCACATATCCTGAAAAAATCGAAAAAATTGCTGAGCGAATTATGCTCTCCCCAGTGACGGTAGAAGTGCAGGATGCTCACAGCAACCAAAGCATTGTCGAAACCCTCTACCAGGTTGAAAATGATCAGTCCCGTATAGAGGCGGTTAGACTCTTGCTGCAGGAACATCAACCAGAGACCACACTGATTTTTTGTAATACCAAGGTCGAAACTGACCGAGTGGCCAATGAGTTACGCGCAGTGGGTTACGAAGCATCGGCCTTGCATGGCGATTTAGAGCAAAAAGACAGAGACCAAACCTTAGCCTGTTTTGCCAACCGCAGTATTTCGGTGCTGGTTGCTACGGATGTGGCAGCCCGGGGTTTAGATATTGAATCGCTTGATATGGTGATCAATTATCAAGTTGCCCAGGAGCTCGAGGTCCACACTCATCGCATTGGCCGCACTGGTCGTGCCGGCGCTCAAGGTATGGCCTGCAGCTTATATACGCAGAGAGATAAGCATCGAATTGGCCAGTTGGAAGATTATTTAAAACAGAAGTTTGCACGCGGTGACTTGCCTCATATACGCTTATTACGCGAGCCGATTTTTTCTCCGCCCATGGTGACCATTCACATTGGTGGTGGCAAAAAACAGAAGCTTAGAGCCGGGGATATTGTAGGTGCCCTGACGGGTGCTGATGGTATTCCAGGAACAGAGATAGGCAAAATACAGGTGGGCGATCACTGGGCCTACGTTGCTGTAGCCCATAAACATGGGAAAACGGCGTTTAATAAACTCTCTCAAGGCAAACTTAAGGGGCGGAGTTTTAGGGTTAAGCGTTTGCGGGGTTAGCTTGGTGCTAAAAAAGTCCTGCGGCGGCTGAGGTCTATATAGGCACGCTATGCTAGTCGCACTTGAATCTATGATTAGCGTTGGTTTCCTAAGGTTGTATTGGATTTTTAGGAATATTATGGTTAATTTGATAAATGATTAAACAATCCAATATCAAAAACCTCTTTATAGATGCGAGATTCTCGCTTTTGTTACTTGCGCCTATGCCAGTATGGATTTACCTATATTGCGTCAATGGTATAAGTTACCGCGATACTCTGATGGTTTTTCTCACCATTGCGGTGCTCTATCCAATTGCTGAAGAGGTCTTATTTCGCGGTTTAATACAGCCGTTCTTGTCGCAGAGGTTAAGCGCCAAGACCAGCATAATTTCTGCATCAAATATGATCACTAGCGCTTTATTTTCTGCAGCACACCTAATCAATCATCCCCCAATTTGGGCCTTGGCGACATTTATTCCTTCGCTGATTTTTGGCTATACACAAGAGCGTTACAAGAGTTTGAACGCGCCAATAATTTTGCACTGCAGTTACAATGCTGGCTACTTTTTGGTAGCTGGCCAGCTCTAAGCCAATCGTTGTTTCCTAGCATTTGATACTCGCTAGGCCGTCGTGCATAGACCTTCTCACATAGACCTTCTCGCTTAAATCTTCACCAACCTTCGTCTAAAGAATAGCACCAGCCCAATAAGCATAATCAGCAGCAATGACATATCAGGTGACTGATTAACCGCAACTGTACAACCACCTCTGCCACTGCCGTCACTAGACTTGTTGATGGTTAGAATGGAAGAGGTCTCATCTACGCTGTCACTACCATTACTAATGGTTGCCGTAACCCTAAGGCTGCCAACAGTATTGCCCGGCGCTAGGGTCGCCGTGTAGATGCCATCGCCTTGCTCTGCAAAGCTGTCTACAGATACGCCAGCTAGGGTGGTGCTTGCGGTGACAGTCATGCCGGTTAGCAGGCGACCACCAGAATCCATCGCAGCCACTGTAACTGTGACAGTGTTTCCAACACCCGCATCCACTTCTCTAGCACCTAATGCAATCGAACTGGCAACGCTTGGAGAGCCAAAGTACAGCGTTGCTAAACCACTGGGGTCGGTTACAGTGCCATCGGCAATACCATCTGTATCATTGGGACCACCATCTTCGATCAGTAGCCGTATGCAGTTGTCGCCAATGGTTAAACCACTGGTATAGATGTCACTGCCAGGCTCAGGGCAGGCGCCATTGGAGGCCGTTGCAGAAGAGATAGCGTTAGTGGCGTCGACAACAAAATCCTGCCAGCCAATATTGTCATTAATAAACTTCCTGAATACCGAATGGGCTGAAATCTCAGAGTCGAGCGGCAAGACAAGACGATAGGACTCACCAGCAGCAGCACCTGATACCTTAAAGTCGAATAGGCCGCTGGGGTAGTTATAGTCATCATCCGCTGAACCGGTTACTGCCACCAACTGCTCTTCGCTGAGGCCTACTGAATTGGTACCTGCAGAGAAAACAGAATTACCTAGGCTAATCCTGGTACCTGCTGGCGCCTGCATTACCTGGGTTGAGTCAGCGCCCACAGGTGCCAGATAGGTTTCAGCAATATTGTCTTGATAATCCGGAATACCATCTCCATCCGAGTCATCAAAGCCTTCGGCAGCATCGGAGATGCCATCGCCATCACTATCGACTGTAGTCTCAAGAACCGGCTGCGAGGCCACTACTTTTAACACTAAAGATGTCGACGCGCGTAATAGCCCGATACCATTGTCAGTTACCTTAGCGGCAATCGATAAGGTACCGGCCTGCATGGCGCTGGGATCAAAGGTCAGCACTTGCCCAGTTATAGAAACAGCGGCAAGACCAGTGCTGCTAGGATCCCATTCAAAGCTATGGCTGTCCGCTTGGTTTTGATCTGTATAGCTCGCAGTCACTGTCACTAAACCGTTGTCAGCTGAGACTATTCGTCCGCTCTGCTGATTTTGCATAACGGTAATACTTAGCTGCGGAGCAAGATTCTCTTCAACCACGGTAATTGTTCGTTCAACCACTGTACCCAGTGCAGCATTGGTTGGCTCACCCAGAGTGATCACGATAATTTCAGGGATCTCGGGCTCTGTGTCAGAAACAATATCAATCATCAGAGTCCCCGAATTGCCTTCAGTAATTTCTAGCATTTCGCTCACAACAGTAAAGTCAGAAGGGGCTGTAGCGGTTCCGCTCAGTGTAAAGGGAACCGTCACTGGGTAATCAGCTGCGTTGCCGCTCATAACAAAGCTGACCTCTACTTGGCTACCTTCAGTAGTCACTGAGGATGGCGTCAAGCTAACCAACGGCAGCACTTTAATGACCTGAGTTGCCGATCTCGCGTTTCCGGCGGCATCCATGACAGTCCAGATGTTACTGTAAAGGCCAGATTTAAATGCGTCCTGACGCAAGCTAGCTGTTGGGGTTAACACACCGTCTTTGTTGTCTAGGGCTGACGCCAGGCCAAAATAAACTGTTGTCATAGGACCAGTCGCAGTAACAATCAGGTCATCGGGAATGGTTAATTCAGGTGGCAGCTCATCTCTGGCTGGATCTGAACCCGCTCCATATTCGTTCGCATTGGAGATGCCGTCGCCATCTAAATCGGCACTGGCGTCTTCAGTATTGTTGGGGTCAAGGCCGTTCGCCACTTCGTAAAAATCAGGTAAGCCATCATTGTCGTTGTCGAGAACCTCAACGGTCACTTTCGCAGTTTTAGACGTAGTGTTTGACGCTACATCAGAAACAGTAAAGGTCACCTCTGTCTCGCCAATCGGAAATTCACTTGGCCGGTCATCAGTAATATTGGCGCTGATAACACCGTCTCTATTATCAATTGCCACAAGACTAGCAAAGAAATCGGTCAAACTACTGGCAGTCGCAGCGACCATATCGCCCGGCATATCCACACTAACCCTGATAGAATTTGGCACCGCCAACTCAGGCGCCACAACATCCAAACTCATTTTGCTGACTGACACACTCTGGCTTTCAAAAGAATAGTTTGCAGCATCGGAGGATGTGGAAAAATTAACCTTGCTACCTGAAAAGGCACTCTCGGCGGTAAAAGGCAGGTTATATAGCGCAGCAGGCAGATCAATATCTTGCGGCCACGAACCACCTACATCAAACCAAGTTGCAAGAAAGAACTTATCTGTTGCGCTATCACTATCAAAATCATTGGAATCATTCTGCACTTGACCAGCTGCTGCTTGGCCAGTCTCGAGTAAGTCTTCAACATCGCCGACTGACAACGCGGAGCTATCAAAATGGACTCTCAAACCCAAACCGGTAGCCAGGCCACTGTCGGTGGCTTGATAGTTCACAGTAAGGGTAACCTTATCTCCCGGAAAAATTTGCGACGGAGTAAAAGCGCCAGTAACCGTTTGACTCTGAGCTGACACAAAGCCTGAGACAGTTAGAAGAAGAACAAAAGAGCTAATTAAACGTAGCATGAACAATTCCTAAGATTTATAGAACAGTCAAAGTGACATTTATAGAGCCGCGCTATTCAGCCAGGCGCAGATCTTGCAACTATAAACCGGAAAATCAATTTCTTATTTTAATTTTTTGGAATTGGTAGTGTAACAAATAACACTGAAATACCAGTGTAAAAATTACAATAACTGTAAAGTCTTAAGTTAAATATGAAGATATCCTCTGCCTTCTAAATCTATGCATTCATTTCTAGGCAGTCGTGCTATTGTTCGAAAAAACCCACGAATTAAAAAAATAAAAGAAAAAATCACTGCATTAAATTGGCAAGATAATTTATTGGTTTGAATTATTTTAATTAATAGTGTAGATGATTAGGCTGCAATACCCGTGTGAAAAGCCCGGCAACTATAAAATCTAAAATTAAATATTAGAATATTCTCTTCTGTATAAATCTATGCATTTATTATTACTCGGTCGTGCTACCTTGCGAAAAAAATTGCAAGGATTAAAAATATGAGCCGAAAAGTAACTGCATTTGATTGTAATTTAGGCGGAATGAAAGGGTTGAGATTTAAAGTTAGAGGCAAGGATATTAGCCCTATTTTAAATCTACTAAATCAGTGCCTAAAGTTCTTTTCGATCATTGTGTTGGGATTGTCTATGGCGAGTTTTACATACGCTCAAGCAGACAGGGCCGAAAATATATCTATCTTAGACATTGATGCAGATGGGGATGTAGATGCACTCACCGATGGTCTTTTGTTATTAAGATCAATGTTTGGGCTCACGGATGATGCATTAGCAGCCGGAGTGGTGGACTTAGCGAACTGTACCGAATGTGACCCAGCGGAAATCAACAATTATATCTCTACAATAAAAAACACGACATTTGCCACGTTAAATGAACCTGGTCCAGCGGGGCCTCAAGGCGATACTGGAGAAATAGGAGCTACTGGTGTAGCAGGTGCTGATGGCCCAGCAGGAGAAATAGGTGCCACTGGTGTAGCAGGTGCTGATGGTTCAGACGGTGCAGCAGGAGAAATAGGTGCCACAGGTGTTGCAGGTGCTGATGGTTCAGACGGTGCCGTAGGAGAAGTGGGTGCCACAGGTGTTGCAGGTGCTGATGGTTCAGACGGTGCAGTAGGAGAAATAGGTGCCACAGGTGTTGCAGGTGCTGATGGTTCAGACGGTGCAGTAGGAGAAGTGGGTGCCACTGGTGCTGCTGGTTCAGACGGCGCAGTAGGAGTAGCAGGTGCTGATGGTTCAGATGGCGCAGTAGGTTCAATAGGAGCTACTGGTGTAGCAGGCGCGGATGGTTCAGACGGCGCAGCAGGTGCCACTGGTGTAGCAGGGTCAACAGGTTCAACGGGCGCAGTAGGAGCAACAGGAGCCACTGGTTCAGACGGCGCATCAGGCGTTAGCGGCAGTGTCACAGAGCTAAGTGATGCACTGGTAGAGGATAACTCTATTTATATCGGAAGTGACCCATCATCAACGACTTCATCAGCCGAGTACAATGTTGCGATTGGAACTACTGCTCTAGAGGCCATTACCACTGGATACCAAAATGTTGCGGTTGGTTATGATGCTTTATCTTCCAACACCGAAGGTTTAGCTAACACCGCCTCTGGTGCATACGCTTTAACGTCCAACACCGATGGTTGGTATAACACCGGCTCTGGTGCACTTGCTTTAACTAAAAACACCACAGGTTTTTACAACACCGCCTCGGGTGCAGCGGCTTTAAATAACAACACCACAGGTAATCACAACACCGCCTCGGGTGTAGACGCTTTATCTAAAAACACCTCAGGTGCTTACAACACCGCCTCGGGTGTAGGTGCTATAAGGGACAACATCTCAGGTAGAGCCAACACCGCCTCGGGTTACTGGGCTTTACTGTCCAACACCACAGGTTATGGCAACACCGCCTCGGGTTACCGAGCTTTACGTATTAACGCCACAGGTAGTTACAATACTGCCGTTGGATTCGAGGCTGACGTAGCTTCGGATGATTTATGGAATGCTACCGCTATTGGAACTTATGCGATCGTTGCGTCTAGTAACAGCATACAGTTAGGCAACACAGACGTTACCAATGTAAAAACGAGCGGAACCATTACTGTCGGGGACATTACTATCCCGAATATCGATGGCGCGGCAAATCAAGTGCTATCAACAGATGGCAGCGGCATACTTTCTTGGGTCGCGGCTACATCAGGCTTGGCGTTAGGTACATCATCCTCTACCGCACTAGCAGGCGACACGACCGTTATTACAGCTGATCAAACCAGCGCCATTACTGCAAATACAGCCAAGACTGCAATGGTACTAGGAACAACATCCTCTACCGCATTAGCAGGCGACACAACAGTTATTACAGCTGATCAAACAAGTGCTATTACTGCAAATACGGCTAAGACTGTAATGGTACTCGGAACAACATCCTCTACCGCATTAGCAGGCGACACAACAGTTATTACAGCTGATCAAACTAGTGCTATTACTGCAAATACGGCTAAGACTGCAATGGTACTCGGAACAACATTCTCTACCGCATTAGCAGGCGACACAACAACTATTACGTCAGATCAAGCAGGTGCTATTTTAGCGAACACTACTAAGAGTGTCACAGAGCTAAGCGATGCACTGGTAGAGACTAACTCTATTTATATCGGAAATGATCCATCATCCACGACTATATCAGCCCAGTACAATGTTGCGATTGGAACGACTGCTTTAGCGAGTATTACCACTGGAAATAACAATACTGCGGTTGGTTATGATGCTTTATATTCCAACACCGAAGGAAGTAATAACGTTGCGGTTGGTCGTGACTCTCTAAGGTTAAACACCACAGGCACTCATAACGTCGCAATTGGTCTGGCTAATTTACGCAGCAACACCTCAGGCAAACAGAACACCGCCATTGGTACAAACAATCTATTGTTTAACACCTCCGGTGAATACAACACCGCCACGGGTATCTCGAGTTTACAATCCAACACCATAGGTACTCACAACAGCGCCTATGGCCAAACCGCTCTACATCTCAACATCTCAGGTTCAGCCAACTCCGCCTATGGTTCTTGGTCAATGTTTGACAACACCACAGGTTATGGAAACGCCGCCTCAGGTTTCAATACTTTACGTGGAAATACCACAGGCAGTTATAATGCCGCCATTGGTTACGACACTTTAAAGAGCAACAAAACAGGTGATTACAACACGGCCATTGGAACCGAGGCTGACGTAGCGTCGGTTAATTTAACGAATACTACCGCTATTGGATATGGTGCGATAGTTACGTCCAGTAACAGTATGCAGCTAGGCAATACGGACGTTACCAATATAACAACGAGCGGAACCATCACTGTCGGGGACATTACTATCCCGAATACCGATGGCGCGGCAAATCAAGTGCTATCAACAGATGGCAGCGGCATACTTTCTTGGGTCGCGGCTACATCAGGCGCATCAGGCGCAGCAGGTGCTGATGGTGAGGACGGCGCTGATGGTTCAGACGGTGCTGATGGTTCAGACGGTGCAGTAGGTTCAACAGGTGTAGCAGGTTCAGATGGCGCAGTAGGTGCCACTGGTATAGCCGGTGCAGCAGGCGCTGATGGTTCAGACGGCGCATCAGGCGTTAGCGGCAGTGTCACAGAGCTAAGCGATGCACTGGTAGAGGATAACTCTTTGTACATCGGAAGTGATCCTAGTGCTACGACTGATACCGCAAATTACAATATTGCGATTGGAGCGAATGCTTTAAGGCAAATTACCACTGGAGATAAAAATGTTGCGGTTGGTTGGGATGCTCTTTATACCAACGACGGAGGTTATAGTAACGTTGCGGTTGGTTTTAATGCTCTAAATCGTAACACTTCAGGTCGGCACAACATTGCCGTGGGTGACACCGCTTTAACGAACAACACCACAGGTAGGAGCAACACCGCCTCGGGTGCGTACGCTATGCAGCTTAACACCGAAGGTTGGTCGAACACGGCCTCGGGTGTAAGCAGCCTCTTACGGAATACCACAGGTATTAACAACACCGCCTTCGGTGTGCACTCTTTACAGGCCAACACCACAGGTGGTGAAAATACGGCCATTGGTTACTTAGCTGACGTAGCTTCAAATAATTTATTTAATGCAACGGCGATTGGAAGCTGGGCGACAGTTAATGCAAGCAATAAAATAAGACTTGGAAGTACATCTGTTACGGTAATTGAGGGGGAAGTAGCTTTCTCTAATGTATCAGATAGAAGATTAAAGAAAGACATTACAAACACCAAATATGGCTTAAAAACGATATTGGATTTAGTGCCGGTTGATTATCAATTGAAATCAAACGATCTTTCTCAAGTTGGCTTTATTGCCCAAGACTTAAAGCCGATTGTTCCAGAAGCTGTTACGGGTATTGAGGGCGACCTAGAAAAAGGTGAGACATTAGGAGTGACCTACACAACGCTAATCCCTGTGCTGACTAAGGCTATTCAAGAACAACAGGCATTGATTAAGCAACTCCAAAAAGACATAGAGATGCTTAAACAAAAAGTTGCCAAGGGTTAAAGTCTAAAGTGGCTAGAGGACGTCCCTGCAGCACAGAGACGTCCAATCACTTTAGTCTTAAGCTTACAAGGGTTGTAGAATTTTTGAAGTTTAAAAATGGTGCACTCGGAGTACCGCCTTCGGCGTCCAAAACGCTTTGCGTTTTGTCGAACAGGGGTTTGAACCAATACTCTGGGTGAGCCAATAAAAAACCCCCAGCCGGAGGCTGAGGGTTTGTTATTGGTGCACCCGGAGTGCACCCACGTCTTGCTCGATTTCTGCAAAGCCTTTACCTTCGCACACCTTGCCATCATTGGCCTAAACCA
>Ga0302131_1000724_pt1 | contig 19222 bp, 19 predicted proteins | sample CB9_20m_MG_FD_203105 | JGI IMG/M metagenome (GOLD analysis project Ga0302131, IMG submission 203105) | Marine microbial communities from Western Arctic Ocean, Canada - CB9_20m | ecosystem: Environmental > Aquatic > Marine > Oceanic | place: Canada: Western Arctic Ocean | collected 2017-09-19
GCCAGCACGATATTTTGGGCGTCGGATGTTTCGAGGAGGACGACGAGCGCAATTTCTTGTCGCGGTCGCAAAGGCTGGACGAGCTGCACGTGTACCACGAAGACGATGACGACGACGACGACGGGAACGACGAAGACGGGTGGCAAACAACGCACTACGCGCACATCGAGGTAATCGAAGTCTATCTGAGGGACTGGAAGGTGACGAAGACACAACTGTTGTTGCTAAAAAACAGCGAGAAAATGGTGGTAAACGGTTCCGTCAAACTCGACAAGAAATGGAACATAAAGTCCATGAAGGTGGATGACTGGAACGTGACGTACGTGGAGGACAGCGACGATGACGACGAGTACGGTTGCGGCGGGTATGGGAACTGCGGGTACGACCGGTACGACAGTGATAGTGATTAGAGAGAGCGTAGAACGAAGTTTTCGCAAATAATTTTATCGAAAAGACACGAAACAATTCGTCTTTCTGCAATCCACGGTCCACAGACCGCCGCGCCTCGCGATGGCCGCGTCCGCGGCCGGCGTCGTCGGTCACGACGACCGCGTTCGCTTCACCACGCGTTCGGTTCCCGAGAACCCATCCGTGAAGGACAGAACCGGGCTTCCCTTCGGGGTGCTGGTGCGACCGCACGGGAGGTGTTCACGGGACGGCACCGAAAATGCCGAGGAAAGCGGTTCCGATGCGACCGAACCAACATCGTCATCATCTCACGACCGGGTACCCCTCGCGGACGCCGTGGCGCGGTGCGTGGAGTGCTTCGGGTACGTCAACGGGTACTGCGGCTTCGAGCGGGACGGGTGGATCTGTTCGTTGTGCGGGACGTTTTCGTACTGGCCTGGTGGGGGGGGGATGGGGGACGGTGGGGGCAGACAGAGGCGGTACCGGGTAAACGCTGCGCGGAAAAGTTTACCCGAAATAAACTCAGACGACTTTGAAATGGAAGTAGCGACCGAGTTTACAAAATTCGATGCTGGTAACTTGGTAGGCACGAGTGCCGTGTACCTAGTGATGCTCGATTTAACCGCGCCGGCACCCATCTTAGAGTTAACCTGTTCATCGGTGTTAGCCGCGATGGAGGCGGTTCCCGATTGCGCATCAATCGGCGTCGTCGCGTTTGACAAAGACGTCTACGTCGCGGACGTCGGCGGCGACGCTTCCGTGATAAAAAAAATCCAAGTAGCGAAGAGCGGATCTTTGTGTTTGCCTTTGGGAGATGTCCTCTCACTGGAAAACTTTCTACACCCGATTCAAACGCACAAGGACCGAATCGCGGACGCGCTGGAGGCGTTACGGGAGTTGGCGAAACGCGGTGGACGGCGTGACTCAAACGAGGAAGAGAATCACAAAACACACGATGAAGCGTCGTCATCGCAGTTCGCGGAAACGAACGAGCCCCCGCTTCTAGGTACGGTTGGTAACCGGAAGCTCTCTTTTGGTGCGAGTAAAACGTCACGCGGCGGTAAAACGGGAGGTAAAAACACGGAAAAAGGCGGCAGTACGGTTGGCTTTCTCAAGACGCTCGTGTCACCCGCATTAAAAAGTAAAAACAAGAAGAACCGAGGCGGGCTTTTGGACGACCCGGTGGACGCGCCGAACAAAAGCGTGGTGTCGAAACTCATCGCAACGTTCCGCGGAGCGGACGTGGAGGATGATGATACGGGTTATTACGGGGTGCGAAACGAAACGTCCGCCAGCGATGATTCAGGCGATAGCGGCGACGATTCGCAAAATAAAAAAACCGGGTCGCGCGCGTTTGGACCGGCGCTGGAAGCCGTGCTGACCTGGCTCGGCGCGGAAGGCGTCGCCGGCGGTGGCGATGCGGACGCGGACGCGAACACGGACCCGAACGGGGCTGGTTCCTCGAAACACCTCTCTTGTCGCGTCCTTTGTTTCCTGGCGGGCGCGCCTGACTTGGGGGTCGGGTCGGTGTCACGTGAAAGAAGGTACGAAGCAAACAGACTTAACAACGCAAGGGGAATCAACGAGTTAATAAACAGGGGCAAAAGGACCGCAGCACACGACGCGTACGCAAACGCCGCAGCCCACGCGGATACCCAAACGGAACCCGAACACCAATTCTACGCAAACGCGGGTGACGCCGCCGCGCTCGCCGCGGTGGTGGTGGACGTGTTTTGTGTAGCGCAGCTTTGCGGTTTTGACTCGAAAGAAAAGAACCGTCACACGCGTTCCGCGGACCTCGCGTCCGTCGCGCCTCTCGCGGAGCGGTCGGGGGGCGCGCTGTTTTGGTACGGAACCGAAAACAGCGATACCCAAGAGTTACCCCCGGTGCCGCGCGACGTGTGCCGTTTGCTGAAACGACAGACTGGTGTAACGAGCGCGACGCAACCAGCGGGCGCCGCCGGCCGGAATGGCAACGCGGCGTGTGACGCGACGCATTGCACGCTCCGCGTTCGCACGTCTTCCGAGTTTTCCGCGACGAAATGGTTCGGGTCGGGAATTTTCCCGGACGGAACGTACGAAGGGTTGTTCCACGTCCCGCGGTGCTCTGAAAACGACGTCTTCGGGTTCGACTTCGCGCACCACGACGCGCAGGGGTTTGGGAAAAAAGGAGACGCGCCGCCCACAACGCAGGTTGCGTTTGAGTTTACGGTTACCGAGGTTGTGTACGGCGGTGGTGAATTATTTGATGGTGATGGACACCTCATCGATGACGACGACAACTTCAGGACCGCGGTCGGCATCACGCGTCGTCGAGTACGACGAGTCATGACCAGACAAGCGCGGGTCGGGTCATCTCCGAACGCGGTGTTCGGCTCGATGGACACGGACGTGGTGTTTGGTGTTTTGTATCGCAAAATCCTGCGCGCCGCGGTGGAGGACGGAATAGTGGAAGCGCGAGAGCTACTGGTGAGCTGGCTGTGCTCCCTCGTTGCGAAGCGCGCGCACGAAACGAGTGACACTACTCGGTTCGGCAAGAGTACGTACGACCACACAGACCACCACACCTTGGACGGCACGCTGGGTTCGTCCCAACTGCCCAAACTGATTCACGCGGCGTTGGCGACGAGCAGAGCGTTGTCGGTTCCCGGGTTCGCGGGCGAATCGGGCGTTACGAAAGGCGTTACCCCTGATCACCGCGTTTTCTCACGTATCACCGAAAACAAGCTCGGCCCCGAGGAGTTACGCAAGAAGGTGTACCCCGAAATTATTGCGTGGGTCTGTTTTGGAGCCGTGGCGGATGCGGGCGCCGCGGGGCGTGCGGGCGCCGCGGCGCGTGAAAGTGAAAAAACAATTCCGCACCAAATCACGCGCGCTTCTCGCGACGCGCTTGTGACGAGTAACGGGTGCGTTTTCGTCGCAGACGCTCACGACTCCGTCGTGGTTTTTTACGGACCGTCCCAGCCCGGACACGGTGGCGCCACCGCGCCGTTCCCGCCGCAAAGAAACAGCGCGGTTCGTCACGTCGTGGACCGCGCGTCGGCGGATCGCGGCGCGCGCGTTCGGTTTCTTCGCGGCGGCGTCGACGATTGCAAACCCTTCGACGCCGCGTTGGTGGAGGAGTTGGGTGTTGTTTTGTTGGTCGGGAGTGGAACGTCCCACGAAGCGACGACAGCGCACGTACTCGGGTTCCACGGGTTCACGCGATTCGTGGAGGAGAAAGCGCGGTTGGTGCTCGCGGAGGGGGGGAAGTAGATTTGCGTTTAGCGATAGCAGGCGGCGTCAACGAACTCGAGTTGCGTGATTTGAAAAAGAGCCGAATTTTCAGCGCTGACGAGCGCCAGCCTCGAGCAGCGCCCGAACCACCGCCTCGTGGCCGTTTTCAGCGGCGACGTACAGCGGCGTCGCGCCGTTATCCTTCGCCTTGTTGACGTCCGCGCCAACCTCGAGCAGCGCCCGAACCACCGCCTCGTGGCCGTTTTCAGCGGCGACGTACAACGCCGTCGCGCCGTCATCCTTCGTCTTGCTGACGTCGGCGCCTAACTCAATCAGCACCCGCACCATCGCCTCGTGGCCATCTTGAGCGGCGATGTACAGCGGCGTTGCGTCGTCATTGGTTGCCGTGTTGACGTCTGCACCCGACTCGATCAGCGCCCGCACCATCGCCTCGTGGCCCTCTTGAGCGGCGATGTACAGCGGCGTCCAGCCGTCATTATTCGCCTTGTTGACGTCCGCGCCCGCCTCGAGCAGTGCCCGAACCACCGCCTCGTGTCCCTCCTGAGCGGCCATGAGTAGCGGCGACGTGCCGTCATCATCCGTCGTCTTGCTGACGTCGGCGCCTAACTCAATCAGCACCCGCACCATTGCCTCGTGTCCCTCCTGAGCGGCGATGTACAGCGGCGTTGCGTCGTCATTGTTTGCCGTGTTGACGTCTGCACCCGACTCGATCAGCGCCCGCACCATCGCCTCGTGGCCCTTTTCAGCGGCGATGTGCAGCTCCAACACGTCACGTGGACAGCCGTTCGCGCACGCCCACTGAAGCACCACGAGGTGCCCACCCCTTGCCGCCCCCGAGCACGTCCACTTGTTCCACGGGCAGCCGTTCGCGCGCGCCCACTGCAGCACCTCGAGGTGCCCGCCCTCCGCTGCTCCCGCGCACGTCCCCTCGTCCCCCGGGCAGCCGTTCGTGCGCGCCCACTGCAGCACCTCGAGGTGGCCGCCCCTCGCCGACGACCAGCACGTATCCTCGTACCACGGGCAGCCGTTCGCGCGCAGCACCTTCAACTCCTCGAGCTGGCCGCTCCTCGCCGCTGCCATACAAAGGTATTCTTGACGCAACAGGTGACCTCGCCGTTGCAGGCGCTTCAACGCGCTTAAACATCCGAGGTCCACGGCACGACATTCATCAAGCTCCTCAAACCGAAGCCCCGTCACCGCCACCGCGCCGCGCATCGCACGGCTCACCGCTGGGAGCCGTGCGAGATCGGCGGGGTCGTCGAAATGGTCCGATCTGAGAACGTGCGTGACTACGATGTCGTTGAGAAGGCCGGGGATGGCCTCGCCCGCGTTGACATCGCGGCGGCGCTCTTTCTTTTCCTTTCGCGCGCGAGCTTTTTTACCGGACATCGCGTTGGAAGACAAACGTGGATGGTGCCGTGTGCGCGCGTCGTTGTGTGCGTCGTGGCTTCCTAGATTGCGACTTTAGGTCTCACTTTTTCTTTTGATGTTTACGAAAACTGGCTGTCGAGTAAAAGATTGTCCAGCGTGGGCTAGCGTGTCAAGCGATATCGATCGTATGTAGAAGCAAAACAACGCGAGTGACGGGACAGAGGGGAGGGAAGGGAAGAGACGAGACGTTGTGATGTTCATGCCACTGCTTTTGTGATGCGCGAAATAGATGACTAATTTGCTACTAGCGAGTCTCTCCGCTTGTTGGGTACTGGGATTTCAAACTCGCGGCGAGACAGACGGAAGATCATCTTCTTGCGCAGATGGTTTGAATCAGCGTCGTCGGGAAGACGGCGACGGGGGAAGATGCGCTGATGGATGTGCTTCAAGCGTGTTCGGTGCGGGCGTTTGTACTTCATGTGTCTTCTTCGTTGCAGTGGTGGTGTGTTGCTTCTTTGTTCATTAGGTGGTGATTAATTGATCACCATTGGGTTGGCGTCGTCGCGTCCCCGAAGGGTTTTGCGCGGCGTTTAGTTGTTTTTGGGTTGTTTCGCTCAACGAAAGAAACTCGCGCTGCTTAAGCGCTCGTGAACTTGGTGACGGCCTTGGTGCCTTCGGAAACCGCGTGCTTAGCGAGCTCTCCGGGGAGGATGAGCCTGACCGCGGTTTGGATCTCGCGGGAGGTCACCGTGGGCTTCTTGTTGTACCTGGCAAGCTTGGACGCTTCCGTGGCGATCTTCTCGAAGATGTCGTTGATGAACGAGTTCATGATGGACTGAGCACAGAGAAGAGGGAGCAGGGTCAGAAAGAGTGTCAAGCCAAGAGTAAAGCACCGTCGCTAGTAGCAGTGGCGTCGGGGAAACCAAGAACGTACCATCGCCTTTGACGAGATGCCGGTGTCGGGGTGCACCTGCTTCAGGACCTTGTAGATGTAGATCTTGTACGTCTCAGTCTTGGACTTGCGCTTGCCGCCTTTGCCGCCCTTGGCGACGGTCTTCTTGGCGGGCTTCTTGGAGGAGGGTGTCTTGGCCATGTTGAAAGTAGGGATGTGTACTCGAAAGTGACGAGCCGAAACGAAGTTCACCTCGTTTTACGAGTTTGCTCGAGTTTGAAATCGGCCCCCAATTTTCCCATTTGCGTAACTTGCGTATGCGCAATTAGTGTGAGTACCACAGCGTCACGCGACTGGTCCGGGCTGGGTCGGCAAACGTTTTGGCAAATCACGATGCCGAGAAATATCGGGATGAGTGAGGAAAGTTTTATGTGTGCGGAGAAATGGGGAAGACGTTCACTGTTTCCGTAGAATTCCTCGCGGCTCCCATTTCTGTCAGTTCCATGATTGGCCGAACGCGGTACCCGACCCAGCCCCGACCAGTGATAGGACGTCGATCAAATCACTCTAATTGCCCCTACGCAAGTTGCGTAAATGTGGAAATTCGCCTCTCGAAAAAAGCGTAAAGGCACCGCCCAACTCCACTCGCTCCTCACTTTCGAGTACACACACTCAAAACACTTATACAATGTCAGGCAGAGGTAAAGGTAAGACCGGAAAGAAGGCTGTGAGCCGCTCCGCCAAGGCGGGCCTCCAGTTCCCCGTCGGCCGCATCGCGCGCTACCTCAAGGTTGGCAAGTACGCCACCCGCGTCGGTGCCGGTGCCCCCGTGTACCTCGCCGCCGTCCTCGAGTACCTCGCCGCTGAGGTCCTGGAGCTCGCGGGCAACGCGTCCAGGGACAACAAGAAGTCCCGCATCGTGCCCCGCCACATCCAGCTGGCGATCCGCAACGACGAAGAGCTCTCCAAGCTCCTCGGCACGGTCACCATCGCCTCCGGCGGTGTCCTGCCCAACATCCACTCCGTGCTCCTCCCCAAGAAGTCCAAGGCTTAATTGTCTCAGCGCACTCTTTGGAAGAACATCTAAAAAGCAACAAAGGCGACCGCTCGCGGCGCCGTCACCAATGGTATTGCCCTAAATACCACCCAAGAGCTGGAGAACAAAACACACGTAAACAGAACTCGTACTACACATCTACCGCAAAAAACACACCTCCAACCCGTATCGCCCGCCTCGCTCGCGCAACCATGATGCGATGTTGAAATCAGACGTACAATCTTTCGCTTCGTGAAATGAAAAGATTCGGAAATCCGGGGCTCCAGTGAGCGGCCGTGATGCCGACGTTTACGGCATCCAACCACGCCGAGAGTCAACACGTAGCCTTACACACCTCTCACGAACCCCGTGCGCGAAAATTCGCGTCGAAAACGTGCCTGAACGCGACGACGTATGACCTCAACGGTCCCGAGGATGGCAGCTGTCGAATGAGACTTTTGAATCACACACCGCACGTGCGTCAAGAGGGGAACCCGACCCCGCGCGGCGCCGGGGTCGTATCGAATCGTTTACTACCCATAACAACATCTATTCGTGTTTAGCACGCACCGTCGCATCAACTACACACCCAAGTCTCCACAGCAACACTTGTCACCTTCCCCTCGGCGCCAGGTTCTCGCCCCCCGGCGCTCGCGAAGATGATGAGAGACTCAGAAATGTCTGTTTGCCCAAAGACGCCGCCCCCGCGTTTGACGCGCCGTGCTGGTTTGTTAGCCCCAGATTAGTACCCTGTAGCTTCGCCAGCGCCCGCTTCGTGTTCTCAAGCTCACCCACAAGCGCCTCCGCGCGTGTTCGCTCCGCCAACCTCTTCTGCTCCGCCTTTTTGGTTTCGTACCGCGCTTCGCTCAGCGCCTTGCCGAGGTCGAAAAGTTTGTGCTCGCCGCCCGCGTCCACGAATGTTTTTCTCAAGCCAGCGCACACTTCCTGGAGCTTGTGCGTCTGGCGCGTGCGTTGCTTCAGCTCCTCGCGAAGGGACGTAAGCTCATCCGAATTCGTGTCCTCTGCTGAAGGCTGGCTCGAAGGATTCGGTTTCTGTGTTTGGTTCGGTACCCCCGCGCTCGCCGCCACCAACAAATCAGGTTCAGTAAAAGAACCGGCTCCGCTTTTCGATTTAACACCCGAGACGCCGCCGCCCACCAAAACCTCCGCCCGAGCCCGCGCCAGTTGCTTTTCCGTTTCGTGCAAACGGTCCTCCGCGCGTACCGCTCTTCGCGTCATAGACTCGATTTTCAAGGTCATCTTCTGCACTGCGGCTTGTTCTTTTCTCAGCAGATTGGTAACCGCGTTTTTCTCCAAAATATCGCGCGCATCCCCCGACCGCGCCGCGGCCAACTGCGATTGTAAAACAAAAGTGTCAGTCTTTCGTGATGTGTATGAGTAAATACTCTGAACAATCGGCAAAACAGTCGGAGGGATTTGGGAAATGCCCCCGTCGTACCTCCAGCTCCAGTTCGTGCCGTCTCGCCGTCTCCTCCTCCGCGCGCCCGACGGCTTCCTCCAGGATCATCTCCAAATCGGCAACCGAGTTCGTGATGGTGTCGTTTTCCGTTTTAGCGACTTTGGCTTGTTGTGTCAGCTGGTCAGTCAGACTGTTCGCCTGTGCAAGTGCCTCTTTCGTCGCAATCAACTCGGTTGAAACCGACTCGACATTCTTTTCCAACGCCGAAAGTTTTTCCCGCGCGCTTTGGAAACTGGCGTGCGCGTCCGCGGCGTCGATTTCAGCGGACGCGCGCTTTTTTTTGATACCGTCCACAGATTGTCGCAGTTTGACGAGCTCACTTTGCGTTTCGGAAAGTTGCTTTTTGCAGCTTTCCAGTTCCGAATCCGTCGTCGCCGCCGCGGCGCACCACTCGGCTAACCGCCGTTGCGTCTCGCGAAGCTCCGCGCCGATTTCTTTGTCCTTTTGAACCAGAGTTTTCTTGGCGGTTACAGTCTCAGCCCTTGCTTCCTCGAGCTCGGCGCGTACCCGGTGTAACGTGCCTAGGGCAGCGCGTGCGTCAGTCGCGTCTGCCGCAGCAACCTCCGCCGCGACAGCCGCCTGTTCCGCTTTTGTTTCGTGTTCTTTTTGTGACTGTTTCGATGCAGCGAGCTCCACGCGCAGGGGGTCCAAAACCGCCTCCGCCGTTTCTTTCGCCAGTCTCGCGTTCTCAAGTCCCTTCTCCAGTTCTTTCGAGGTACTCACGAGCCGCTTGTTTTCCTTCTCCAAAGCAGCCAAGGTTACCTTCATGGTCTCAACCGAAACGCTCAGGCGCTCGCATCGCAAGTCGAGCGCCTTTTCCTTTTTATCGGAAAGTTTATCCCCCGCTGATACGACACAAAAGAAAGTGTCAGTCTCGTATGGGCAATCAGGGAGGCGGAATGTGGTACAGTAAATGGAAATAATACGAACCTTCGTTTTTTTGAGAAACTCGTCGCAGCTCCTTTTCGGTGACGCTCTTCCCAGCAACCGCGGCGGCTTTCTCCTGCGCCGCGACTCGGTATTTAGCCTCAGCAGCGATTGCCTTTTCTTTGTGTCGCGACAAATCTTTTTTAAGCGTGTCGATCTCCCTCCGGAAAACGTCCACCTCGCGACCGGCTGCTGGATTTTCCTTCTTCTTACCGACGCGCGGCGGCGCGTCGCTCGACTCTGATTCCATTTTGTTTTTCTTTGAAATATTAGCCTCCACCTCCTGCCAAGCCGTGTTCAACGCGTTCATCTTCTCACCCAGCTCTACGTCTTTCTCTTGAAGCGCCTTGTCTTTTTCGTTGGTCAAAGCTGCCACGGCTTCTGCCACCGCGGCGGCGATTCGTTCCTCCGCTTCGCGCGCCGCCGCCTCCGCGGACGACGCGAGCCGCTCCATGTCGCGTTCCATGTACTTTTTTTCCTCCGAAAGCGAGGCTATTTTCAACTCAAGCTCTGCCATGCGGCCGAACGCTATCGTCAACGAGTCGGTGTGAAGGGTGTCGAGCTCAAAATCATCAGTCGTGGTTTGAGGCTCCACGTCGTTCTTCGTCTCATTCGCAATCTCCTCGCCACCCGTCGTTGATTCTGAAAGAATCAGCTCGGTCAACACCGGCGGCGGGAGTATTCCTCCCCGGCGCCGGGCGCGCTTGGCTTTCGCGTCCACGCTTTTCGCATTTTCGTCAATCTGTGTGCCCGGGGCACGGGGATGGGGCAGGGTCGGGAAGAGGGTCAGGGAGCGCGCCAGACGACGCGCGCGTTTCGTTTCGAGAAAAGTCAACCGCGTAGTACCCCCGCGGGCTGGGCACTTTGCGACCGATGGGAGCTGTGCTTCGTGTGACCACTCGAACGCGGGATGAAACGAGTCGTACCTTCGCGTCCACAACACGCGTATCACCCACCACGACGCCCTTCGCGTCGTCCATGGTTTTTGTGGTCGCCGTCCCCCGCCGAGAGCAGGCGCTCCTTCGGTGCGCGCCTCGGCGATTCCGAAAGCACCTTCCGAGACCTCGCAGAAGAATGCCGACCTGGAAGCTACGAGGGAACCCGAAAACGTTGCCGCCGCAACGCAGCGGTCAACCTCTGCTCCCTCCCCGCCGGCCGGGCTGGGCTTCGTCCGCGTGCGCGCGTGTGGTGACGTCACGGAGGGCACACGCGAACGCGGACCACGACAGCTCGCGTTTTCCCCCAGTCAGCAATTGCTGCCGAAGTTTCGTTTCGCGTTCTTTTTGTTTCGAACTTTTTGTGCGGAAAAGGCACTTCGGTGATGCGCGGGTGTTGTGCGGCGAGGGCGACAGGGGCGGCGAGGGCGCCGCCCTTTCGTCCTCGCGCGTCCCCCAAATGTCGCGCGTCATCTGTGATCGAACCTGGGACGTCATCCGGGAACCCCGCCCCACGGAAACCGGTTCCGCAGACGTTGCCCCCCAGGGACCGAAACTTCGATCCCTTCACCCCCCCCCCCGACGCGAGTACGTTCCCACCGTGCAACGGCAACCCGGATTATTTCCGCTTCGAGGTGGTGCACAGGAGCACGAAGTCCAACGCGCGCGTGGGGCGGATTCACACCCCCCACGGGGTCATCGAAACCCCCGGGTTCGTCGCAGTAGGGACGATGGGGGCGTTGAAACACGTTTCGCATCAATCGTTGCAAAAGGTACATGTTGCATTTCCCAAATCCCGCCGACTGTTTTACCGAAGCTGGTGACTGTTGTCCATACATCGAGATATACAATACTGACACTTTTCTGGCAAAACTCAAAAGGCGAACCTGGATTTGATGTTCTCCAACACGTACCACCTGATGCTGCAGCCCGGGGCTGACTTGGTGGAGGCCGCGGGAGGCCTTCACAAATTCATCGGCAGAGACGCACCGATTATCACCGACTCAGGCGGGTTCCAGGTGTTTTCCCTGGACAAGCCAGACGCTGAGGATGGAAAGGAGATGAAAAGCCGGCGGCCGAGCAAACAAAAAGGCGAGGCCGGGCTGTTGCTTCGCAAAAACGAAAACGGCGTGCTTTTCAAGTCGTACCGGGACGGCCGCGAGGTCGCGCTTACGCCCGAATCTAGCGTCGCAGCACAGAAACAGCTGGGGGCTGATATTATTATTCCACTAGACGAGCTCCCGCCGTACTGCATCGATCCTGTTGAATTAAAAAAGTCGGTCTTCACGAGTCACCGGTGGGAAGCGCGGAGTTTAAAAGCGCACTTGTACGCGTTGTGTTTCCCAAATCCCAACTCTGTTTCAAGCCCCTCTGTGACTACACGGCCGTCATTAAAAGGAAGTATACTACATACATCACAAGTGCACTGTTCGGCCCGATTACTCTGACTGTTTGCCGATTGTCCAGAGTAATTACTCACACAAGTCACGGGAAGACTGACCCTTATCGTGTAACAACCACAGAGCCGATCCTAAAAAGCAAGCCATGTACGGCGTGATTCACGGCGGGGTTGATAAAAACCTGCGAAAGCTCTCCGCGGCGTACCTCACCAGCCTACCTTTCGACGGGTTCGCGATTGGCGGGAGTTTGGGGCGGGATAGCGCTGAGTTGCTTGAGTTGCTTGTGTTTTTAATGCCGCTGTTGCCTACGGAAAAACCCAACCACTTGCTTGGTATCGGCGACGTCCCTTCAATCGAAGGCGCCGTTCCGCTCGGGGTGGATACGTTCGACAGCACGTTTCCCACCCGGAACGCGCGACACGGATCGCTGCTGCTACGAAACAATGGGAACATAAATAATGGTACTTCTACTCGTAGCGTCAACGTGCTACGAGCCGAGTACTCTTCGAATTTCTCCCCGCCGTGCACCGAGTGCGAATGTGCGCTGTGCGCAAACCACACGTTTTCGTACCTGCACCACCTGTTCAAGGCGAACGAACCAAACGCCGTGACCCTCGCCGCGACGCACAACCTACACCACATGGGGTGGCTCATGGGGGAAAAAAGAAAGGCGATACTCCGGAACGAAATCTAGGCAAGGGTAGCTCTAGACAACGCGGGTAATAGCGTAATAGCGGATGGTATGACAAAAGACGTATTCTTATTACAAGTATTGTACATGCATCGCTTAAGAAGAAAAGTCTTTCAAATCACGGCACTTACGGTTCGCGGGCGACTAACTCCTCACTCGCGGCGTCCCGCTTTGTTCAGCGCGTCGTGGATTTCCGCCCACGACATCTCGCGCGTCAGCGCCGAGGGTTCCGCGGAGGACGGCTGGGGATTCGGCCGGCCCCACGTGCCGTCATCGTCTCGAAGGCGTTCAGTGGCCGTCGCTACCGCGGCCGCGGGGGAACCAGAAACGGGAAGTGTCTGCCCGTTTGGCATCTTGCGCTTCACGCCGTGCGGTACCCGTCCTCCGGAGTCGAACCGCGTTTCGTCCAACGACGCTCTTGACGTTCGCGGCGCGGTGGGAGGGGTGTTTGCGAGTGTTTGCGTAGGAGTGCCCGCTTTCTTGCCACGTATGGTGTCCGATTTTCTGGCTTGCGTTCCAGGCGCGCCGCGTGCGGTGCCGCGTCCGGCGGCACCACTCGCGTCCGACTCGCGAACAGAGTCGTCCGCGCTCCGCCGCCGCTCCTTCTCGTCCCCCAAACGACTCGGCACGTACCTCCGACTCGGCCTTGCCGCGCCTTCCTTGATGCGCTTCTGCGTCATCCTCCTGTTTTCGAACCAGGTTTTGATTTGCTTCCAAGTCACGGGGTGGGTTTCGCCGTCGCCGAGCTCGGACACGGCGCCGGCGACCATCGCGGCATTTTCGGCGGCGCTTGGAACGTCGGCGGAGCTGTTGTTTTTGTGTTTGCCGCCTTTTGCTTTTTTGTGCGAACCACCCGGAAGCGCTTCTTCCAAAAGACCTCGGAGCGGATCATCCACGTCACCAACCTCGTCATCCGTACCATCCTCGTATCTGCTCAAGTCAAAGTCTTCGGATCGACCGGAAAGCGGGATCCACCGCCCGGTCCGCCTGTGATCGCAAAAGAAAAGTGTCAGTCTCGTATGGGCAAACAGTGTGTCCGGATTTGAGAAAGGCCCAATACGTACGCGCCGAGTGATAGGGCGGCGGTCAGGTCGTCGTCCCGAGGGGCGTTGCCCTGACCGTCGTCCAGCGTGTCGCCGGGCAAATACGCCTCGCCTCCGAGGACGTTTGTTTCTTCGGTGCCGAAGTCGGCGTCGCCCGCGACGCCGTGGCGCGAAGACAGGGAATGCCCGGTCTTCGCGCGGAGCGTGACCGTGAGCCGACCGTCGCAGTCGCCTTCGCCTTCGCCGTCGCCGTCGCCGTTGCCGTTGCCGTCGCTCGGGGGTAAGTTGCTTTCGTCGCTGTCCCAGCCCACTCCACGTCGTCTCGGCGTGTTGACCGAAACGATCGTCTCCGACGCAAGCACTTTGGGTTGCTCCGGGAGATACGGCACATTGGCGGCGGGGGGCGACGGAGTGGGCGATGGGGAGGCGCGGGAGAATTTCGCCATAGCCGGCGTCGCGCCGTACGCGCGCTCGCCTACGAAAATCGCGGTCCCCGCGGGCTGCCACGTCGCGATGTCCGCGGTGGAGCACGACTGAGGTGGGTATCCCGTCCGGTAAACTCGCCCAATCGCCGCGGCAATCGGCGCAATCGCCGCCGCGGTCGGCGCGACGCGCGCGCTGCCGCTCGGGTGCGGCGGTGGCGTGCGTTGTGACAAGCCTCCCGTGATCGGCCACGTAACCGACTGTTCACGTGACGTGTCCATGCGGAACACGGGTGGGTACGAAGGGTACTGCGCTGCGTTACCAGAAGGGTACTGCGCTGCGTTACCAGAAGGGTACTGCGCTGCGTCACCAGAAGGGTACTGCGCTGCGTCACCAGAAGGGTACTGCGCTGCGTTACCAGAAGGGTACTGCGCTGCGTTACCAGAAGGGTACTGCGCTGCGTCACCAGAAGGGTACTGCGCTGCGTTACCGGCGTATTGATCAGTAACGTTTCCGGTACCCGTCTCGCGCGGTTCGTTTGGAGCGATCGGCTTTGGAAAGTATCCGTCCACCGCGTCCCGCAGCGCTGCGCCTCGAAAAGCACCGCCGAGGACGCGCCTGGCGTGCGCTTCAGGGATGGTGTCGGGGCCGGTGTCCAGTGCGACCTGCGGTGTTGTTTGCGTGGTCGTGGTCGTGTTCGTCACGGTCGTTTTACCCTGCTGCAAAAAAATCTCGCCGGTTTTACTTTTTTCGCTCGGTACCCGCGACGCGGGATCCCTGGCGGGCGACTTCGCGAACGCCGACGCGACGGCTTCGCAGGTCCCCCTACACGGGGTTTTCCCGTCGTAACGCCCGAAAACGCTCACCAGGAAACCGCGCTCGGCTTTCGTGAATCGGAAACCTGAACGCATGGAGAATTTGAGGGAGGGGGAGGTCAACGCCGTGCGCGTCGCGAGGCGGCGAGGAAAAGAATGGAGTTTTTTGAATGCAGATTCGTTTGCGTTTTCTTGGGTTTGTCGTCGTCGTCGAGGGTTTGTCCTCCTCGAAGTCTGGGAGGGTTCGCGACGGTGCGGTGCCGCGGTGGGGGCGTGGCGTACCATGCACGTGTCGCGAGAACTTCACGGTGCGGGTCTTGGATGACGCCTCGTCCGGCGGCGCGTCGCGGTGCGTCGGCGAGTTTGGAGCCGAGGAGGCGGGAGACTCGCTTCTTTCAGGAGAGCCCCCCTCGGACTGTTGGAAGACGCGTTGGCGTGTGTCCCACGTCGCTGGGGTGCCGCGCGCGGTGAACGTCACGGGATGCTGGGCCGCGACGTTCGCGTGACGCGCGGGAACGGGAGAGGCCGGGGGAGATGTCTTCTTGTCGTCCGTCTCCACGGTGAGCGGCGGCGAGGGGGGGAAGGAAGCCGGGGGCGTGAGGGAAGTTGATACACCGCCTTTTTTTTTTTGCGTTTCGGGGGAAGTGGCAACCGGGTCGTCACCGCCGCGCGTGTGAAGTGCCTGGTCGTGAGCTTCGCGTGCCTTGCGCACGGTCTCCGCGTCTCCACGGCGGGTCGCGATGCCCCGGGTTCTCATTGTCCACACTCGCGACACGAGGGAACGAAACGCGCGTCAAGTGCGTCGCCTTGTCACGCGCCCCTTTTTTCACGTTCAAAACGAAGAACACGCGGCCGAAAGCGAAAGATACACGCAATCGTAAAATCGGTCGGATAAGACGCTTTCTTGGTACGACCCGAAGCGGTTCTCGGCAAGGCCCTGAGCGGGGCGATTTACACGAACCGGGCTGGAGAAAAGACGACGAACGCGTTGTGTTTATAGGGAGGAGCAAAAAATATAAAGTCACGTCGTCGAAAAAAAGTTTCGCGACAGGCACGCGCGAACGCTTCGTCGAGTCTCCACGTGTCTGATTCTTCTCGTGTCAGCGTTCGTGACTTCGAACTGGCATAAAAACAAGTAACTCACCTCACACGTTGTCTCCCGATTCGTGTGGCTTGGTGCCTACCAAATCAATCGCGATCGCGTCCGCGGCGCAAAACGCGCTTTCGGTCGTCGTGATTTTTAGTTCACTCCCCGTGACCTCCGCTTCAACCGGCGCGGATTCGGCATCACCGCCGCGAAAAAACCCAAAGTACGTCCCAATTCCCGGGTACTGGTTCTGGGTTTGCGTAAGCTGATACGTGTGGGTCACGATTGTTTCGCCGCGGACGTCGTTCCCTCGAGTCGTTACCTCCCTCGCGCCCCCCCCCTCGACGAAAAGCCGGTGCGGCCGACCCAACAGCCGCGCGGCTTGCGCCACGTCGCCCGCTAATAAACAACCCCGGACGCGCGTGCTTGAAACTTGCGGGGTCCGGTCGCTCGGTTTCAATGCCAGGTCGCTCGCTTTCAAAGCATCGTTAGTGCCGGTTTCGGTGTCGCTTTCGATACCGTCGCAATCGTCGTCCTCATCCGCCGGTACCAAGCTCACGATTTTCACGTCCATCCCGTGTCGCGCCCCCAGTTCGATTAAGTCATCAGAAGTCCCTTTCGCCCGGAACCCGAACCGGTAATCGCGTCCCGCCACGATTCCGCTCACCGCTAAGGTATCCTTCAGGAAAACCACAAACTCCTCGGGGCTCATCTGCCGTACCTCCGAAAACGGCACCACGCACTCGCCAACCGGCTTGCCACCGCAGTGTTCTCTCCACTTGCGAAGCACGTGTGTTCTGTCCGCTGGAGCGGTGATTGGCAGTTGCGTTTGCCACCCCAGCACCTCCGCCATGCCTCCGAAGCTTACTAAGCACGGGTTACCCATCGCAGACGCGGTTTGCGCTAGCTCCCGGTGCCCGCGGTGCATGGCGTCGAACTTTCCTAAACAAACCACGGTGGGGTCGCCGGTGACGCAGGGCGGGATGGGTTTTAGATCTGTGTCGGGCATCGGATCGGAGGCGACTTGGAGCTCCGCATCCGCAGCCGCCGCGACGGTGGGTGTGCCGCTCATGCCTCGCCTTCCCAACCCTTCGCTGGGTGTTTTAGGGTGGCCCTGACCGGTACGACACGGCCCACCGTAATGCCGTGGCGATTTCAATGTCGACGCGCGTCGCAGCCTGAACGGGTGCGCGAAAACACACCGCGCCGCGGCGAAGGACGCGACGGAAAAACCGCTGGGCATCCACCACCGAGCCGCGTTTCCACGCCCCGACCGACCAACGCGCACGCGCGTCCGAAACCGGAACACCAACCCCCGCCCGGCGTACGTGACGTCCGCGGTCGGCCAAACTCGCGCCCCGTGCAATGACACGCTCTGCTGCGTTGCCCTCGGGACGACGCGAAGCACCTGTAACAAACGCTGATGAATGCCTATATTTCGTGCCACGTGGGAAACCATCGAAAACGACTGCGATGGATAGAAATCCCGTCGACGTGATGACGCGCCCACCCGCCGGGCAAACCCATTCCCGGCTGACGCGAAGCACGCGCAGCTCGACGAAACACCGCGTGTTCGTGTTTCGCCCGTCTCGAACGCGAAATGGCGGCCCTTAACATGACCCTGACCTCGGTGATGGCGGTCAAGGCGCAGCGCGTCGGGGGTGTGCGTCGCGTCTCGGCGAAGCACGCGGTGGCGCGCGTCGGTGGCCTCAAGGCGCCGGTCGCCGTGTCCATGCGCACTGGTACGTCCGGCTTTCGCCTTGGGCTCTGTTTCTTCACGTAGTGACGCATCTGATGGAATCGACCGAGGTTCCGGGTCGGCATCCGCGAGGGCGCACCGGCGTCGCATTCGGCGCGCACCTGTCTCGGAAAACCTGAATGGCTAGGGCTTCCCACCATCCGACCTCGAAATCCCGCAATCCTAACCACGTCACCCCCCCGTACTCCCTCTTGAAACACACACAGGCGGCAGACAAAACCTCACCGTTTTCGCGGCCGGGCTTGATTTCGCGGAGCTTGAGCAAGCCGTGGACAACGACGAGGAAGAGGAGTGGACCGCACCGGTGGTACGTAGGGACCGGCAACCGGACGGACATCGCATCTCGGGTGCATGCCGCGAAGCACCAAAGCCCTCAAACCTGAAGCCACCGCTAAATTGGTGATAATCGATGCGGTTGGAAGACTGACCTTCCCTTCCCCTTTTCAATTCCCTTCCAAATCAGCGCGCCACTCGCAAGGACGGCAAGTCAAGCAAAGAAGCCAACCAGAGCAAGCGGTTCAGGAAGGCGCAGGCTGGGGTTCCCGGACGCATGGCGCCGCAGGATCCGAAGGTTGGGATCGCGCTGATGCTCACAAACGCCACCGCGAAGTTCAACGAATCCGCCGAAGCGCACATCAGGCTGAACATCGACCCCAAGTACAACGACCAGCAGCTGCGTGCGACGGTTGCGTTACCGAAAGGCACGGGGAAGAAGGTACGCGTCGCGGTGCTTTGCCAGGGCGAAGCCATCGCGGCGGCGAAGGCGGCTGGTGCGGATTACGCCGGCGCGGAGGAGCTCGTGGAGGAAATCGCGAATGGGATGATGGATTTCGATTTGCTCATCGCGTCGCCCGATATGATGCCCAAAGCGGCGAAGCTTGGCCGGGCGCTTGGGCCGAAAGGGTTGATGCCCAACCCCAAAGCCGGTACCGTCACACCGAACGTCGCGCAAGCCGTGACGGAGTTCAAAGGGGGGAAGGTTGAGTTCAGAGCGGACAAACAAGGGATCGTGCACGTGCCGTTTGGCAAGGCGAACTTCACCGAGGCGGACTTGCTTGTGAACCTGAAATCAATCGTCACCGCAATTGACGCGAACCGGCCGCCTGGCGCGAAGGGCATCTACTGGAAATCGCTGTACATCGCCTCCACCATGGGGCCCGCCGTGCAGATCGACCAAGCCGCGGTGCAAGCCATGGAGTAGATTGAGTAATTTTCGAGTACGGGATTTTCTCTGAGAGCGAAGGACGCGAGAAGCGTGGCACGCAGTAGCAGCTTTTATACACACATGACTTGAAGCGAATCGCGCGAATGAAATGCAGCAATCGACGGTACAATCGATCACAAGGTGCCGCTCCATTCGCCTCTCCGCGCGCGTATCCGACGAAACGCGTTTCCGACGAAGCGCCGAGCGCTTTTCCCGCGCCTTTCCGCTGGTACGTCGCGTCTTTTTGTTACGTCGCGTCTTTTCGGTGAAGTATTATTATTATTATTATTATTATTCGCGTTGCTATGGTGTTGGTGTACACACGACGACGCGGCGCGCGTTCCGTCGCCTTGTTGCGATGCGTTTGCGTATTACGCCTGTGCTCGATATCGGTATACTTAATACTTCTGCTCGGTATCAGTATACACATGCCTATTATCAGTACGCGTATGCTCGATATCAGTACGCTCAAGTGCTCAAAACAAGCTGTAGCTCGAGCGCCCGCTACGCGAGT
>Ga0302131_1000727_pt1 | contig 19068 bp, 15 predicted proteins | sample CB9_20m_MG_FD_203105 | JGI IMG/M metagenome (GOLD analysis project Ga0302131, IMG submission 203105) | Marine microbial communities from Western Arctic Ocean, Canada - CB9_20m | ecosystem: Environmental > Aquatic > Marine > Oceanic | place: Canada: Western Arctic Ocean | collected 2017-09-19
GAGTTTTTGTATCAGAATACGAATGGCAAATCCACAAAGGCTTTGCCCTTGAGGCTGGACTGTCACCTACGATTATCGAAGCTATTCGCATGAACCAAGCCCCAAATTTTGATGATGCAGCCCAAGAAGTAGTCCATGACGTTGCGCGCTCGGTGCATGAAACACGGGGGGTGGACGATGCCCTTTATACGCGTGCAACCTCGATTTTGGGTGAGCCTACGCTGGTCGATTTAATCGGGTTGCTTGGCTATTATACCCTAATTTCAATTACCATTAACGTGTTTAGGATCCCACCTGCGGGCCTAAATCCTGAACCGGAGTTGCAAGATGAATGACCGCACTCAAACATGGAAATCAAATCCGAGCGCAACCAGTACGGTGTTGCCCAAAGGCGCGACGGACTGCCATTGCCATGTATTCGGCCCAACCACACGGTTTCCATTTACAAAGACCAGCAATTACAACCCTGCAGACGCTCCAAAAGAGACGCTCTTTGCTCTTCATGATGCAATGGGAATCGAGCGCTGCGTGATCGTGCAATCCGCGGTACATGGTCACGACAACAGTGTTGTTGTGGATGCTCTGCAAGCGCGTCCAGGTCGCTACCTCGGGGTGGCGCTCGTGGCTCCCGATCTCAGCAACGTGGCGCTGGACACTCTTGCAAAGCAGGGTTTTCGCGGCGTACGGTTCAACTATATGGCGCATTTGGCACCAGGGGCCACGGATGCGGAATTGTTGGCCCTTGCGCCACGGCTTCGCGATAGAGGTATGCACTTACAAGTGCATATGGAGGCTACGATGATCGAGACGCTTTCAGCGACACTGTCCAATTTACCCGTTACCGTGGTCATCGACCATATTGGTCGGGTGGATGCATCAGAAGGGATTTCACAGCCCGCTTTCCGAGCCCTCTTGCGCCTTCTCGAGCACCCAAACATGTGGTGTAAGGTTTCAGGATGCGAGCGCGCCTCGCGATTGGCCCCTCCTTACAGCGACGCTGTGCCACTCGCCCGTACGGTCGTGGAACGGTTTGGCGATCGCGTGGTTTGGGGCACAGATTGGCCACACCCAAATTACCGGACGGATCCGCCCGACGACGGCCATTTATTCGACCTTCTACCAAAAATTTCTGCAAACAAATCTACTCTTAAGGCTTTGCTAGTGGACAATCCAACCCGCTTATACCGATTTGAGGAGGCCTAACATGGCAGGACGTCTTGATGGAAAAGTCGCTATAGTGACGGGAGCAGGCAGCGTCGCAGCCGGCTGGGGAAACGGCCGCGCTACCTGCGTGCGCTTTGCCGCAGAGGGCGCCAAGGTATTTGCCGTAGATTTGAGCGCTGAGACAATGGTGGAAACACTGACACGTGTGCGTGACGCCGGTGGTGAGATCGAACCGCACCTGTGCGACATGACTGATGGCATAGCCGTTGAGGCGATGGCCGCAGCCTGTCTCGCGAGGTTTGGCACCATCGACATTCTAGTTAATAACGTTGGCGGATCGGCTAAGGGCGGCGCAACCAACCTGGACGAAGCGGCTTGGGATCGACAAATTGATTTCAATCTAAAAAGCGTCTATCTGAGCTGTCGCTCAGTACTGCCACATATGGAGGCCCAAGGAAGCGGATCAATTGTCAATATTTCATCTGCATCCGGTATACGCTATACAGGTTCACCACAGGTGGCCTATGCGTCGGCAAAGGCTGCAATCATCCAATTCTCCAAGGTCACCGCAGTGGAATTTGCCCCTAAAGGCGTACGTGTGAACACTGTTATACCAGGGCAGTTGCATACACCAATGGTTGAAGCGCGCCTTGCGGGACAACGTATGGGTGGGGACGTTTCCTCCCTCCTGCAATCACGCATCAAACGCATCCCACTGGGTTGGATGGGCGACGGACGCGATACAGCAAATGCTGCTCTTTTTCTATGTTCAGAGGAAGCGCGCTTCGTCACGGGAACCGAAATTGTCGTCGACGGCGGCATGAGCGCACGCTGCGACTGATGACATCAAAAATCTTTGCATATGACCTGCGAAACCTCATAATAGTTTTAGGCTCCATTAAAATATATCAACAACACTGAGGCAGACATGACCAAGCTTACAGCTTTCAATATGAACTGCATAAATACCATGATAATCCGGGGAGGCTCGTCAAAAGGCATTTATCTTGATGCACGCGATCTACCTCCAGCCGGGCCGGAACGAGACAACGTGATATTAAAAATATTTGGGTCACCAGATAAGCGCCAAATCGATGGGCTGGGTGGCGCAGACAAACTTACCAGCAAGGTCTGCGTGATGGGGCCACCGACCCGGGAAGACTGCGATATTGACTATCTATTCGGCCAAGTAAACCAAACCTTGCCACGGATTGATTGGACATCTAACTGCGGAAACCTCTCGTCAGGGGCCGCCTATTACGGGGTACTCATGGGCTATGGCGAGGCAACCGAAGACTGCACCAAAACGCTCAGCATTCATCAGGTCAATTTGGGCCGCAAGCTTCTGGCTAAGGTCCCAATGCGCGATGATCAACCCGAAGTTGAAGGTAACTTTGCAATAGGCGGAGTGCCGGGTACCGGCGCACGGATCAACTTAGATTTCGGCGACTTCGCTGGTGCTGTGATGAAACAAGGCATTCTGCCCACTGGCAATACCAGGGATTTAATCAATGTGCCTGGACTGGGTGAGATTGAAGTTAGTATTGTGGACATGGCGAACTTACACGTTTTTGTACGGTCAGTAGATGTCGACCTAGATACATCGTTATCAATCTTCGATCTGCAATCTGATACTGCCCTTGTACGGCGCCTCGAGAATGTTCGCACCGCCGCCTGCGAGAGAATTGGCTTTGGCAAAAATCAAAATATGGAAGAACTTATGCGCATTAGCGTCAACCCGTTACTATTCATAGTCGCACCTCCAGTCGATTACATCACCAACACCGGACAGAAGATAAAAGCCAGCGATCACGACCTCTTCGCGCGATCAATGGCGCGCTATGAGTTTTCCAAAGCCTATCCTGGCTCCGGCAGCGTCGGCACCGCTGCTGCAGCAGGTATTTCTGGGACACTAGTACATGAAGCAAGTCGGCCAGAAGCATTGGTGAATGAAGAATTCGTACTGCGCGTTGGTCATCCGGGAGGAACACTTTCTGTCGAAGCCGCGATGGATAGAAAAAGCTATAAAGTCTCCTATGCGCGCCTAGGACGGACGGCACGGCTTTTGATGGACGGCAGGTCATATTATCGGTAAATTTAGCGCCTGAAGTTTTGCATAAAACGAGCCGCCTTAATCTCTGTGTTTGCACAGAGCGTTGTGTGGTGATAACGAAGTCATGTCGCTGGGGGTTGGACAATATGGGGACTTAAAATAAAAATTTCATTGTGATTTAACTTCAGCTTAAAAATTACTAAAGTAGCTGCTGGGTCATTCAGGGTTTAAAAGCCAAATAAATAGCTCTGCTGAGGGCTATAAATATACTCGCAAGTAACATACTAAGATTTTTTATCTACTTTATCTAAAAATACCTCCACCGCTGAGCGGTGCTCTTTAGTTGTGTAGCAAATAGCCTGAGCTTGGCGCCCAAGAGAAAAAATTTCCTCATCTGAACTCTCAAATGTCTTATCAAGGATCGACTTGGTCAGAGCCACTGCGGCGGATGAACCCTGGGTCAGTTCTGCGGCCCACTCGCAGCACACATCGATCAGCTGTCCAGAAGGTGCAATACGATCGACCAACCCCACAGCCAAAGCTTCGTCAGATGTTACCACCCGTCCTGAAAAGATTAGTTCTTTCGCAAGTGATAGCCCAACGCGACGGGGCAGAAAATACATACCCCCTCCATCTGAGACCAGACCACGCTTCAAAAAACTCATCGACATTTTGGCGCCGTCAGCAACCACGATGAAATCACACGCCATGGCCATATCAAGTCCAAGACCGAAGGCAGCACCGTTCATTGCCGCTATCACCGGTTTGGTGGATCCGTGAATCACTGCTACGCTACGGTGAGTCTGTTTTTGACGCTGCCATCCGTTATATGCAATTTCGCCAGGCGGCGCATTGAGTCGTTCACGCATGCCCCCAATATCACCACCAGAACAGAAACCTTTGCCGGCACCCGTCAAAATGATAGATCTAATTTCCCGCGATCTGTCTGCCCATTCAAAGGTTGCTATCAATTCTTGCCGCATTTGATCATTGATTGCATTACGCACTTCAGGACGATTTAGAGTTATAATAGCAACATTATCCCGCACTTCGGTGTTGACGAATGTAGCAGACGGGACGGCAAACGTATTATTGTCTTGCATGGTCTAAGTATCCTTAATGGGATTTTGTGGGCGTTTCGAACCGTTATGACAAGTTAGTACAACCGCACCAGGAAGCTCATCAGAAGTCATAACCTGATATTTCAATCGGGCCGCCTGCTCAGCAGACACAACATTATGGGTTAATTCATCGAATTTCTGAAAAAGTTCGGAATCTGTAAGGGGGCAGTCTGGGTCACCTTTTCGGGTTAGTTGAAAATGTTCGATCTGTTTGCCCGACGCCAATTTAATCATCAGGCGCGCCTGACGTTGCTCCGGATATTTAGCAGAAATTTCAGTATCTTCATTGATGATGATTTTATTCATGAACTCTCTAAAATCAGAGCGAGCCAAGCTTTCTGGGGTGAACGCCGCGAGCCGAACTCCTCCAGTATAAAGCAAAGCGGCCACGCAGTATTGCAGACTGAAGCGCGCATCTTGCGCTGAAGTCACATCCATTCGGTCGCAGATTGATTTTGTTGGCCCATACCCATAAACAGTGATCCGCGCCACATCCTCAGGCTCGAAGAGGTGCTCGGCTTGCGCCGCACGAAGGCCATCAAGTGTTGGGAAAATATGACCACAACAACCATGATTTTTGAACGTCATACGTGAAATCGGCGTCCAATCCCCCAGGCCAGCTAATCCCTTTACCCAATCGCCTGTATTTTCGCTCGTTGCTGAGGCGTATCCATGCGCAGCGTTCAGGCTGTCCAAGCTACCAGTTATGCCTTCTGCAGCGGCCAAGCCCGCCAACACACCAGCGTCAGCGGCGTGACCGCAATGCATCGGTTTGATCTGCCCATGCCCCTGAAGGTTTTCCTGATGACCGCCAGCAAAGCTACTAGCGATGGCAATAGCATGGCTAATACCTTCTGCGTCACAACCTTTGAGCATGGCTGTCGACACAGCGGCACCCATTGTGCCAACGGTTGCAGTGATATGCCAATTTAGGTAGTGGCTGGGCTGCAACGCCATGGCGATCCTGCACCCAACCTCGTAACCTCCAATTACAGCCCGATGAAAAGCACTCAAACTTGCCCCTTCGGACTGCGCCACCGCAAGGGCTGCTGAAATTGTAGGGCTGCCCGGATGATAGCCGCCATCTCGAAAGATATCGTCAAACTCAGCAGTATGACTCGCCGTTCCATTTAATAGTGCCGCGTGGCGCGCAGTGCCATTGAGGCCGGCTGCATAAACAACGGAGATGCCCTCTCCACGTTCTGATTGCAGTGCTCTTGTGAGCGGGACGGCGGGCCCTTGAACACATCCCGGCAGCATCGATCCAAACCAATCCAGAACGGCGCGGCGCGTATCGTGGGTCACATCAGCGCTCATATCACAAGTTAACCAGTCTTCTGCAGCACACGCTAAGCCGATGAGTGGATTAGAGTTCATTCTTTTATCCTCGTTTCAGCAGCAGACCACCATCAACAGGCAAGAGTGCGCCCGTGATGTATTTCGCTTCATCCGACGCTAAAAATACAGCTGCATTCGCTACGTCCCAAGCCTGACCCATATAACCCATCGGGACCATCGCATCACGCTCTGCTCGAATATTATCGCGCGAGCGGCCCGTTTCAACGGCGCGACGTTCAATCGCCATCGGCGTATCTATTAGACCCGGAAGAATGACATTGGCTCGGACCCCAAACTTAGCATTTTCAGCCGCTATATGCTGAGTGAATGTGTTCACGGCTCCTTTGGATGTTTTATAGGCAACCGTTGGTCGCATCGACAGGGACGATGTCGAAGAAATAGAGATGATTGAGCCGCTACCTTTAGCGCGCATCGACGGAAGCACGGCCTTACACAACATAAACATACTCTTGAGGTTGAGTGACATTATGCTATCCCAGGCCTCGACATCCAGGTTACACGTCTCTCGATCACCTTTTGACATACCCACGTTGTTATGTAGCACGCAGATCTGACCAAATTCAGCCAGAGTTTGTTCTACTACAGCCTGACACGCGGCTTCCTTAGTCACATCTGCCTGTACGGCAATTGCGTTACCACCTACGATTTTCCGGGTTTGCTCGGCCCATTCAGAGTTAATGTCGACAAGAACACAAGTAGCCCCCTCCTCGGCAAATCGAATTGCCACAGCCCGGCCATTACCGAGGGTTGCGCCAGGCTGCTGCCCTGCACCAGTAATAATTGCGACCTTACCAGTCAGCCGTCCGGCCATGAGCTCACTCTCCTGCTAAACTCTAAAACTATTATAACTTTGCTTTGTAATAAGTAGGCCTGATTAGAAGTAAGGCTCGACCAATCGGCGGTCTGATAGATTTATAAGTGGCTTGGTTGACTGTTTTTAAAAAATTCGCGTGGTTGTTTGACCTGATCAAGCAGCCAATCAATTAAACGTTTTGTCTTAAGACCGACGGAAGCGGTGGTCGGCCAGATCACGTAGAAAGCGCCACCTGTTGGAATGGGTAAATCCAGTGGCCGAACAAGTGAGCCATTGGTAAACATGTCGTGCAAAATACCGAGTTGACCAATCGCCAGACCGAACCCCTGTTGGGCAGCGGCAAAGGTCAAAGTGGACGACTCAAAATCCATTCCCGCGTTGAAGTCGACATCCACATTACTAGCCCGGGCCCAAAATTCCCAAGCCCGGCGGCGATATCGCGAATGCAAAATGTCCGCTTTGCTAACGTCGCTAGGGCATGACAAGCCACCAATTGAATCAAGGTACCCCTGACTGCATACGACGTCGACTTTTTCATCCCAAAGTTTTCGCGCGCGCGTGTCACGCCAGTTGCCATCACCAAGCTGTAGTGCCACATCTAGATGTCTGCCACGGAAATCAAGCGGCTCGACCCGTGTATCAAACCGAACACGGATTTCTGGATTTTGTTTCGTAAACTCCATCAGTTTCGGCATCAACCAATGATGCGCCACCGTTGGATGCACTCGTAAATTTACGGTACTATCAGTCTCATGGCTGATAATTCTCTGGGTTGCATTTTCTAGATCATCGAAAAGGCCTGAAATTTCCAACCCAAAAGCGCGCCCTACCTCTGTGAGCTTAGCAGAGCGCACACCCCGCTCAAAAAGGCTAACATCCAAAAAATTTTCAAGAATCCCAATTTGACGACTAATCGCGACCTGACTAACGCCCAATTCCTGTGCTGCGGCGGTAAATGTTTTATGACGCGACGCCACGGCGAAGGAGCGCAAAGGATTAAGAGGCAGATTGATACGGCGATTTTGCATAATTTTTGGTTATCCATGGATGATAAATGGGAACTTTAAATGCTCTCCGGTTAGTCTAGGCTTTGGATAGAAGTAGTCAATGAGACATCCACAAGTTTACCTTGTCCACGGAGTCATACATGTTCACAGAGCCTTCCCAGCAGGCAATCGCATCCCACACCGGAGGTTGGTGGCCTACAGTTTTACTGGCTATGCTACTCGTAGTGTCAATGCTTGCCGGTTGGGCATTTGAGCATTTAGGCGCCCCACTGCCTTGGATGATCGGTCCACTCGTCGTGACTGCGGCCATATTTATCGGGTTTAAACCAAAAGTCAGAGTACCCAAGCGCCTCCGCCCCATCGGACAAGTTGTAGTTTCCACCCAGATTGGATTGGCGTTTTCACCACAAGCCTGGGACATGCTGGTCGATTATTTCCCTGTCATTGTAGGTACAACATTGGCCAGTGGAGCCTGTATCGGCGCAGTGTCTCTATTAATGGCACACATCACAGGACAAAAACTGACACAGGCGTTCCTATCCAACGTGCCTACCAGCCCAGTGGAAGCCGAAATGATGGCAATCGCCGCAGGTATTGACCCTACACCAGTTGTTTTTTCTCAAACACTACGTTTGTCGGCGGTCGTCGTGGTTCTTCCGATTACTCTTTACGCGATTGAAGGTTGGCCAGAAGGCGCACGCACAATGGTATCTCTATCTGCTCTTGACCCAATCAATATCGCATTCTTGATAACAGCCGGAGTGTCCGGCTCATGGATTGCGCGATCTCTTCGTGTTCCAAATCCAAATTTTCTTGGGCCAATGGCTGTTTCTGCGATCCTATCCGTCATGACCATTAGTCCTGCCCCCTACCCTCCTATGCTTATGGCTTTGGCACAGATAGTTCTCGGCACATGGCTTGGCGCGACGTTTCGGCGTTCGTTTGTTACCTCAGCATTAGGTCTGACTTTTGCGAGCTTATCCTTCACATTGCTCTTGCTGTTATTGTGTTCCCTAAGCGGTTTCGCAATTGCGACATTATCGGGCCTAGATTGGCAAACCGTTGTTCTAAGCGCCGCGCCCGGTGGCGTTACTGAAATGGCATTAACTGCCAAATTTTTGGGCCAAAATGTAGTTCTAATAACAACGTTCCACCTTGTCCGAATATTTATTTTTATGCCAAATATCCCATGGATTGTGCGCCTTATTGCAAGCCACGAAAATACAAACAAATAAAGGAATCGACCCAATGACCACATTTCGCACTCTACCTAAAGGCCGGAAAGCGCGCATCGTAGTCCTAGATGATTATATGGGCGTCGCGCGCAACCTGGCCAATTGGTCCATTTTGGAAGATCGCGCAGAAGTGACATTCCTGAAATATGCTATACGGCCAGAAGATCTACCCTCCCAACTGGCCGAATACGATGCAATTTGCCTCTTGCGAGAAAGGACGGATTTATCTAAATCAGTCTTACAAGCACTTCCAAACCTCAAGGCGATAGCTGCTACGGGCCGACAAACACGCACTTTAGATAGCGACGCTGCGAATGCCCTTGGCATCCCAGTTATGACAACTGATGGCAGCGGTAACGGTATCTATGCAACCGTCGAACTCGCATGGGGCTTAATCCTGGGCCTCATGCGCCATATCCCTGCAGAATCTGCAGGTATGCGTGATAGAGCGTGGCAAATGCGGTTAGGAAATGCCCTGTACGGTCGTACACTTGGGCTTGTGGGACTAGGGAAACTGGGATCACGTATGGCTTTGGTCGCGCAAGCCTTCGGAATGAATATCATTGCTTGGAGCCCTAACCTGACATCCGAACGCGCGGAAAAAGGCGGTGCAAGCTATGTAGATAAGGACACGTTATTTTGTACGGCGGATATCATATCACTGCACCTTGTGCTTGGGCCATCAACAAAAGGCATAGTCGCAATGGAAGATTTCGCACGGATGCAGTCCCATGCTCTTTTTATCAACACATCCCGCGGACCACTTGTAGACAGTGAGGCACTGCTGGCAGCACTTAAGGGTGGTCAGATTGGAGGTGCAGGCCTTGATGTATACGACCAAGAACCCCTGCCTGCAGATGCTGCCATCCGTAAAACTCCAAACACCTTGCTGACGCCGCACCTTGGATATTCAGTTAAGGAAACCTTTGAAAGTTTCTATAGTCAGACTGTTGAAAATCTTGACTGTTGGCTTGACGGATCACTACGCAGATTGGCATCCAAAAACTAAAATGGCTGGCCCCTTTTGGAGCCAGCCACTCCTAACGACGTTAGCCTAAGCTTACTTGCCGATACCGCGCTTTACAGCAAGCTCTTTCCAAGTCTTCATATCGCGCAAATACATACGGGAAAACTCAGCGGGAGATAAATCACCAGCAAGAGCTAGGTTTTTAGTTAGTGCATCCTGCATTGTGTCAGACTGCATGGCAGTCGCAAGATCATCGCTAATCTTCTGGACGAGTGTTTCGTCCATGCCACCTGGACCGAAGACTGCAACCCACCCATTGATATCAACGCCAGTCACACCAGCTTCACTGCTGGACATCACGTCTGGCAAAAGCTCAAAACGTTCTGGTGCAAGCACCGCTAAAGCCTTTACACGACCATCGTTCACGTAAGGCATGACGCTGGCTGTTGTTGAAATGTATGTGTCAGCATGGCCACCCATTAAATTTGTCATAGCGTCTCCCCCACCAGAGAAATGCACTACGTCTGCTGGCAGATTAGCGGCTTCGATAACCAGTTCCGACATAAAGTGACCTGAGCTACCAGGCCCAGCCGTAGACATGAACATCGGGCGGGTCTGTGCTTCTTTGATAAATTCAATAAGATCATTAGCTTCAACTTTTGCTCCGCCTACCAGCACATAGGGGCTGGTGATCAACAAAGAAATCGGAGTGACGTCCGATACAGGGTCAAACTGTAGGTCGGTCTGTAGTGCAGGGGCTGTAGTGATGGCTGCTGTGTTTATCAACAGCGTCAGACCATCTGGATCTGCTTGCGTCATCGAGGTTGTACCGATCATGGACCCAGCACCTGGCATATTTTCAATTATGACTGGTTGACCCCAGATTTTCTCCAACTCAACCGCCAATGGCCGAGCCGTACGGTCAGTCGAACCGCCTGGCCCATAGGGCACAATTAGTGTGACAGGACCACTTGGGAAACTGTCTTGGGCAACAGAAACTGATGCGCTTAACGCAAAACCGATTGCAGCAATTAAAAATTTGTTCATTGTTCTCTTCTCCTGATGGTTTTTGAGGTTGTTTAAACTTCGGGTAGTCTGAAGATAAGTGTGGCACGAACTAAGACAGGGCCACATACCTGTCGGTTGTACTATTCATCCAGCAGCATTGGCTTATTCGCTCTCTTGTTCTGTCGGCGGCGGCGTAGGGAGGCAAAAACTGTCCAGACTAACATCAAAGCCGCCATAGCCAAAACGGTACCGGCAATGGGGCGATCTATGACACTTAAGAAGTCACCACGAGCCAGCACCATCGAGCGCCGAAACTGTATCTCAACTAGTGGCCCAAGAACAAAACCTAACAGCAGTGGTGCAGCAGGCAGGTTCCCAAGGCGCATTAAATAACCGAGCAAACCAAATCCGAGCACCATAAACACATCGGCGGTGTTCGCCCGGACGCTATAAGCTCCAATGCAAATAAAGACGACAATTGACGGATAAAGATAATGGTATGGGACCAGTAAAAGCCGTACCCAAAGACCAATCAACGGCAGGTTCAGGACCAGTAGGATCAGATTTCCGATCCAAAAACTCATCACTAACCCCCAGAAAAGTGCCGGTTCTTGCATAATCAAAGTTGGACCCGGCTGAATACCATGTACCATCAGTGCGCCGAGCATGAGTGCCATTGTAGCGCTCCCGGGAATACCGAGTGTTAGAGTGGGAATAAAAGCGGTTTGGTCAGCAGCGTTGTTTGCCGTTTCGGGCGCGACAAGGCCTTCAATCGCACCAGTACCAAAACGCTCAGGGGTTTTAGAAACGCGCTTTTCAACTGCATAAGCCATAAAGGCTGCTATCGATGGACCTGTGCCAGGCAGCGCGCCAAAGAACGCCCCGATGGATGATCCACGGATGGCTGGCTTCCAAGACTGCATCCAGTCTGCCCGGGTAGGCAGCATATTTTTCATCTTCGCGCTTGTCGTATCAATATTGGGGTTTCGAGCTGTACCAACTGATGACAATATCTCACCTATACCAAAAAGTCCCATCGCCATAGCGCTGATCCCAAAACCTTCTAACAGGCTCATAGAACCAAAGGTAAAGCGGCCGATCCCACTTTGGCTGTCAGTTCCAACCGTGGCTATTAACATGCCAAGTACAATCATGGACATGCCTTTTGCCGGCGAGGAATTTGCAATTGTAGACGCGGCCACTAGACCTAGCACCATCAGAGCAAAGTATTCGGCCGGACCGAAGGTCAGCGCATATTCAGCTATAATTGGGGAGAATAAGCTCAACACAATAATTCCGAACGACCCACCTACAAATGACGCGATAGTAGTCATGAAAAGGGCTACGCCTGCCCGCCCCTTTTGGGCCATCGGGTAACCGTCAAGGCAGGTCACCGCCGCCGAAGTCGCACCCGGAATGTTTAGTAAAATCGACGCAGTGGACCCTCCATAGGTCGTCCCATAGTAGATCCCTGCCAGCATGATCAGCGCGGCAGTCGGTTCTAGATAAAAGGTAATTGGAAACAGCATTGAGATAGCAGCCAACGGGCCAACGCCAGGTATTACTCCCACAAAGGTCCCCAAAAATACGCCGGCGAAACAATAAAATAGGTTGACTGGCGTGATCGCCGTTTCAAGGCCAAGTCCTAAGTTTGCTAGCAATTCCATTAAAACCGCCAATCAAACGCGGCAATGGGAAGGCCCAAGCCAAGAATGAAAATAGCCCAAGTTACCAAAGATAATGCAGCTCCAAGAATTACGGCCGACTTTAACGAGATCAGCTTTTCGGCAAGGGTTGCTATCACAGCTGCGCTAAAGACAGCGGGTACGAGACCAAGCGTGTCTATCATCAATGCAAAACAGATGATACTTATCGACAAAGCCGTCAAAGAGCGGAACTTAGGATCAATCGACGGGCCTCTTCTTGACAGCGCTGGAACAAAAATTGCCAAGCCAAAAAATGCAAGTATCAACCCGAGCGAAACAGGCATCATACCAGGTCCCATCCTGGAAATCGTACCCATCGAATACTTTGAAAGTGCGAAGGCAGCTGCAGCAAGCCCAAAAACACTTAGCCCTGCGCCGGCGATTATGTTGCGATAATCACGCTTAAGCACTTTACCCTCCCAAGCGGCCTACTATAAGTCTCATTAAAGCATGATCGAGCCAACCACCAAATCTTACAACAAGTTAAAAAGCGGGTGACCATAACAAAAAGTCAGGGTTACGGTTAACGAGTAAATGTATTGCCTCTGGTCGCAAGGCAAAACAGATATAATTTATGGAAAAAAATTAAAAAAGACGGCTGGCAGATCAAGCAGACCTATAACTTTTTCGGGCATGTAGAAAACTTATAGCAGCGGGAAATCAATGTGGAAATGCAGTTTCCTTTTCTTGCACTGGGCATCCACCAAAATCGTAACAGCATGTTGCATGGCGGAATGTTGATGGCCTTTGTGGACCACGCAATGGGGCAGTGTCACGCTTGGAAGCAGGTGCGGTACGCTGCGGCAAGATCAGCCTAAATCATCAATTTATTGCCCCTGTTAGGATCGGTAATCTAGCAAAAATCGCCCCTCTGATAAGCAAAATCACGACGCAATTGGTGTTTGTAACATGTACTTGCTACGTTTATTATACACAAATTGTTTTGGCTTAAGGCGTGTGGCCCCCATTGCCTGACATGGGCTATTTATCCAGTACGACCAAACCGTCAGCCGCGCAAACACCTCGCCCTTTTTGCAACACGAAGAGCGGATTAATTTCGGCCTCTTCGAGACGTTCCCCCATAGTCGCCGCCATATGCGCTAAGGCCTCTATGGCTTTAACAAGAGCATCCACATCATAGACAGGCCCACCGCGATAGCCGTCTAATAAAATCTTGATGCGCAAATCATCGACCATCGCACGGGCATCACCATCGCGCAGGGGTAAAAGCCGAACCGTGCTATCGCTTGAAAGTTCAGCTTGAACGCCACCTGCGCCCAGTAGGATCAGAGGCCCCAGTTGTGGATCGCGCCGCAAGCCCAAGATCACCTCTATCCCATCCGTCAACATCGCCTGCACAAGGTAGCCCTCAGGTTTAGGAAGATGCAGCGCGCGCAGTTTTTTACTCATCTGCATCAAGGCCGGTCCTACTTCATCAGAAGATAAGCCTATTCGAACGCCTCCAACATCGGACTTATGCGAGATTTCTCGCGACAGAACCTTGAGAGCTACGAGCCCAACTATCTTTAATGCTATATCCGTGGCTTCTTTAGCAGATTGCACGATGTGGCTATCTACGCCTGAAAGTCCAAAGACATCAAATAACGCAAGCGCTTCTACCTCGTTCAGCATACCACTTGGCAGACCCAATGGCGCAGTTTTATCATTAACAATCAAAGGTGATCCCAAGCGCGCGGGTGGCAACGCAGCATAAAGTACGCGCGCGCAGGTCTCAGGGGCGGTAAAAGCAGGCACCCCTGCCCGGTTGAGCAGGTTTACAATATGGGGCGCATTAGGGCTAACATATGCAATCAATGGCTTTTCGCTGGAGACCAGACCCGCACAAATAGCATCAGCCGCGACATCGGGGCGCGCAAGCGCAGAAGACCCAACAACAACAACAACACCGTCGATCCCATCAGCGGCAAGCAAGGCCTGGGTTGCCGCGGTCATAATAGCAGGTTCAACCCCTGCAAGCGTTACATCCACTGGGTTACTGATCATGGGAGCATTACCGCCAAGCAAATCGGACAATATTCCTCCAGTTTCAATATCCAGCTCAGGAACATCGAGTCCAACCATTCCACAGTTATCCGCTATAAGGCTACCCGCACCGCCTGTGGACGTCAGAATGGCAATCCGCTTACCAGCCAAACGACGGCGGTTGGAAAGCATCGCCGGAATATCGATCAGTTCGTTGAAAGTTTCCGCACGGATCACGCCAAGTTGTTTAAACAACGCGTCATAGATGCGATCCTCTCCAGCCATGGCACCGGTATGTGACACCGCTGCACGCGCTCCAGATTCCGAGCGCCCCACTTTGTAAACGACAACCGGCTTGCCGGCATTTCGTGCAACGTTTACCGCAAGCCGAAATTTTTCAACCGATCGGATGCCTTCAATATAAGCAGCTATAACGTTTGTTTGATCATCATGAGCATAGCTCTCGATCAGGTCTGCAATATCGATATCGGCCTCATTCCCAGTTGATGCAAGCTTGCAAAACCCGATTCCTTGGGCAGATCCACGGGACAGTAATGCTCCAAGGATGCCACCACTTTGGGATGCAACAGAAATCCCACCTTTGGGAATATAGGTCCCTTCCAACGCTCCACTGGCTGACAAAACGATGCTGCGTGACATGTTCATCGCGCCGATAGTGTTGGGGCCAAGCAACCGCATATCACCAGCAGCCAAACGAAGCGAGTTTTGCCGTGCAAAGCCTTCTTCGCCCGTTTCAGCATAGCCACCCGCAAGCACAATTGCTAACTTACACCGCTTCGCGGCCAAATCACGCACCGCACCCTCAGCACGTTCTGCATTTAACAAAACAATTCCCACATCAGGTGCAGCGGGCAGATCCGCAACACATCTAAAACAGGGCAACCCGGCTATCTCATCAACCTTTGGGTTGATCGGCCAAATATCCCCGTCAAATCCATGGTTGAGAAGATAGGTAACAGGCCTACCACCAGTCTTGTGTGGATCAGCTGAGGCACCGACAATGGCCACGCTTTTAGGCGTCCAAAGAACATCCAGAATATTTTCAAACTTTTCCATATTCAAGCTCCCTTTTCAGGCCCATTCAGCGCAAATTCGAAATTCCGGTCAGGACAAATCGATTTTATAGCCGGCATTGCAGTATAGCAATCCTTTTAAGACAACCGGCCCAGTCATTATTTTTTAACCCTTATTAATCCATCTAATGCAACAACGCCTTCACCCTCAGGCAACACCATTATAGGATTGAATTCAGCCTCGATTACATCGTTTGATCCAGCAAGGTTGGATACAGTGAAAATTGCCTGAGCCAAAGCCTTAAGGTCGCCTTTGGCTCTGCCACGCGCGCCATTCAGGATCTGCGTGGCTTTGAGCTCAGTTATCATCTGATAGGCACCTTCTAGATTGACCGGAGCCAATCGCATGACGGTATCGCGATATATTTCTGTGAAAATGCCTCCTGTCGCAAGTACGATAACAGGACCCACCTGCGAGTCACGCCGCATCCCAATCAAAACCTCACCGACGCCTTTGCACATTTTCTGCACTAAAAAACGATCAACGGGATGATCCGGAAGATTTTGACGTATATTCGTGCTTATGGCAGCCATAGCCTCGGTTAATTCCACTGGGCTTTTCACATCAACAATGACCCCCCCCACATCACTTTTATGCGGAATAGCTGCGTCGAGCACTTTGACAACAACCGGATAATCAAACGGTAAGTTTTGTGGGATGGGCTGGTCAGCCTTAATCACGATCCAATCCGCAACCGAAAGCCCTGGCAGGCGCCTATATGCCTCCGCTTCGTCCAACGTACACCCTCCAAAATCATCCAACACTGGTCCGACGTTTGGCAAAGCCGGGGTCTGACGTTGTAAGGACGCCGCAACAGCATCCGCACAGGTCTCAGGGTCCTCGAATGCAGGCACACCGGCACTGGATAGCTGCCGCATTGCTTCGGGGGCATCAGGCACGAGAAAGACCGCGAAAGGACTACCCTTCTCATTTATCAAATCAATCGCTGGCTGAACAGAAACATTAGGGTTAAATCTTGCAGAGGATCCAACACATAAAACCACTAAATCAAATTCAGGCGCGGCGCGAAATACTTCTATTGCGCAGCGTATTACATCATATTTGGTACCGGCAAGCGTCAGATCAAGGATGCGGTTGTGGCCTGTTTGAATCCCCTTTTCGGCCAGCCGGGCACAGGTGCTAGCACTCGGTGGAACAATCTCGACGCCACGCCCTGCCAGCTGATCGACAACCATGGCAGCACCACCACCCGTTGTTGTGATAATTCCAACCCGCCCAGAACGGGGTTGAGAGACTGCTGGAACCCTTGTCAACAACGGTGCTACTTCGAGCAAACCCTCAAACGAGTCCACGCAGGCAATGCCGCAGGCCTTCAAAAACACAACTGCCAGCTCGTATGCGCAGGTAAGTGATCCAGTATGTGATTGTGCCAACTCCGCACCCTCATCCGAGCTTCCAAGCATAAAGGCAGCAATGGGCTTGCCACGTATCGCCGCCTGTTCTGCAAAATAACGAAGTTTGTCTGCATGGCCCATATGTTCGAGAAACAACAAGAAATTGGTGACATCAGGGTCATCTAGCGCAGCCATGCAAACGTCACCGATAGTTAGATCAACTTCGCCACCCACAGACACCAACCCTGCAAAGTTCAGCCCCTTACGCTTACCCCTAGATAACAGGGAGCCGATAAGGCTACCACTATGAGACGCTACAAATAATCCGCCTTTGGGCAGATCAGGTTCGCTAAAGGCAGCATTAGCAGTCAGGATCATACCATGATTAAGATTAGCCAAGCCAATGGAGGATGGGCCTAAAACGCGCATCTTGCCGCGCCCGATCAAAGCCTCAAGCCGAGCAAGATTTTCTAGGCCTGCGCTCCCGGCTTCGGCAAAGCCTGTCGCCAAGACAGTGGCGACAGGAACGCCGACAGCCTCGCATTCTTCTAAAGCATCTAATGCGCGCGCAGCACCAGTTAGGATGAACACATGATCCGGCACCAAAGGTAGGTCCAACAGGGAGCAATAAGCCTTTTCCGACTGAACGGTGTCTCGCGTCGGATTTACAGCATAAATTTCGCCACCATATCCGGCGGCGCGTAGAAACTTCAACGGGCGACCCGTGGTTTTCTCGGGATTATCTGACACACCTATAAGCGCAATTCGGTCAGGTCGCCAGAAAGCTTTTTGCCAGTTTTTAGTTGTCATTAAGAAGGCCGCTGGCTAAAGCGTCGATCAAAAATATGTTCAGCAATACGGTTTTTAAGCATCTCAAGCGACCCACCAGCAATTTGCCATCCGCGTGTGCGTTTGACGCAATATTCCACCAAGCACTCTGTAGAGTACCCGTAGGCGCCCATCGCCTGCATCGCTTCGTTGGCGACCTCAAAACCAGCTTCATTGCAAGACAGCTTTGCCACGGCTGTGTTGAACGCCGACGGCAACCCGTTTTTGTCACCGTCACGAGCCGCCCGATATAATAGCAATTGCGCACTTTCCATTTTTACAACCATTTCCGCAAACTTCCATTGTAACCCTTGAAAATCACACAAAGGGCGTCCGAATTGCGTCCTATCCATAACATGTTGCCTCGCAACCACGTAAGCGTGCCTACCTAAGGCCAGCGCACGTGAAGCATTGCCAATCCGTTCGATATTGAAACCAGAAATTTGTTTTTTGAAACCACCAAACCCTAAAAGGACATTTTCGGCCGAAATACGGCAATCCTCAAAATACAATGGGCACCATTCTTCCCCGCTCATGAACTGCGAGGGCTCGCCAATAGTAAATCCTGGCGTTCCCCGTTCGACCAAAACGGACCCAATCCCATTCGCGCCCGGCCCAAAACGCACATAGATTAGGAATAGATCCGCATGCCTGCTGTGCGTCGAAAATACTTTGGAGCCATTAATGATATAACCATCGCCATCTTCGCGAGCGCTGGTTTTAAGTTCAGTCACGGCGGATCCGGCATCCGGTTCGCTCATCCCTAAAGACATTACTTTTTTGCCTGCGAGCAATTCTGGCAGCCAACGCGCTTTTTGTGCAGGGTTGGCAAATTCGGAGAATGTACGGATCGCTCCAAAGTTACCAGCCTGTGCAACATCTGCACTTTTAGGGCAAACCATGGCCAATTCCTGAATAGTAATCACCGCATCCATGAGTGTGCCACCGACCCCGCCATCACTTTCGGCAATAGTGATGCCAAACATGCCCAAAGCCGCCATTTTCTCTGCCACTTCCCAAGGGTAGTCGCTCGAATGTGCGCGAGCCAGCGCACCACCAGCCAGTTCACCTTCAGCAAATCGACGCACCCCAGCCGCAAGTGCAGCTTGGTCTGGAGTAAGTTCAGTTGTCACCATTGGGTACTCCATTTTTTCTTTTTCAGTCACGGGTAATACTCAGTGTAATATAGTCAGATAGAATCGCTGGAAAGTGATTGGAAGTGGCCAATGCATAACCGACAGTTAGTCTAAATCCGACAACGGATGCACCCGGACACTGTCAGACGTCAGCGGCTGTGGAACAGACCCGATGATTTGATTAAGTTGTCTGTCATCATGAAAATAGGATATTAGAGCGGTCTGGGTGCTGTCAAA
>Ga0302131_1000733_pt1 | contig 19026 bp, 16 predicted proteins | sample CB9_20m_MG_FD_203105 | JGI IMG/M metagenome (GOLD analysis project Ga0302131, IMG submission 203105) | Marine microbial communities from Western Arctic Ocean, Canada - CB9_20m | ecosystem: Environmental > Aquatic > Marine > Oceanic | place: Canada: Western Arctic Ocean | collected 2017-09-19
TCATACATGGTATATTATCTATATTTAGTATCTTAGCTTTTTTACTAATACTTTTTTTAGAAACTATATAATTTTTGAAAATATCTCTATTTAATTGATCTTTTGGTATATGTTTATGTACTGTTCGTGCTATCATCTTATATAATTTAAATTCTGGATATCTTTCTTCACCGTCCTTTTTATATAATATATTTCTATTCTTATCATCCATACACCATTCATTCATTAATATTCTTAAGGGATTATATATATTTGGGTCCTCTTCATCGTCTACAAGATTATCATATAGTGAACACGCTAATCTACATAAATCAAAACTACTATTTGGTTCTAATCTTGGTTTCTTTTCATTTAAATATGGTTCGCAATTATATTGTGTAGCTGCGTCACCATTAGGGTGAAAACTATCACTACAATATATATTACCATTATACTTATATATAGCTCTTCCAAAATCTATTATTTTAAATAATCTTTTAAATGTTGGAACTTTATAATATACACCTTCATAACAGTAATATATATACTGTTTTTCCGTCTCTACATACATAATATTATTTGTATGTAAATCATTGTGTGTAAAATTAAATGCCTTTTGATATACTATTAGTGTCATAATTATTTGCATAAATGCGGACATAGTTTCAGTCCAACTAATATCTGATTCTATTAAATTATCAAATGTATCATGACATGCTTCTAATGCTATAACATTTACTGGAAATTTATTAATTGTTATATTTACAGGACTATCTTCTTCATCATCTGTTTCATCTTCTTCTTCTTCTTCGTTCTCTTCTTCATCTTCTTCATTCTCTTCATTCTCTTCGTCCTCTTCATACTCCTCTCTATCCTTATGCTCATCCCCCTCCTCTGTTAAAGAGGAGCGAGATGAACATGAAGATTTAGAATCTGAATCCACTGTGTTTTTTGAACAGTCTGATACATCAAATTCACATATTAATTCTGGCGATAAATCCGGTATTTCTATACAACTAACTGTACAGTTGTCTGTAATATCTTCAATTGAAGATAAGGTTATATTTTTTGATGGACCTTCTATATTCAACTTACTTTTATTTCTTGCTGACTGATTAAAATAATCCTTATACACTTCATTTGATATAACAAATAAATCCTCCCTGCTTCTGTGAAAAAAACTTGAATTCATTAAATAGTCTATATCATCTTCTATATTTAAAATTAAGTTATTCTTAATTCCTAAATAACCTCCATAATAGTCTATACCATGTATGAATCCATATTCATGCAACAATCTACTACTCAAATATGAAAAAAACTGATCTATATATGCTAGATTATTTTGATCTAACATTTTTTCTACACAATCATCGTTGTTATTTTTATATGGTAAACATTCTATTTTAATATCTTCATATTTACCCATCAAATATCTCATCGGATCTATTAATGGAGCAAATTTAAAAAAAATATCCATTTTTCTTGTATTTCCACATATATCATTCACTGTACATTTATATATCTTGTCTCCTATATTTTCATCTATTTTACATATTTCCCATTTATTATTTAAATTAATTGAATTTTTATTTGTTTCATTTAATACAAATAATTTTTCATATAATGGTATATAATTTTGAGGGGAATATAGATTTAATTCACTTTGTAAATACGGAAATATATTATTTTTATTTTTTCTATAAAACACTGGTTCCATATTTTAACACTTATAAAATTATCTTAATATTTTAACTTAATATTAATTTGCGTTTTCAACCACTTTTTTTTCTCTTGTATTTTAAGTATGACTCTAGAACTTAAGAAATTTGATATGAAAACTATCAGCTTCAAACCGAATGAAAGTAAGGGCCCTGTTATAGTTTTAATTGGTCGTCGTGATACCGGTAAAAGTTACCTTGTTAGAGATCTTCTTTATCATCAACAAGATATTCCTATAGGTACTGTTATTTCCGGAACAGAAGCTGGTAATTGTTTTTATAGCAATCATATTCCCAAACTCTTTATTCATGAAGAATATAATAGTGCTATTATTGAAAATATATTAAAAAGACAAAAAACCGTTCTCAAACAAGTAAACAAAGAAAATGCGGCATATGGACGATCTAATATTGATCCTCGTGCCTTTGTTATACTTGATGACTGTTTATATGATGCGGGTTGGACTAAAGATAAACTTATGCGTTTATTATTTATGAATGGACGTCATTGGAAAGTTATGTTAGTTATAACTATGCAATATCCTTTAGGTATACCACCAAATCTTCGTACTAATATTGATTTTGTATTTATATTAAGAGAACCTTATATCTCTAATCGTAAAAGAATATACGATAATTATGCTGGCATGTTTCCTACATTTGAGTCTTTTTGTCAAGTTATGGATCAGTGTACAGAAAATTATGAATGTCTTGTTATTAATAATAATGCAAAAACTAATAAACTTACAGAACAAATATTTTGGTATAAAGCCGAACATCGCCAGAGTTTCAGATTAGGTTCGCGTGAATTCTGGGAAATGTCTAAGGATCTTAATTCCGACGATGAAGATGACACGTATAATCCTAATGAGTCAAGGAAAAAATCGTTAGGACCAAAAATTAATGTTAAAAAATCTCGTTGGTAATTATATACATAATCAATGATAATCATTTATCGCTGTTTTCTCAAATATATGACTACTCTACCACTAAAATATACAAACTTATATATGATATTAACGACGAACTTAAACACGCAAAATAAAATAAATAATTCTTTACATATTTGACCATTTAAAACACCGATATATATTTATTAATTATACACATAATTTTAATTCATCATATATCTCAAACATTTTTTTAACATATTTTTCTCCTATTTCTATTTTTTGTTGAGTATATTCTTCTTCGGTTATTTCGTAATTATTTAATTTACGTGTTAGTATTTGCTTTATTCTCGTAAAACACAACTTACTTTCAATATCACAAATCTTGTGATGACAAGATAAACATAAAATTTGACATTTATCAAGTTCTATATTAATTTCGTCTATTGTGTTTCCTTCATTTACCATACTACATAAACTATTTCCTTTATCAAACATATTTATATGGTCATAATGATATCGTTCGCCTTCTTTCATTCTTGTGTTAGAGCATATATTACATTGTTGATTTTTGTTTTCGCGTATTTTTTTCCAAAGTAAATCTCTTTCTTCTGTGTATTCAGACCAACAACTATCACATATAGTATTCCCTTTCCATTTACGTTGTGTATTTGTTTTAATATTATTTATAAGTTTATTACAGTCGTGACAATTTAATGATGAAGCGTGGAGGCACTCTACATATAATTTTATATTATTCTCTCTATTAAGCCATTCTATTGGTGGTATTTCTTCATATAAGGTTTTACAATTATTGAGCGAGATTTCAAGTTTTTTACTTAGTTCAGCAAAATGTTCATCATTTGTTTTCCCTGATAAACAATCTTGTGATAACATATATTCTTTTATTTTCCTTTTTAATAAATTATTTTTATCTATATTTAATTTACAAGTGCTGGAAGTTTTATCATGCCCAATATTGTGGCAACCTTTGCAAACTTTACGATGTTTATTCTTTGGGTGTTGTCTTAATTCATTAATCACGGAATTAAAATCATTCTTATATTTACAATCTGGTTCTGTTTTCGCGGAATTAATATTACAGACCTCGCGTATATTGTTTTCCACAAGTTTGAGTTTTTTTTGAGGCATTTATTGATTTTTTGTTTATTGAGTTGTTGAATAATAATTATAATTAAGTAATTCAATTCAATTTATGTATTTATAAAAGTCGGCGTTTTAAATGTTAAAAGGTGTAAAACAAAAAGATACATTACCGAATAATGAGGAACTCAAACACTTTTTATCAGCGAAATAATAGAAATATTAATTATCAAGTTGTTCAACTTGAAGAAATCATTAATCAATTAAAAACGAATATCTAGTGAAATTGTTACTGCCGAAGAACAAGAAGCAGCCGAGGAAGCAGCCGATGATGCCGGAGGTCACGATGGAGATAATGAGTAAATAATATAATTTTTTTTTACTCATTATCTTATTATGGTTCAAATTAATAATTGGTTTTCTATTGATACAAGTAATAATATAACAACTATCACATTTGGAAATACACCCACTAATACCGAGTTTGATTTTTATTTAGAGTATTATAGATCATTATATCGCGAGCCTATAACACGATGTGTGGTTTTTGATGCTAGAAAGATTACACATCTACCTCCATCCCTTGTCTTGAAAAAAATGGCTTTAATGATGACAATGAAACCTATACATAAAAAATATCTTACAAAATTCTATGTTGTAGCCACAAGTAAATACACATTAAATATAATAAAATCTGCATTTAATGTTATTAAACCTGTAGCCCCATACGAAATTTGTAATGTTCCTCCTTTAACTTGATTTATCAAGCCACGGCTATTGCAGAGCTTATCGCTAACGCAGTTGCAATTGCCTCTTGTTCGGCGAGGCCTGGAGCAACAGGACCAACGGCTACCGTTGGTCCGCCGTCGCCATTGCCCTCTTCCTCCTCCTCGTCCCGTTTCGCTTCGTCTTCGCCGCCACCAGCGCCGCCACCATCGCCACCATCGCCGGCAGCTGCATTCTTCGCATCCTCCACAGCTTTCTTGTATTCCATATCGTACTCTTTGGATTTTGTTAATATAGACTTAGAACTTAAATCAGGTAAAACTTGTACATCAACTACCTTACCAAATGCAAGCGTCTGAGGTCCCTTTATTGTTACTAATAAATCATCTAGTGGACCACTTTTTTGTATTAATGCGAATTGTTCATTAAATTCTTTAGCTTTTTTTAATACATCAGTGTTATCCATAGCTAATATAGTATTCATTACCTTTGCAATATTTTTGTATTTTTCTCTAAATTTTACTCCTCCCTCCTTGTACATTTTTTTTATTATTTCATAATTTTTCCTTTCAGTTTTAATAGAATCTTTATTTTTAAATTCCATTAATAGTTTTGATGTGGCCTTATCGTCAATATAAGCAGAAAAATCTAAATAGTCTAGTAAATTATTACCATTAATATCTTCTACCCCCGTGCCGCCGCCGCCGCTGAACGACGTCAGCGCCATCACCCCTGATTGAGCGTTGAAAGGTATCCCGCTTCTGTTGCCGGTGGCTGACGCGGGCGCGTTGAGCGAGGCGGCCGCGTCGGATGAAGCGGCGGCTGGCCCGTCTTTAATTTCAAGGGCCGTCTTTAAAGCCTGTTGTAAATATATATTCAAAATTATTTTATGGGCTTCTTTAATCTCCGATAGTTTACTATAATCATTCTTTATAAAAAGTTGAAATTGATCATAAATTTCTCTTTTATATTGTTCTTGGTTATCCAAGATGTTTTTTTTCATTTCATCATCTGGCAGATGATTTATTGCAGCATTGACCTCAGCCCCCTTCGCCCGCTTGTCCGCCTCCTCCGCCTTCGCCTTCTCGCCCGCCGCCGCCGCCGCCGCCTCGGTCCGCGCCGTCTCCGCCTCGGTCCGCGCCCTCTCCGCGTCCGACAGCGCTATATTTTTCTGCTTCACCTCGTTTGCATGTTTCGCCTGCGCCCGGGCCCCAAGGTTACGCAGCTCACCCGACACCGCCGTATTACGCTCCGCGTTGAGTCGCGCGAACCGCTGGATCGGTATCACCGCCTTATCAGCTTCGGCGCGATTCTGCGCCGCCACCCTTCGCGCATTGGCCTTCGCCGCCTCCTTCTGCTGCTGCGTCGCGTGTAGGCCAAGCTGCTCCACCGCCAGCTCGGGCGAGGCGGCCGCCACCGCTTTCCTATGCACTTGAGTCTCCTTCTCCGCCTTTGTAATCACCTCGCTGCCATCAAAGTGCCGAGACAAGCGATCGTCATCAAAGCCGAGCTCGCGAAGGTAGGCCTCCTCCTTCTCGTGCTTCTCGCGATCGGCCTCCTCGTCCGAATTGACAGCCAGTATCCTCTCTACCCTTGCTGACCTGATCTGAGACTTTGCTGCCGTGGCCACCTTTGCTGGAGAAGCCGGCTTTTCAGAAAGAGAAAGGGCAAGAGCAATCGCCAAGGCCTCATCTTCTGCTGCACCACCTTTTTGTATAAATTTAATATTTCTATTAGATTTTTTTTTGTGATACTTTTTGTAAGTTTTCATTATATACATATTTACAATATTATTTAATTTTTATTTACCTAAAACAATATTTTCACCTTCAAATAGTTCCTTTCTAACATCCTCCGATGAAACTTCTTCTTTACTTTGCAATATATTTTCCTGTGTGTTTAATTCGCTCATACCGATAAGCTTACCATCTTTAGTAACACTTTGTGTTAACTTATTTCCAGTTTCTTGGGCGAGTTTAACATTTTCTTCAATAGCATTAATTTTGGCTTCTTTAACACGCTTATCAAAATAATCCTTGGCCTTATCCTCGTTTTCTTTTTTCTTAGACATAAGTTGATTTAATTCATCCTCTAAATATTCAACACGACCAGTTTTATAGGCATCTGGCTCCCATGGCATCCATAATCCAACAGGACCTACATAAACATCAAAGTTAGGATCAACTTCCCTCAACATTTTAGCTCTCAGTTCGGCTTCTTTTTGAGAGGCAAAAACGCCACGCACCTTAATACCACGTGTGGAGGTTTGAAATAGATTTTTTTCATTGAATATGTTTTCAAGGCTTTCTTCATTCTGGTCAATGAAAGATTTATATTCGTCAAAGACGGACGAGTTAATTAGTTTAGGCCTTTCTTCTTTGCAAAATTCAGAGAGATCTTCTGATAACTGTTGAAAATCCAAATCGTATTTATAAGACACAAAATTCATGAATTGATTGTATTTCTCCAATGATTTAGAAAGTTCCCATGATTTTAGGAATTCTTCAAAGAAAAACGCATCCTTTTTTTCAAGGATTTTTTCTGGAGAAACAAATGATATACATACGAATTTCTGGTTAGCAATAGGTTTATCTTCTTCTAATAAGTCAACTTGAGCGGATTTACTGAGAGACATTACTATAATATTAATTATAACAATATTTTAAGTTTTATTTAGAGAATTAAATTTTTTTCTTAATTATAAATATAATGAACGTTGACTTCGGAGAATTCATGAAAAGAGCTATTAAATATTTAGTAGAAGGTTTAATGATAGCGATTGCCTGCTACATTCTTCCTAAATCACCAATGAAGACGGATGAGATTGCTTTAGTTGCCCTTACAGGCGCAGCCACATTCCTCATCCTTGACGCCTACGTCCCAAGTATTGCCGGTAGCGCGAGATCGGGTGCAGGATTCGGTATTGGTGCTAACTTAGTTGGATTTCCCCGCTAAAAAATTTAGCCGTTAAATAATTTCTTTAATTTTAAATTTATCATTGTTAATAATGATCTATCTAAAATAATCAAGTAAGCCAACTCTTTTAATATCCTCAAGACCTATTTAGGTATAATTTCATTATAAATAAACTTTTTACACCTTTGAACGTTTAAAACGCCTACATTTAATTTAACACTGTTAAATTATTAAAAATTTGATATTAATATTTTTTATAAAATTGAAGTAAAATTAAAACTGAAAGTGAAAGTAAGAGTACATTGAGAATGGCTGGTAAACAAGGATGCAAAAAATGCCGTGTTATTTTTCCAGAAGATTCAGACGAACGTAACTACCATAATTATGATAAGTTTGGTTTTAAAAGTGAAGAAAAATTTAGAAAACATACTTCTGGAAATAGAAATTGTCCTTATAAGAAATTAAATCAGGTAAATAATATAAATCAAGGTGGTAATATCCCACAAAACCATGTCCCTATATGGCAATCACCAACAAAGAATTCAGATCTTATTGAAGAGGATGACTATATAGATGATCAAGATATCATTCAGAAAAAATTAAAAAAACATAATAGAGGTGGCAGGGACCTATGGTTTCGCGAAACAGAGGAAGCCGCAGCAAATATAATTTCGCTTATATTATGTAATAGTGTGCAGTGGATTACACTTGTTGCAGAACCTGGGTCTGGGAAAACTATGGTAGCACATCTTTTAATTTATATGATATCTAAATTACCATATCATATATCAATAAATAAAGGTAGTATTACCATAACTACGGGAATGTCAGACAAAGAATGGTATGCTCAAATCATTAATAACTTTGAACTTAAAGATGGTGATTATTTATGGAATTCAATACATAAAAAAGATACTAATCATTGTATTGTTCATAGAAGTAATTTTAACAAGAGGATAACTTATTTACTTAATAATCAAGAGTTTTTGTATAACCATGTATTTATAATTGATGAGTCACATTTTGCGGATGATGAATTAATGATTATTGATCAAGAGTTAAAGCGACTTGGTTTAACAGAAGAAAGAATGAAACAATACAATATAGTAGTTATCTTTTGTTCAGCTACTCCAGATGTTAACGTTTCACTTATGTGCTCTAAAGATAATCACAAACTCGTTCAACTTAAAAACGGAGAAGGTTATCGCGGTTTTAAGAAACATAATTCCGAAGGGAGAATAATTGATGATGATAATATAAATGATTTGGGGGATTTTATCCGTTCCAAATATAGTACCACCAGATTCCACTTTATAAGAGCAAGAACTCAACAAGATAAGGGACAACATAGGACTGATGTTTCAGAGTGTTGTACGAGAAATGATTGGATACTTATAGAAGATGATTCTGATACTAATACTTATATTTCATTTAGTGAAGATGATTATGAAAAGAAGGCCTTTCAAGATGGTAAAAACGTAGTTAAAACATATATTCCTCCTTCTCAGCATACATTTATACTTATTAAAAATAAGTATCAGGCTAGTAAACGTTTAGAAGTAACAAAATATACAGGTATTATCTATGAAAAAAAACCAAAGAAAAGGAACGCTACTGTAACTTGTAATGGACTTATTCCTAGATTCTTTGGTTATTATCCCTGGCCAATATTTAACAATAATGAACAACCACTATTTATATGTGATAAAGATAGTGCTGAAGAGTATATTAAATTTTCCGAAAACTTTGAATATGAAGGGAAAGACTATACCGGTAGAAGGATTAGATCTGATAAGGAAAAAACAAAACAGCTAAAAAATACATGCTATGGATCTCTAGCTGATATAACGCCAGTAACCATAGATAAGTGTATCAATATTTCGCATCCATTTGATAAAGATTTTGATATTCAAAACTATCTATTAAACGATATGGGATTTATAGAAGCAGAAATTACAGTTACAAATAATTGTAGCGGCGTTAAAGGAGAAGATGGATATATGTATCCAAAACGGAATGTACCTGGTCATACTAGGAATGAACCTGGCAATACTTTCTTAACAGAAGAAACTTATAAAATGAAATATGTAAATAAAGGTGGGGGTAGTTTCATCAATAAAAAACCACAAGAAGGGGGGAAGGGTCAAAGTTTTATGGTTTATCCTGTATACAAAGATACAAATTCCGATTCAGAAGACTTCAAATATTATGTCCATTCACTTAAAAGCCGATGTGACAAGGCGGAAGCCTCGTCGGCAGGGGCACCCAACGACACAATAATCACGAACCAACACGACCCGCGAGCAGCCGCCATTGAATGACGATTATAAAGAGTGAGCGTTTTAAATGTTCAAATGTGTAATAAGAATAAGATTATTTTTATTTTTATCACGAACATAGGCATACTGTTTAAATAGTCAGCATATAGTTCGCTGGGGATAAGTACAGGTTGGCATTCATCCATAACTTATTTAAATTCGGACATGGTTGTAATAATAATAATAATTGATACAATTATTATTATTCAATTAAATATCAAAATCTAAATAAAGCGTATCTTTTTTCATAGTTGAACCGACAGATTGTTGAGAAAATCCTCTTGATTTTAAATTACGATTAATTTTATCTAATAATTCAACAAATGTGCAAGGATATGATTCTTTATATGCTTTAATAAAAGCCCATGTGCACGCCCCTCTAAACTTCCACAAGTTAATCTCCTGTTCATTTGTTCCATTAAGATAAGCATCAGCGCTAGTCTGAGTGTCCATGCAGCCACTAATTAATAAAAATTTACCTTTTTCATCACATATAACTAGATTTTTGGTGGCTTGTTCAACCGAAGTATTATAATATTTATAATTTAAATCAATCATGGTTCCACTGTGACAACTGTCAACTAAACAAACAGTTGAAATATTTAATTTCATTAAAGGTTCAACCAAAAGATAATTTAACTCGTCGTCCCTAATATACGAATCAGTTGTAATAATTACCTCATCCTTACCATCAATTTCATCATTATTATGGTCATCAATATGATACCCATGTCCGGAAAAAGATACCCAAACATGAGTAATATTTTTATTTTCAGCTTCATGGAGAATTTCGTAAAGTTTTCTAATAATATTGGTTCTAGTAGGTTTCAAATCGTCAGCAGTGGTTTCTTCATCTGTCATAAGGGTAACCTTATAACCATTAGGAGCTAATATTTTGCTAAGATCATGAGCATCATTGCAACAGCCACGTAGTTCTCCTTGTTCATTGAAATAATTTACGCCGATAACAAGAGCTAATTTATTATAAACAGGTTCATCAATTACATCAAGATCAATGCTAGAAACGGCATAATATCCGCAGGGACAATGACCTGATTTAATAATATTATCATCTTTGTCTAATAATTTAAAAGACCCACCATTCCATCCATCGCCATATGAATCTAACATTGCTAATTTATATTTCTTTTTTTCTAAGGATAAAGGAATTTTATAAGTAGAATAATCAGAATATTTAGTAGAATTTCTGTCGGGACCCTCATAAAGTTTTTTATTGTTGTCATCAGTAATGACCCATGATATTTCATACGCCCATGATTTAGTATTAATTTCTAATATATAGTCATCACCATCAATATTTTCAATAACAGTGGGTGTTTTATGTATAGGTTTAGAGAAAAATGATTTAATTAATTTACATGTATCTTCCATTATAAAATATGATTATATTTTTAAATAGTTGGAATAAATTCCCATTCTAATTCTTTGCATATATTTTTCCATATTTCGTCTTGCTCTATTCTTTTTTCGCGATCTTTAAGCATAGGAAAATATGGTAAAAACTCTTCTTCATCTAATAATTCACATAATTTATAAATAGTATAATAATAATTTAAGAAATTAACTCTACCACCAGGACAATATTTTGCATAAGGGCGCTGTATTTCCATAAATAAATTACATAATGTATCCTCAAGTTCAGGTGTCATAATTGGTGGTTTAATTCCAAGTTTGTCTTTAATAAAAGGTATATGTTCATAAAATTTATTATAACCTAATTTTTTTAATATATCTTTCATTTTTTTGTTAGTAATTACATTTATATCACATCGTTCTTTTTTAATTTGTAATTTAATATTTTCAATGATCTCATCCGGTATTTGCGTGGTTTCTTTAGCCTGAAATTGTGCAAGTATTTCTCTAAAATGATTAATTCTTTTATAGGCATAAAAGCATACTTCTTTAGGTGGTTCTTTATATGAAGGTTTTTCATTTTCAATAAGATGCATATATTGTTTAGCGCAGTTAGGATTATTACAAATAACGACTCCCTCATAATCAACAGGAATTAGCTCGCCTTGTTGACAATTGATGCATATATTAGAATTATGAATATAAGATAACGGATCTATAAATTTATCATCAATATTAGAAAAATATTTAGATATATTTTCATTACTAGATTTACTAGAAATATCAGAAAATGATTTATTAAAAAAGTTATTTAATACTTTAATTTTATTAGTGCCTTCAGAAATATTTTTTTTACTTTCAAAATAGTGAAATATGTATTTAGAATTATCTAAATGATATTGTTTGTGTTTTTGTAAATAAGACTTATTTTGTTTTTGTAATTGTTTAATTTTTTCTCTAGTTTCAACGCAATCGTTTTTTTTAAGAGAACTAGTTAATTTTTCAATTAATTTTTCATTTTTTGGAATTATAACTTGAAGTTCATTTTTAAATTGCTCTAATATTTCATCGTGTTTAGTATCCAATGTTATATTAGTATTAGTTACTTTAATAGCTTTTGAATTTTTGGGTTTAAAGGATGGCATATATTTAGTATAAAATTTATTATTTTATATTTAAATATTTCAAGTTTAGTTATATTTAATGTTTTCTAATTATTATTAAATGGAAAAAGAAACCCAGCTATCTAAAGAATATATTTATAATAAAAAATTAAAATTCATATTTAATGCAATAGAAGACGGATGGACTGTTAAAAAGCAGGACGGTAATTATATTTTTAGCAAAAAACATGATAATGAACCTGCTATATTTTCTGAATCTTATTTAAACGAATTTGTTATAAAATATATATCTGTAAATAAAGTAGGTTAAAAAACCCGACAATTATAAAATCGTCGCCTACATTTATGATTTCGGTAATTGTATTTAATTAAATATGGTATTAATTAAATTATATATAAGAAATTTTTTTTCTTTAGCAATATTATAATCATGGGAGGAGGTTTAATGCAATTAGTTGCTTACGGCGCTCAAGACGTCTACCTTACTGGAAACCCTCAAATTACATTCTGGAAAGTAACATACCGCAGACACACAAACTTTGCCATGGAATCAATTGAGCAAACATTCAACGGCCAGGCCGACTTTGGCCGCAGAGTAACATGCACCATTGCCCGCAATGGTGACCTTGCTTATCGCACCCTTTTACAGGTAACACTACCAGAAATTAACCAAGATCTCGATAGCAGTGATGTCTACGCTCGCTGGCTAGATTTCCCTGGTCACCAGCTCATATCGCAAGTAGAGGTAGAAATTGGTGGTCAGCGCATTGACAGACAATATGGTGACTGGATGCACATCTGGAATCAGCTTACCATGACCTCGGAACAAGAGAAGGGATACTACAAGATGATTGGTAACACCACAGCTCTTACATTCATCACCGATCCTTCATTCGCGAGCGTTGATGGTCCATGCGAATCGGTTGCTCCTAAGCAAGTTTGCGCTCCCCGTAACGCTTTACCAGAAACAACCCTTTACGTTCCATTCCTTTTCTGGTTCTGCCGCAACCCTGGTCTTGCGCTCCCTCTTATTGCTCTTCAGTACCATGAGGTTCGCATCAATCTTGATCTTCGCCCAATTGATGAGTGCTTATGGGCTGCCAAATCGCTCAGCTGCGCCGATGGCAACCAAAAGGTCACCGCGGCCTACAACCAGTCGCTTGTGGCTGCTTCGCTCTACGTTGACTACATTTTCCTCGACACCGATGAGCGCAGACGTATGGCCCAGAACCCCCACGAGTACCTTATTGAGCAGCTTCAATTCACTGGTGACGAGTCGGTTGGTTCGTCGTCCAACAAGATCAAGCTTAACTTCAACCACCCCTGCAAGGAGCTTGTCTGGGTTGTTCAACCCGATGAAAATGTAGACTACTGTGCGGCCCTTGATTGCGGAACCCTTCTTTACAAAACCCTGGGTGCGCAACCATTCAATTACACCGACGCCATAGATGCTCTCCCCAACGCGGTCCACGCCTTCGGTGGCCCTGATGCTACCTCAGGCACCAACGGTTTCATTGATTCTTCAGGACTTTTTGATTCGGCTTGGGCGGTTGATGCCTCGGGTGCTGCAGCAGAGGGCATATGGGGCGGTGATTCGGCGCCTTATACCGCAGGTGGAATGGATACGCAGATCAAAAACGAAGTGTTCAGCGGTCTTTCGGATGCTGGCACCTTCGTCCTCACCGAGACATCGCTCGGTCTCCACTGCTGGGGCGAGAACCCAGTTGTCACTGCCAAACTCCAGCTCAACGGCCAGGACCGCTTCTCCGAGCGTGAGGGCACATACTTTGACCTCGTCCAGCCCTTCCAGCACCACACCCGCCACCCAGACACCGGTATCAATGTTTTCTCATTTGCCCTTCGCCCAGAAGAGCACCAACCATCGGGCACCTGCAACTTCTCGCGCATTGACAACGCCACCCTCCAACTTGTTCTCTCGAACGCAACGGTTGAGGGCACCAAGACGGCCAAAGTCCGTGTCTACGCCACCAACTACAATGTCCTCCGTGTCATGTCTGGCATGGGCGGCCTCGCCTACTCCAATTAAGCATCTTAATCAAATTAAGATTAAGATTAACATCAAATTAAAAAAATAAAGTAGAGAAATATATATTTCTTTACTTTATTATCGTTTAGATTTCAATATATTTTTAAATATACCTTTAAATTTATTGTTATTTTTTGTCTTTTTTATAACTATAAAAAAGACTAATAATACTACTATTAATTTAACAATAGTCCAAAGTACGTTAAATTTATTATGAAAACTTTTAACATCGGGTTCGTATTTATTTAGGAATTTAACAGATGCATTAATAGCCGTTCCCATATGTGCAACAGATGGCTTTTTTCCCTCTGTAAAACAACCTAGGGCATACAAATTATCTATTTTTCCTCTCATTGGCAAATAACCTAATTTAGAACGTGTGAAACCAGTATTTTTAGAATACCATTTACCATCATTTCTTTCTACCCCTTCACTTGTAGTTGTTTTATAATAATTAGGTAATTTAAAAATATTTTCGGTATTTATTTGCCGTAAACATTCTTCAATAACTTCGTCTTTTGTACATTCATTTGCTGTTTTATTTATATTTTTACTTTTACTGTCCATATCAACTATACAACAGGACCAAACTGTTTTAATTTTTTTATCATTAGATAACTTGTTTAACCATTCACTTACAGGAAGAATAATAACATTCCAATCGCCTTTACAACTCCAACACCACTGTTCAGGAAAATTAACCTCTTCATAAAAATGTAGTTGAAACCCAAAGCCGATATAATAAGTATTTTGGCACCATTTAACAATCCAATCATAATTATGCCAATTATTTTTTACATTATTACTGGAATTAGTGATTATAGATAATATGCCATCTGATTGACAAGAAAGCACAACTCTATCAGCATCTATTAGGACAATTTCATTTGTTTCTAAATTTCTAGTAGAAACAGTGCGTATACTATTATTTTTTTCAAATAATTCTATAACTTCTGTATTTTTATATATTTTTGAACCATTAGAATTATTTACGATTTCTTCTATTTCATTATGCCATTTGTTGGGATCTTTAAACTGATATGGCGTTGTTAAACCAAATTCAGATATTGTATGTAAAAAATCTTTAATGTGCGTTTTATCAGGTCTATCGCATAGTATAATACTACTCATTTTTATATATTTTTTAGCACTATATGATAGTGTACTTTTATCTAACCATTCCTGAACCGTACTATTATTATTATATTTAAATCTATCACTTATTATTTTTGATAAAATTTTCGGTAGATCACTTATTTTTAAGGACGTTAAGAATGAATTTAAAATTTTCAGTTGAACCTTAATATAGTTACCATAAACATATGACAACTCATCTCTTTTGAATCCTAGTTGTTTTAATAGTTTTTTTGTATTATTATTATAAGCCAATATTCTGGGTGAATTTTCACTCCAGAAATTGTCTTCTCGCCACTGTGAGTTCCATGATCCACCTAATTGTTTATCTTTTTCTATTAGTTCTACTGTATGTCCGCCATTACATAAAGCATATGCTAGCGATAATCCTGTAGGACCTGCTCCTACAATAATATATTTCATTTATGAAATATATTATTATTTTAATAATATATTTATTTTTTAAATATGGAGATTGTTGAAAAAATAGATATTCTAGAAAAAAGATTAGATAGTATTGATGAAAAATTAGAAAAAATAAATTTATTAATTACAAATAACGTAATACCTAACTGCAATAAAATGGGAAATCATATCAATTTTGTAGACTCAGTTTATGATAAATTTAAATTGCCGCTAGAATATATTTGTAATAAAATAAAAAAGATGATGTAATATATATATGGACTATATTGTTGTAGCAAGTTTTTTACTTTTATTTATGTTTTTTATTTCAGGAGTAAATAAAGTTAAAACATTTAACGCTACGGTTAAAAGTTTTTCAAAACGAGTGCCAGTTCCATTTCCGTCATTTATTATATTTTTAGTTATAATATTAGAAGTATTTGGTCCCATTGTCATTGTTACTCATAAATTCTTAAACCATAATAATAAGTCAAATAATTTGTTTGAAATGATAAGTATGTTTTCCACAATATGTTTAATAGTATTCACACTTTTAGCAACACTATTATATCATCCATTAAAAATAAATAAACCTTATATGAAAAATGTTCCATTTTATTCTAACATGTCGGTAACAGGTGGTTTAATTCTACTTTTATTAACCCATAAATTAAAGTAAACTATTCATCCGTATCAAGTTTATCTAACAAAATTGTTAGTCTTATTTGAAAATATGTTACATTATTACCAACCATATCTTTTATAGGCCGTAATTTATCGGTTCCAACAACCTTAACAACCTTTAATATTTTATTTCTTTTTTCCTCTGATAAATCAGCATATTCTAAATCTATAACAGCATCCTCATCCTTTTCCCAAACATCTAGAATATGGCTTTCTATCGTATAACTTTTAATAGAACGCTCAGTACATATTTCACTAATAGATTTCCCCTGTTTATATAAATTATATGTAACCATTCTTGTATCACCTACTATTAGTGGTTTAGGAGAGATAGATGATTTAGTAGATTTTAACCCTTGCATAAACTGGTCACCATATTTCATAATGAAATCTTGGGATATACCATCAACAGCCCAAAGATCTTGTAATGTCTTTGGAGGTTTATCTATAATATTGAGCAAAACTTTATCATTAATAAATGCTATAGGATTAATATTATATTTATTAGCAATAGTATTTCTAATATTATTAATATCTGAAAATGTCATGTTACCACACGTAGATTTATTTAACATCGGTTGTAGCTTTTCTACATACATATTAATAGATTCCCCATGAACTAGCTTTTCACTGCCTACACTAATAACATATCTACCATTACCTATGTTATTTTGTGAAAGAATATTTTTAGTTATCAACAACTGAATCATATCGCGACACATTTTAATTGATTTAATATTTAATAAACCACAATCACTCATTATAGTCTTTGATAGTTTTTCCATACCTGTATTATATTGATGATTACTGTAAAAGGTTTTGATATAATTAACAATAAATCGTGCCTCATCTTTGATATCTATAATTTGCATGTTAGAAAGCTTTTTCCCACAACAATTATCACATATATTACATTTTGGTATATTTTTTACGTCTTTATCGGTTGGAAATTCACCTTTTTCAAAGTAGTAGTCAATGATTTGCTGTCTACACATGATATTTTCGTTTAAATATTTACGAAAGGTATTTAATGCGTATGTTTTAATATTAACTTGTTCTGGATCTCTTGATTTAGATATTAGAAATTTAGCAGTTGCAAAATCGGATTCCTTATAGTATAATGTAGCTTTACTCATAATACCATCTCTACCAGCTCTGCCGATTTCCTGATAGTATGTTTCAATATCAGTAGGTATTCCATAATTAATTACATGTCTTATATCAGATTTGTCTATTCCCATGCCAAATGATATAGTTGCTACTATAACCATTATTTCACCCTTTAAAAATCTTTCATGGCTTTTTTGTTTTTCTTCTACTCTCATTCCAGCATGATAATATGCCCCGCTAATTCCTTTGTTGCATAAATCATTACATAAAGATTCTGCTAATTTTCGTGTTTGCGTATAAATAATTGTAGGTTCATCAAACGTACAATCAATAAAATCTTTTTTTGGTAAGATCTTAATGGCAAGATTATCTCTTCTTGTACCTAGAGAATATTCAACCGCCTCAGTTACATGTAGAAATTTATACATTTCGTCTAAAACCCTGGGTGTTGCTGTTGCCGTAACGGCAAGAAGAGGTATATTAGGGAACGTTTGTTTAATAATATTTAGTTGTTGATAACTCTCACGAAAGTCGTGGCTCCATTGAGACACGCAATGCGCCTCATCTATTGCAAATAAACCAATAAATTCTTGTAATTTAAGCAATAAATTGATCTTTCCTGATATAAATTCCGGCGTGGTGTATATTAAACTCATATTTTTCAAATCATCATAATTAATTGTAGCTTCAGAGTTAAGACAAGCACACTTAATGTTCTTAGAGTTTAAAAATTCACATTGGTCGTTCATAAGAGAAATCAAAGGTGACACTACGACTGTAATTTTTGTACTATAAGTAGCTGGAAACTGATACAATAACGATTTACCACCTCCAGTAGGTAATATTGCAACTACATTATTATTATCAAGAATATCGTCAATTATATCTTTTTGATATTCGCGAAATTTATTGAATCCATATATTGATTTCAGATGTTCTTCCATTATATTTCTTTAATAAATATTGTTTATTAAAGAAATTCAATTTATATATAGACAATAAATTATATACTATATATGAATTCTGAAGAAAAATGGACATTTTATATAATTATAAATAGTGGATATACATATGCTGGTGTGTCTCCTGATGTACATAAAAGGCTAAGAAAACATAATGGTGAAATATCTGGTGGCGCAAAATATACACTAAGTAAAGGGTCTGGATGGAAACATGCATGTTTAGTTCATGGTTTTAGGAATAAAGTAGAGTCTATGCAATTTGAATGGGCTGTTAAACATGAACCTCCTAGAAATGTTGGAGGGATTAAAAGTCGCATTGAAAAGTTATTGAAAGTTTTAAGAAAGCATAAATGGACATCTAAATCACCCGATGCGGTTGATGTGCCATTGGTTTTGGAATGGGTTATACCTGAAATTAAACCTGAAATAGAAATTTATGATGGTCTGCCAAATTATATAAGTGAAAATTTAAATTAATTTAAATTAATTTAATATTTTTTAGACAGTTTTCTTTTTATCATTTTGTTGCCTT
>Ga0302131_1000735_pt1 | contig 18981 bp, 18 predicted proteins | sample CB9_20m_MG_FD_203105 | JGI IMG/M metagenome (GOLD analysis project Ga0302131, IMG submission 203105) | Marine microbial communities from Western Arctic Ocean, Canada - CB9_20m | ecosystem: Environmental > Aquatic > Marine > Oceanic | place: Canada: Western Arctic Ocean | collected 2017-09-19
TCGCCGACCTACTGGAAATGCTGGCACTGCCAGACTATCTAGTCGAAGTGGGTGGCGAGATGCGCGTAAGCGGCAGAAACCCCAAAGGGCAGCCCTGGCGCATTGCCATCGAGACCCCTGATGCCATGGGGCAGGTAGATAATATTATTGCCCTAGAGAGTGCGGCTATAGCCACCTCTGGTGACTACAGAAATTACTTTGAGAAAGACGGTAAACGCTACTCTCACAGCATAGATCCACGAACTGGTCGACCTATAGAACATCGTCTGGCCTCAGTGACCGTGGTCGCTGATCGCTGTATTGACGCAGACGCCTGGGCCACCGCCTTTTTGGTCATGGGTGACGAGGCCGCGCTAGAAATAGCCAATCAGCAGTCCATTGCCGTCTATATGCTGGTCAAAGCCAAAGCCAAAGCCAAAGCCGAAGACCAATTCACAGCGGTTTACAGTGACGCCTTTAAACACTATTTAACCGCAGCAGCGGTTAACAGCGAGAACTAAACATGGCTGAAATCTTTCTGACTATTATTATTTTTGCCCTGCTGATTACAGCAATGGCTGTCGGCGTCCTCATGGGCGGCAAACCGATTGCCGGCTCCTGTGGTGGCGTCGGTGCAGCACTGGGTGAAGTGAACTACAACTGCGATCTCTGCGGTGGTGATCCCAATAAGTGCGATGAACTGAGCGATGCCGATATGGCCTACGATGCAAGCGCCAATCAGCGCTCTTCAGAACAGGAAAAAGGCTAAGCATGTCTAACTATCAGTACGATCTAGTCGTTATCGGCAGCGGTCCTGCCGGTGAAGGCGCGACCATGAATGCCGTAAAACAGGGCTGGCGCGTTGCGGTAGTCGACGAGCGGTCACTGGCTGGAGGCAACTGCACCCACCTGGGTACCATTCCGTCAAAGGCACTGCGACAGTCGATTAGACGCATGATGCAATACAACACCATGCCAATGTTTCGTGCCGTCGGCGAGCCGCGCTGGTTCTCCTTCCCGGAAGTGATGAAAGCCGCCGACGATGTGATCACCAAACAGGTTCAGGGTCGCACCAAAGGTTATGCCCGCTATCGCGTGAATATGCATACCGGCCGCGCCAAGTTTATTGGTTCAAATGAAATATCAGTAACCAACGCAGATGGCAAGGTAAGCACGATTACTTCGAAAAACTTCCTCCTCGCCACCGGTTCACGGCCTTATCGTCCCGATGATATCGACTTTGATAACCCCAATATTTTCGATAGCGACACCATTTTAAAGCTCGATCACACACCGCGTAATATCATTATTTATGGCGCAGGTGTAATCGGCTGTGAGTACGCCTCAATCTTCTCCGGTCTCGATACCCGAGTTGATCTGGTCAATACCAGAGAATGGCTGATGAACTTTCTCGATGATGAAATTTCTGATGCCCTCAGTTATCACCTGCGTGATTTAAATGTGATGGTTCGCCATAACGAAGAATATGAGCGCGTCACCACCCATGAAAATGGTGTCACCTTAGAGCTCAAGTCAGGCAAGCGGATACATGGCGAAGCACTGCTCTGGTGCAACGGCCGCAGTGGTAACACCAAGAACATGGGCCTAGAAGATATAGGCCTGGAAACCGATTCTCGCGGTCAGATACAGGTCAACAAAGACTACCAAACCGCAATCCCGCATATTTACGCTGCAGGTGATGTAATGGGTTGGCCGGCACTGGCTGGCGCCGCCTACGATCAGGGACGCTTTGCTGCCTCTCATATGTGTGGCATGACAGATCAGTATCGCGTCGATGACGTAGCCACTGGTATCTGGACGATTCCAGAAATCAGCTTCGTCGGCAAAAACGAGCGCGAACTCACCGAACAAAAAATCCCCTATGAAATCGGCCGCGCCTATTTCAAAGACACAGCCCGAGCGCATATTTCCGGCGAAGAAGTGGGCATGTTAAAAATACTCTTCCACCAAGACACATTACAGATATTGGGGATTCACTGTTTTGGCGCAGAAGCCGCAGAGATTATTCATATTGGGCAGGCGATTATGAATCAGGAAGGGGAGGCCAACAGTATCAAGTACTTCGTCCGCACCACCTTCAACTACCCGACCATGGCCGAAGCCTATCGTATTGCCTCAATGAACGGACTCAACCGCGTCAGTCGTGAACACCGACGCTTTGACGCCAAACAGCGCTAAGTTCTAACCTAATGCTAGCTATCCTGCGGTGGGTGTTTAACCACCGCTTGAATCACCCAGTTACCCTCGAAATACACCACATAGCCATCGTAACGCCACTGACTGATCGGAGGCTCGCCCACTGCTGAAGTCATCTCCTGAGGGTCACCAAAGTCGTCTAACACAGTGTTTTTGTGCATGCCTCTTTCCGGCAACTGCAGGTCTGACTGACGGGTTTGCTCGCCGATTGGTAAGGTAATCTGCTCTGCGGCAAGAGTGCTGCTCAAAGTGGTGCTTAGAGTAGTAATCGCCAGAGCCAATATCAGGTTTTTCATAGCCAACATTCCTTTGTTATAAATTGCTGCGGGTTCAACTTCCTTAATTGTAGGCCAAAGCAGAGCCTGCCACCGTGCGTAGGTTTAACTCCGCCCATTTTAATTAGGGCCGTATCGCTTATTTTTTAACCAGCAACCGAATAAAGCTGCTGTTAGCGTCTTTAGGTTATCAATTAGTCACAGTGGGTTTGCAGGAGATCCTTCGGCTCCGCTCGATAAAAAGCCTGTCATCTCGAACCTATGTGAGAGATCTACTGTCAGCCCACTCAGACCCCCAGTAAACCCAACGAATAGATCCCTCGGTCGGGATTGTTCTTGATATAAAATACGTAAAAATACGTATAAAAGCGTTGATACGGTATAAGTATTAATTTATTGTTCTACTCATCGTTAATGATTAACGAGTCATATATTTGCGTTTAGACCAAAGGAATGGTGATGACGACATTGCGAAACACCCTTTTCAAAATACTGTGTTACAAAACAGTATCCCAGCCTATTTCTATAAATCATCGACAGCCCTCGAAAAAGTGCCCTGATAATAAACTCAGGCACTTTGGTTTGAGTATTTTTTCATATATGAATCAATCAGTTAAAAATAAAAATACTCCTAATAACATATTGCAAGGACGTCCCGACAATAAATAGCCTATTAGCCTCCCTACAAGGATGAATCGTGAAAATTGAAAAAATTATAATAAAGAACTGGAGATCAATAAAATATCAAGAGCTTCAAGCTCAAGATTTGATGGTGATAATCGGCCAGAATAATCATGGTAAATCAAATCTGTTATCATCAGTTTTGTTCTTCTTTGGTGAAGTAAAGCACCATGATCTTGATTTCCATCATGGCTCTACGGAACTTTTTGTGGAGCTTCAATTTGGAAATCTAGATGCCGCAGATAAAATAACATTTAAAAAATATCTCACTTCTGAGAATAAGATTGTAGTCCGAAAATCCGCATTCTTAGGAGGAAGCTTTGAATATCGTGGTTACATTGAAAACCCCGCTGAAGACTGGCTTCAAGAGGAAAATGCATCTGCATATACAAAAAGAGAGTTGGCCAATAGTTTGCCATTTCATCCATTTATTCCCGAATCTGGGAGACTAACAAAGCAAAATATAATTGATGCCCAAATTTCTTTTATCGAAAAAAATAGAGAAGGGGTAGAGTTTAGCTTTGAAGTAGAAACAACAAATTTTTTGGGCCTTAAGTCAGTAGCCAAGGGTATATTTGGCGAGGTCTATTTTATTCCCGCTGTTAAAGAAGCTTCTGACGATTTCACTTCAAAAGAATCAAGTGTTTTTGGGAAAATGTATGCTGATGTTGTTGAGGCAATGTCAGAGGATAATAATGACTGGAAAGAAACAAAAGAAAAACTTGGGAAACTTTTCTCGACACTTAATAAAAATGATGTAGATGGTAAGGAGAACCTAGATCGTCCCCAACAATTAATGGATTTTGAAGAGGAACTAACTGAAGAGTTGGTCTCTTGGGGTGCGGAAATAGATATCGAAGTTAGCCCACCAGATATCGAGAGCGTCTTTAAAGCAAATACACAAGTTTGGGTTAATGATGGAGTAAGAACTGATATTAAAAGAAAGGGACATGGTTTGCAGCGGGCATTGACGGTCGCCCTTATTCAAGTAGTTGCAAAAAGAGCAATGGTTGCGGCAGAAGACGAAGATCAGGAAAACGGTGTAGGTCGTAAGGTGTCGAACTCCAGATACTTTATTTTTGAAGAACCCGAGCTTTATCTTCATCCTCAAGCTCAAAGATCTCTCTTTGACTCTTTTGTTGGCCTATCTGAAACAGGTAGCCAAGTTATACTATGTACACATTCAAGCGGTCTTATCGATGTAGAGAGATATAAATCGATATATATCGCTACGAAGGAAAGTGATTCAGACGAGACCAAAGTAAAGCAATGCATAGAGGAGTTATTTGAAGGAGATTTCAAGAAAGATTTCAATCTTTCTTATTGGATCAACCCCGATCGCGGAGAGCTATTTTTTGCGAGTAAAGTTGTATTGTTAGAGGGGGCTACTGAAAAAACAGTAATTCCTTTACTAGCTAAAGAAATGGGTGTTTTCAAATATGAATACACTCTAATAGACTGTGGTTCAAAAGATAATATCCCTCTATATATCAAGCTGATGAATAAGTTCTTGATACCTTATGTGGCTGTCTATGATTATGACCATCATCCGGATAAAGGCGGAGATGCCATTGCATCAGCCAAGATATCTACACAGAAAATTGAAGATGAAATAGACCGTGATATTGGCGCTGCAATTGTTTTGATAAACGATATTGAAGAAGAACTTGGGTTGCCTACCGGTAGAAGTGGTAAACCCTTTATGGCGTTAAATCATATTAATTCTGAGGGGTTTTCCATTAGTGAATCCCTGGCTTCAAAAATTCGCAGTATGTATGATTTTCATGGCTAACACGGCGTTGCTGTTGGACAATTGTTCTGCTGCGCTCCAAACCAGGCATAATGCGCGTAATCATGCTCTTATCGGAGTGCTTTGAATGGCAAATGTAAAATTTAGAGGCAGTCTAATCTATTTCATTCAAGGGGAAAAACTCGATTAATTAAAATTGGAAAGACGAATGTATCAATTGAAAGCCGGCTAAGCCGGATTCAAGCACTTTCACCTGACAGGCTTGATTTCCTTGGGGGAACTTTTGAACCTACCTTCTTTGAAGATAGGTTGCATAAAAAATTCGAATCTTGTCGCGAACATGGTGAATGGTTTCAGCCAAGTAGTGAGCTTCTAGATTTTATAGATGTGTCATGCTTTCATACATTAGATGCTGTTTACTGGGCATATTTTCAAGTCAAGACCGAGGGGGAAAGCTATGACGATTTAGTGTCGCTTGATCAATACGTGATTTCTAAAACTATTGAAGATCAAGTAGAGAGATCGGTTAAAGATTTCTGGAAATCTGATTATTTCAAAGCGATAGATAGCTATTGAGTTTAAGTAGACTGTTGGGGCTGAACGGGGTCGGACCGGCGTAAGTGATTGAAATATACATGATAACGCCCTGTAAATGCGCTTATTCTGGATTTAAAGGCGTCTTTTCTAAGGAAAAATACAGGCTTTAAGGAGAACGCGCATGAACGGGAACCCACTTGGCTCGAACGCTTTACATCCGCTGACGGACTTGCCTTCTCGGCACGCGATCGATGACTTGACCTGTACAACATTGATGGATATTTCTAGCTTAAACCAATTGAGACAAAAACGTCTTTGCTGGCACAATCGTCGGCTTGTCTAACGTGAAGATATCTTGGTCTACGTAGTCGCCATCCATTGCAACTTGAAATACATGTTTTAATGAAAGTTGTTTTTGAAAGACGGCGAGAGTTGGTGACAGCTTTTCTTTGATCGATGACTTTACTTCTACCATAAACCAAGGTTTTTGGTTTTTACTCACAAGAAAGTCAACTTCACGTTTATCTTTATCGCGCAGGAAGTAGAGTTCATACTCGCCCAGACCTTGGTCGGTCCAGTAATGCACGGCCTTAAGCAAATGTGAAGCGATAAAGTTTTCATTGCGTGCGCCTTTATCGGTGCATTGTGACCAGTCCCATAGATAGTATTTGGGCTCTTTGAGCAATGAACGGGTGATGTTTTTAGTCCAAGGTCTAATAGAAAAGCAGTAGTAAAGAGATTCCAAGGTTACTATCCAGCGGCGGATAGTGTCGACAGACACTCTGGTTTTTTTGGCTAGAGTCGAGTAGCTGGTGAGCTCTCCGGTCTGATGTTGTAGTAGGGTTGCCAGTAGTTCTAATTTCCCTAACTCTTGAATATTACTGAGTTCGCGAATATCTTCTCGTAATAGTTGCTGCTTTCGTAGGCGGGTCCAGCGATTATAAAAACGCTGCTCTTGTTTAAGGTAGGGTTCGGGGAATCCCCCCCAGTTAAGCAGGTTAAGGAATTTTGTATCGGCAATTTTTAAGGGTTTCTGTATGTCTGTATCCGAGGGGGCGCGGTTTAGTAATTCGTTAACTGAAAGCGGGTGAAGGCGATAATAAAAATACCGGCCCATCAGGCTGTCTCCGCCTTTTTTAAACACATCTAGCCTAGCGCTTCCTGTAACCAATATGCGGCACTGTGTGTGGTAACGGTCATAAAAGCCTTTTATAAACGATTTCCACTGGCTGTATTTGTGTATTTCATCAAAGATAAGCAGCGGCAGCTTATCTCTCAGTCTGTCAATATCAATATAGGCGGCAATAGTTTGTCCGCCTTGGAGTATTCGCTCACGATCTTCAATATCATCCCAGTTGAAGTAGTAGGTATTATTCTTAGATTGAATAGACCGGGACGTTGTAGTTTTACCGACTTGCCGGGGGCCAGTCAGTAGGGCCATTTGTGTATGGTCGGCGAAATGATGCTGAATTAGCTGTTCATAGGTTCTTTTCATGCCGACTATATTACGATATATCGTAATATAGTCAAGACCATTTTACGGTAGGTCGTAAAATGGTCGGGGTTAAGATGTTGTATAATTGAGGCCGTATCGCTTATTTTATAACCAGTAGTCCAGTCAATAAGACCCACACCGAAGATTTAGCTGCAGCTTCAACATCACTGCCACTAAAGGATTCCAAGCCGCCAGCCTGAGATTCTTCCGTGGTTCCCCTCCCAAAGCAAAGCCATGTTGTGCCTCCTACCACTTTGAGGTTTAATCCCTGTTTAATAATAAATCTCCGGCTTAACGATTAAGCTCAGCCTCAAGCCAAATAAGGCAGTATAAATTGTCGACTTACATTGCAGGATTCTCCCTAGGACTTTCCCTAATTCTGGCCATTGGCTCGCAAAATGCCTTTGTGCTCAAGCAGGGGCTTAAAAAGCGCCATGTTTTTATTGTCTGCCTGGTCTGTGCTGTATCCGATGGGATTCTGATTTCTCTCGGCGTGGCTGGCTTTGGCACGGTGGTGAAACAGTTTCCTACTATAGAGATTTTCGCCCGATACGGTGGCGCAGCATTTTTAACGATTTACGCTCTAATGAGTTTTAAGTCGGCCTTTACCCAATCCCATGCCCTCGAAGCCGAAGCGGAAACAGAGAATTCGCTGTTTAAAACCATCGCCATCTGTCTGGCATTTACCTGGTTAAATCCCCATGTCTATTTGGATACTGTGATTCTTTTGGGTTCGGTCTCAACCCAATACCATCCTCAGCAGTTTCAATTTGCTCTGGGTGCAGTGATCGCGTCTTTTGTGTTTTTCTTTAGTCTTGGCTATGGCGCGAGAGTATTGGCGCCGGTGTTTGAGAATCCTAAAGCTTGGAAGGTCTTCGAGTTTTTGGTCGGGATTATTATGCTTGCCCTGGCCTTATCACTGGTCGCCAATGTCTAGTTTGTAATGGGCGAGCAGCCGTAATTCCTCAGTAATACCGCTTAATCTCGGCCCATCCGGCCTCGCAATCTTGTGTGTCCTGCGGCTTTCGGGTTTAATCCCTGCATGTTAACCAACCTCCCTCTATTTATTGGCTTGCGCTATATGCGCAGCAAGCGACGCGATAGCTTTGTGTCGTTTATTTCGCTGTTTTCTCTGGCGGCTATGGCCCTGGGTGTGACGGCGCTGATTGTGGTGCTGTCGGTGATGAATGGCTTCGATCGCGAGATCAAGATGCGTCTATTAAGAGTAGTGCCTCATGTCACTGTTACCAGTCCTCAGGGGCTGAATATGACGCAGATTAATCAGCTTGAAACTGAGTTAAAGGCGGGCGGCGAAGATGCTCCGGTGCAGGTGCTTTCGGTGGTACCTATGTTGCAGAGCTTTGTGATGGGCTCTAGCAGGGGTAATCAAACGGGCTTGGTGTTGCAGGGTATAGATCCGGAGTCGCGCACTGGGGAGAAGCTGGCTGAAAATATGATCAGTGGTTATGTGGGTCAGTTACAGGCTGGTGAGTTTGGCGTGGTGGTTGGTAGTCAGGTGGCGCGCAAGTTGGATCTTTTTGTTGGCGATCGCTTGCAGCTGACACTGCCTTCGGTGACGGTGACCCCGGCTGGGGTGTTTCCGCGGATTAAGCGGGTGACTGTGACCGGTATTTTTCAGGTGGGTGCCCAGGTAGATGCTTCGGTGGTGTTTATTCATTATCGCGATGGTCAGAAGCTGTTGCGTTTGGGTGATCGTTTTCAGGGGGTTCAGCTTGAGCTGTCGGATGCCTTTGTGGCAGATAATTGGCTCAGCGCTCAGGGCGATAAGAACTTTTTAGGTGACAGTCTCAAGGGCGATCTTAACTGGCGTACCTGGAGTGACAATATGGGCACGCTGTTTCAGGCGATGCGCATGGAGAAGGTGATTGTGAGTCTGCTGCTGTCGGTGATTATTGCGGTGGCGGCGTTTAATATTGTTGCCAGTCTGGTGTTGATGGTCTCGGATAAGCGCAAGGATATTGCGGTGATCCGTACGCTGGGTGCAACCTCGGCGACGGTGATGAAGATCTTTGTGATTCAGGGTCTGGCGGTGGGCAGTTTGGGTATTTTGGCTGGCACGCTGTTGGGTTGTCTGCTGGCGTATTTTGTCGGCGATATTGTGGCTGGGCTGGAAGCGCTCAGTGGCAGTTATATTTTTGATCCTTCTATTTATTTAATCAGTGCTTTGCCCTCGGAAATTATAGTCAGTGATGTGGCTATGGTTGTCGGCGGCGCATTGGTTATCAGTTTTCTCGCCACACTCTATCCCGCTTGGCGAGCGGGCAAAGTATTGCCTGCGGAGGCGTTGCGCTATGACCACTGACATTCCTTTTAACGAAGCCCCAGAAGGGGCTTCTGCCGCTGAGGGCTCGCTTCCTAACAAAGGACTCAAAGGTCCTTCTGCCGCTGAGGGCTCTTCATTCGCTGAGGGCTCTTCATTCGCTGAGGGCTCTTCTTATGTATTAGAGGCCAAGGGCGTTGGTCGTGACTACCAGCAGGGCGATAGCCTGTTGCCGGTGCTGCGGGATACTAATGTGGCGGTTAAGGCGGGTGAAAAGCTCGCGGTGGTGGGTGTCTCTGGCTCAGGTAAAACGACCTTATTGAATTTGCTTGGTGGTTTGGATGATCCTACTGCTGGCACGGTGTCGGTCTGCGGTGCAGATTGGCAGGGGCTGGGGGTTTCGGCTCGGGCCAAGTGGCGCAATCAGCATGTGGGTTTTGTCTATCAGTTTCATCATCTGCTGGGTGAGTTCAGTGCGCTGGAAAATGTTGCTCTGCCGTGCCTGATTGGCGGGGCGTCGGTCGCTGAGGCACAACAGCGTGCTGAGGAGTTGCTCGGCAAGGTGGGCCTCGGTGATCGTCTAAAACATAAGCCATCGGAACTGTCCGGCGGTGAGCGTCAGCGTGTGGCTATTGCCCGGGCTTTGGTGACTTCGCCCTCTGTAGTGTTGATGGATGAGCCAACTGGCAATCTCGATCCTGGTACTGCTGGGGTGATTTTGGATCTGCTGTTAACGCTTAACCAAACCTTGAATATCTCTTTTGTGGTGGTCACCCATGACCCGGCTATTGCTGCGCGTATGGATCGTCAGGTGAATCTGATCGATGGTCAGCTGGTGGAATTGGAGACTGCGGTTGTATAAGCCACTGCCGTTATTTATTGGGCTGCGTTACTTTTCTGCTGGAGGAGGCGACAATCGTCTGGTGTCGTTTATTTCCCTGTTGGCGATTAGCGGTCTGGTGCTGGGCGTGGGTCTGTTAATTATTGTGCTGTCGGTCATGAACGGCTTTGATCGGGAGTTGCGCGAGCGCATTCTCTCGGTGGTGCCTCATGTGCAAATTATTCATCAGCAGGGGGTTGCTGACTGGCGCAGCGATGCTGGACTTATAGCACGTCAGCCTTCGGTCACTGAGGTGACGCCCTACGCTGAGGTCAATGGGCTGGTGCATTTTCGCCAGACCAGCAGGCCGATTCAATTACTCGGCCTCGAGGCCAGTGCGGTGCCTGCTGGGTTACAGACGGTACTTGATGAAGCCGGTGTCAGTCTGCCTGAGGGCAATCAGCTGCTGCTCTCTGAGGTCTTAGCCGAGAGTTTAAATATCCAGCTGGGTCAGCGTTTAACTTTAATTGTGCCTTCGGCTGAAGGGCCTACAGTGGCTGAGGCCTTTACCTTGGCTGGGGTTTTTGCCACTCACACGGAAATTGATCAGCTATTGGCCATTGGTGCTTTGCCGGTTGTTGCTGATGTGGCCGGTATAGCCGGATTGGTTAATGGTTTTCGGGTGCAGATCGACGATCAATTTAATGCCCGTCGGCTGGGCTATCAGATGCTTGAGGGGTTGCCCTTTGGCTATGGTTTCAGGGATTGGTTTCAGACTCACGGCAATCTCTATCAGGCGATTCAGCTGTCGCGGAATATGGTCGTGCTGCTGATCTTTATGATTATTGCTATTGCTGCCTTTAATGTGATTTCCATGCTGATGATGTCAGTGATGGATAAGCGCAGAGATATTGCCATTCTCCAGACCCTAGGCCTGACCCGCAGGGAAATCCTGCAGCTGTTTTTGACTCAGGGTGTCTTGATTGGCTTGTTTGGTATTTTGATTGGTGTGTTGCTGGGTGTGCTTGGCTGTCTCTGGGTAGCGGATTTGGTGCTTTGGTTGGAATCGCTGTTTGGCGTGACCTTTTTGAATACTGAGGTCTATCCGATTGATTATATCCCTGTGGATCTGCGCTGGTCTGATGTGCTCAAGGTTTCTTTGGCGGCGGTGTTGTTAAATCTGCTGGCGACTCTCTATCCGGCGCTGCGTGCCAGTCGGATGGTGCCCGCAGACGAGTTGCGCTACGAGTAATGGAGCTTATTTGGTTTACTTTTGCTGGCGCGCCAGCTTGCGCTTTTCCCAGTTGCGTATGACTTTCCAGCGCCAGAGAAAATTAATCAGTAAGTAGCCAGCGGCTGCCGCGGCGAAGCCACACAAAAGACTGCCCACCATCAGTGGCAACATGATCTGAGATCCCATGGTCGAAAACCATTCCCAGGTTAGGGAGATACTGAAATCAAGTGGGGCACTGCCAAGCACAGCTGCGCCGACACGATAGGTTAGGAAGAATATCGGCGCTATGGTGACCGGGTTGCTGATCCAGATGCAGAGGATTGATAGGGGTAGATTGGCACCCCACCATAGAGCTAGGCCAGCGGCGATAAAGGTTTGCCCCGGCAGTGGTAGAAAGGCCACCAGAATCCCTATAAACACCGCCAGCGAGACTGACTCGCGGTTGAGGTGCAAGATATTGGGGTCGCGTATTAGCGGCACAGTCCAGCGCATTGATTTATGCTTCAGTACGGTGGTGAAGTCGGGCAATACGCGGCGGATAAATTTTTTCGGCATAGTGGTTTAAAGTTTCTCTATGAAGACCTCTATTATGACGGCAATAGAGTTGTCGAACTAGATAATTAATCTTGGCTGATTGAAAATTTATTTAGGCAGATTATTCAAAGCCAGACTTATTGGCTTTGCGAAGCTACAATAGCGAATCAAAAGTGCATCGACAGCGTATCAAATTAGCGGCTTAAGTTGGCCGCTCAAATCGGCACTCTTAATTAGCACCTCAATCGACACCTATAATCGACACCCATAATCGACACCTTAAACCTACAATCGGGAACAACTATGCAACCAGCACTAGCAATTGAGCAGCTGAGCAAGACCTATGAGGGCGGCTTTCAAGCACTAAAGGATATCTCGCTCACCGTGCAACCAGGGGATTTCTTTGCTCTGCTCGGACCCAATGGCGCGGGCAAGTCCACCACCATTGGTATTATCTGTTCTCTGGTACTGAAAACCGGTGGCAAGGTGAGCATCTTCGGTCACGATATCGATAAAGACTTCTCCCAGGCCAAGCAGCTGGTAGGTGTGGTCCCCCAAGAATTTAATTTTAACCAGTTTGAAAAGCCTATAGATATTCTGATTCATCAGGCCGGCTATTTTGGTATTCCCCGTGATGTGGCCATAGTCCGCGCCGAGAAATATCTCCGTCAGCTGGGCCTCTGGGATAAGAGCCATGTGCCATCGCGAACCCTGTCCGGCGGTATGAAGCGCCGTTTGATGATCGCCCGAGCACTGATCCATGAACCCAAGTTACTGGTTCTCGATGAACCCACCGCCGGTGTGGATATCGAGCTGCGACGTTCCATGTGGGAGTTTCTCCGTGAGATCAACGCCAGTGGTACAACCATTATTCTGACCACCCACTATCTGGAAGAAGCTGAGAGTCTGTGTCGCAATGTGGCGATTATCGACCATGGCAAGATTGTGAAAAATACCAGTATTCGTGAGCTGTTGGCGCAGTTGAACAAAGAATTGTTTGTTCTCGATATCCGCGAGCCCTTAAATGAGTGCCCAGAGATTGAGGGCTATCCCCTGACGCTGGTTGAGCCCAACACTCTAGAAGTGGAAGTGGAGAAGTCACAGTCGATTAACAATCTGTTTCAGGTGTTGAGCAGGCAGGGTATCGATGTGCTGAGTATGCGCAATAAAACCAATCGACTGGAAGAGCTGTTCTTCACAATGGTTGAGAAAAATCTGATAGGAGAGAGCCATGACTAGCCAGCAAAAATGGATTGCCTTTATCACCATAGTGCGCCGCGAGATTCAGCGCTTTTTACGCATCTGGCCCCAGACTCTGTTGCCCCCAGTGATCACCATCGTGCTCTACTTTGTGATCTTCGGCACCCTGATCGGCTCGCGCATTGGTGAGATGTCTGGCCTGCCTTATATACAGTTTGTCGCGCCCGGCCTGATTATGATGTCGGTGATCACCAACTCTTATTCCAATGTGGTGTCCTCATTCTTTGGCTCCAAGTTCCAGCGCAATATTGAAGAGTTGCTGGTCTCACCTGTACCCAGCTGGATTATTTTGACCGGTTATGTGGTTGGCGGCATGAGTCGCGGTCTGGGTGTGGGCTTCATTGTTACGATTTTGTCACTGTATTTCGCTGACTTTAGCATTCACAGCCTGCCGGTGACTATTGCCATTGTGCTGATGACGTCGCTGATGTTTTCTCTGGCCGGACTAATCAATGCCATCTTTGCCCGTAATTTTGATGATATTTCGATTATCCCAACCTTTGTGCTGACGCCGCTGATCTATCTGGGTGGCGTGTTTTACTCCATCGATATGCTCGGCGATTTCTGGGGCGGCGTGTCGCAGATCAACCCGATACTCTATATGGTCAATGCCTTCCGCTATGGCATTGCAGGTATTAGTGATATCAATATTGTCTGGGCCTTTACTATGGTTACGCTGTTCTGCGTGCTGCTGTTTGCCGTGGCGCTGAATCTGCTGGACAAGGGCTCGAGGTTGCGCAGCTAATGGCGGACTATTCGAATACCGAACTGGGCAAGGACACGGTTTACAGCACCAGCTATAACCCTTCACTGCTGGACCCGATTCCCCGTGCTACCGCCCGTGAGCAACTGGAAACCGTCGGTGGTCCTTTGCCTGACTTTATTGGCGTTGATCTGTGGACTGGCTTTGAGGTCTCTTGGCTAAATACCCATGGCATGCCCCAGGTGGCCATTGTTGAGTTTTTGGTACCCTGTACTAGCGTTAATATTATTGAGTCGAAGTCCTTTAAACTCTATCTGAACTCCTTTAACCAGAGCCAGTTTGAGTCCCAGCAGGCAGTGCAAGAGTGCATGACAGCAGATTTATCGGCTGCCGCTCAAGGCGATGTTGAGATTGTTTTTTATCAGCTGGCGGAGTACAACGGCTTTCGTCCTGTGACTGAGCCTCAGGGGCACTGTCTCGATCAGCAGCATATTGCCATTGATTGCTACACGCCAAATCCAGACTTTCTGGCCTTAGATAAGGCTGGGGAGAAGGGTGAAACCGTTACTGAAACATTGTATTCCCATCTCCTGAGAACCAACTGTCCGGTGACCGATCAGCCGGATTGGGCGTCGGTTTATATCAGCTATCAGGGGGCGCAGATTGACCGCGCTGGACTGCTCAAATACCTGGTGTCATTTCGTCAGCATCAGGATTTTCACGAGCAATGTGTGGAGAAAATCTACGCTGATATTATGCAGCGTTGCCAGCCAGCGCAGCTCGATGTCTACGCCCGCTATATGCGTCGCGGTGGTTTGGATATCAATCCGTTTCGCAGCAGCCGCTACCCATTCCCACCAAGTCATCGTCAAGTAAGGCAATAATTAATTATTTAAATCAATTGCTTGCGAGACTTTATTAAAGTGAGTTCTTGGGGTAATTTTTGAATTTGAGCGTTTCTGGCTAGTGCTCGATCTTCAACTGCCTGTTTGATGGCAATATTTTTATGCAGGTCGGTGACGCTGAAAACATTCACTGGGGCGGCGAAACCCTTGACGCTGATCTGCCCTTTATCGGTGCAGTCAACCGCGTCTGCAATCAGCACATAGGTGTCTTTGGATATCAGAATTTCATTGCTCGCCGCGGCGGATTCAAGTCGGCTGGCAAGGTTTACAGTACGACCTAGCAGGGTATAGTCGAGGCGATTTTCGGTGCCAAAATTACCCACCTTGCAGACCCCACTATTGATGCCCATACGCAGGGCTGGTGGATTGGCAATGCCCTCAGCGCGCCAGCGCGATTGCAACTCTTTCATTGCCTGCTGCATGGCCACGGCCATAGAGACACAGCTCACTGCATCAGCGCGCACACCACGACTTTCCGGATCACCAAAAAATACCATAATGGCGTCGCCTATGACTTTGTCCACGGTGCCGCCAAAGCGAAAGGCGATCTCCGACATCTCGGTTAAATAGGTATTCAGCAGTGAGGTGAGCTGTTCCGGATCCAGCTCTTCAGCCAGTTTCGTAAAGCCCTCCATATCTGAGAAAAACACAGTCAGTGTTTTCTCTTGAGTGCCGGCTTTAACATCCTTGCCCGTGAGTATGGCTTTGCGCAGTGCCGGGGAGAGATATTTCGATAGATGAAAGGTGCGCAGAGTCAGCCAATCATTTTGTCTGAGTACAGATTCATGCTGCTCAGCGAGCATAAAATGGGTCTGCCGAGCCATATTGACGTTGAACAGACAGTAGGCAAAGCCTGTGCAAGTGACTAATAACTGCACCGGTGTGGACACCGCAACCGAAAAGGGCAGCAGCCAAAAGCCGAGCAGGGCGCCGAGAAACAAACCGAATAGATCTAGCGGGGCAGTTGGTTTCATTGCGCCGACTATGGTGACCAAAAAGGCGGCCCCCAGTGCCAGGGTGATGATCGGCTCAAATGCTGCCAGGGCGATTAACAAACCGGTAATAACACCGTCGCTAAATTCCATAGCCAGAGATAACCTCTGGCGATTTAGTGTCGAGAGCGCTGGTTGAGTGGTTAGGTAGCTGCCAAACTGATAAATAAACAACGCCGGCAGTACGGCCAAAAGTCCCGAGTGATAGCCAATATCACGCCAGGCTCCGAGTAATATGGTTACGCCACATATACAGAGTGCCAGCCGATAGAGCTCCTGCAACTTTGGCGAGGGGTAAGTAAATGCTTTCCATGTCATAAACACTAGTCTAGCACCGCTATTTGAGTGCCACTGAGTATTATCAATAGTGGGCGACTATAGATTGGGAGAGACTTGTTAGTGGCTTGGGAGAGACTTGTTAGCGGCTTGAAGGGGCTAAGTGGAGCCTTGTGGCAGCCTTAGAGTTTGCATAGTTCGACTAGGTCTGAGATTATTCTACCTATCTATGCAGTGACAAATCGTCGCAGTCTGTTCGCATCTAATAATAACAACGAGAAAATCGGACTATGAATAAATTTATCGCCTTTAATAAGCTTCTATTGCTGGGTTTCTGGCTGGTCTTCATTATTAATATCTTTATGCCATTTGCAGGCGCCGCTGATCAGTGGATTATGTTGATCGGTCTGGCGATGCTGATTGTGCACCTGATTGAGTTTGTCGTCATGCGCAAAAAACTGCAAAGCCGCGGTCTCTCAGGTTTGATGAATTTTGTTTGGGTCACGTTGTTCGGTGTCCTTTATTGGAAGCCACTGCTACGTGATTAATGGGCTAATAATATGAGTTTGTTTAAAAAACGTACGCAAAAGCGGACTGGTAATCCAGTTGAGCCCAAAGTCGAGTCGAGAACTGAGACGAGAACTGAGCCGAGAGCTGAGCCGAGAGCTGAGCTTGTATCTGAGGCTGATTCTTTGGCGAAGCTTTCCGCTAAGGTATCCGCCAAGTGGTCCTCAGAGTCCTCTGGCAACGTCGCCGCCGATCCCGCTGATACGTTTTCTCCTGCATTCTCAGGCAAGTTTGCCGATGAGCCACCGGCTAAGTTTTCTGCGGCCCTCGCCGCTCGGCTTTCCGGTGAGCCTCCGGTTAATCCTTCGGCTGGGTCCTCTTTCAGTCCAGGTATTAGTCCAGCTGCTAGCCCGTCGATTACAAGCCCCGTGAGCAAAAGCTCAGAGGAACAGTCTTGGGAGATCTGGTACGCAACATTTAAAGCCGTGGCGACCCTCGGCAACCCGAGATTACAGCTACAGGGTGCGGATGAAAATATTATCGACCTGATGGATCATCAGCCATTAAGAGACGCATTTGATAGCGCGGTTGACCCCACTAGGTTAGGCGAGCAATTTGCCGCAGATTTTGATGTTGGCGCCTTTTTGCGCGACAACGGCGTATTCAAATAAGGTAATTTGAGCCGTTTTATTTTAGAAAAGTCATTTTGATACAACAGCAGGGATTGCCGTTCGTTAATTTATCGGTGGCTGTTTTTAACTCTAGATTTAAAAACAGCCTTAAATATCAGTGTTATTGTGAAACAGATGGCTATCTATGATTGCTCGAATCTTATTAATATCCTCAGCCCTGCTGCTAGTTTCTTGCGGTGGTGGCGGTGGCTCTTCAGCTGCTGGTAACGGCTCTGATTCAAATGACGACTCAGATAGAGATTTTGGCACAGTCACTCTAGTAGGGCCGACTGAAGTCTGGTCAGACCAAATTAACTGGACCCTCAGTGCCACAGCCGACGGGCTGAGCAGCACAGGTGTTTCATTTCAGCTCGCCGCTGATAATTCAGGCTTAGAGATAGACTCAACCACCGGTTTGATTCAGGGCGTGGCTACTACCCCAGGGGTCTACGATCTGATAATCACTGCACAAGACGACGCCGGTGGATCCACCACGAAAGACTTTAGCTTCACCAGTAACGCATTTGTTGCCGGCCACTGGCTTATGGATTTGCCGTCGAGCAACGAAGAGCTGCTGATGGTTATCTCGCGCAATGGTCGCACCAGTATTACCAGGGCCACTGCTCTTGGTGAGGTTAATGCTATCTGTAATGGCGAGCTGGCTATTGTCGGCGACGCTGTCTCCGGCGATCTAAGTTGTGTCGATGCTGAGTTAAGCCGCTCGTCTCTGTCCGTCTCTGGGACTGTGGTTGAAGACAGTAGTATTACATTGATCGACTTTTCTTTCGTGGATGGCCTTGGGGATGCTCTTGGTGACGGCCTGTTTCTATTTCAAACTCAAGCCGAGGTGTTTAACTTTGGCGCCATAGAGCCTGGCATCTATGTGGAGTATTCCGATATCGCTTCTGGAATTTCCCTGGTCAAGGTAACTGCTGAGGGTGTTTTGAGCGCAATGACGCCGGCTGATGTGGGCTTTGAAAATAAGAATAGTCGCTGTGCTCTGTCCGGTAGTCTCGAGGCAGATGAGATTTTTGTCGACTATGAATTTGAGTCATTAAAGATTGCGCTGCAGGTGTTCGAGGCGACTATTACATTAGCCGATTGCGACCTTGGCAGTGCGGTATTAGACAGTCTTGATTACAATCAGGCTCAGGCCTCTGCTCTGGGTGCAAGTGTTTTGGATACCCTTGCGGATGCCCTGTCTTTTAATCTTTATTTTCAAGGCAATGGTAATAGCAATGAATCTCAGAATGCAGGCTATTTCCGTTACGTGTTGTTCTGCGATCAGTCTAATCAGCTAACCGCCATTGCCGCACTTTTGACAGATGAGACGGAGCAGTTTTCAATTGTTGCCTGCCCGGTGGAAGAGATCTAGTTAGGCTATTCTAACTAGCGTATTTTAACCAGCTCATTCTACCTGGCTCATTCGAGCCTTAGGCTAGGCTAGGCTAGTCTGTAAAAACTCAATCAGCAGATGCACAGCTTCATTTTTTCTATTGCTGGCTGAACTAATCAAACTGATACCCACCTCACCAAGTTCTGGAAAGCGCGCAGAGGGGGCGAGTATTTTGAGATTTTCCGGCACCGTACTCTTGGCCAGCACAGTGACACCCAATCCCTCCTGAATCGCGTATTGAATGCCGGTTAGATCGGGAATAGTGTAGACAACCTGCCAGGGCTGGTTGCCCTGATCCAGCGTTTGGATAGCGCGATTTCTATAGATACAGCCCTGAGCGGCAACAATTAGCGGCACCACATCAGTCTTGAGTATGGGCTTATCCACGCTGGCGACCCAGACTAGTTCGTCGGTCTTAACCAAGTTGGAATTGGTGCTGGAGGGGCTGTCTTCCAGTGCCAGAATGAG
>Ga0302131_1000739_pt1 | contig 18927 bp, 23 predicted proteins | sample CB9_20m_MG_FD_203105 | JGI IMG/M metagenome (GOLD analysis project Ga0302131, IMG submission 203105) | Marine microbial communities from Western Arctic Ocean, Canada - CB9_20m | ecosystem: Environmental > Aquatic > Marine > Oceanic | place: Canada: Western Arctic Ocean | collected 2017-09-19
GGTGTGGTTGAAGCGGGAGTTTTTTTCTTTTTTGGTTTTTTATGTTTAAAATAAAGAACAGTCACAATGATACCAAATAAGAATGAAAAAAAATACATCATTGGATTTGGAGCAGCTGGGTATCCACCATACATATTTATTTAACACTATATATAAAATTAGGAGGCGTTGAAATCTTTTTTGTATGGTAATCATAATGGTTTACAATCGATCGTGGTTGATTACGGATGAGTCTCCTGGAAAATGGAACTACAACAATTACATGTTCAAAACAAGATCCGCGTTCGATGACTGGATGCGCAAAACAATCACAGACGGGTACATATTGGGTGACGAAATGGGTGATAAAAGTGTTTATGGTGTTGTGTATCATTTTCTGCCCTCCAACTACGATTCAAAGGTGAATAAAGATTTGTTCGTTCTCAAAACACAACGAGTTTCTAAAACTCAGAACACAACGATAGCGCAACTTGGTGTTGAGGCGAATGTGGGTATGAAACCCAATGCGCCCGTTCCCACTGTGTTTGCGCATCGTTATAACACCACCACCCGTGCGTACGAAATATTAATGCGAAACGTTCTAAAGGATGTGTATACAAATGGCAAATACTCGGCAATTACGATGTTTGACTTTTTGAAAGGCAGGGATTTGATTCAAAGATACCGAAATGTCAAAGAGTTCAAAAAGTTGGTGAAAACTTTTCACGACATTCTCATTCAATTTTACAAAACAACGTTACATTTCCATGGAGATCTTCATCTGGGCAACATAATAGTCATCATAGAACCCAATTGGACTGTAAAACAAATGTACATTATTGATTTGGGATCTGTTATTCCGTTTCCAAAGAGTTTGGACATGTCAAAGCTAAAAATTGCATCTGATTTCCTAATACCAATACAGAACGTGTTTGATTCATTACGTAACCGCAGTAATTTTCGTCGATACAACCTGAATAACAAACAGTATGGAAATATAGCAAGACTTACAAACTCAACAAGTGTTGTCCACAACTTGAAGCAAAAACAAAGCGAATTCTTTTGGCACGGGGTTTTGTCGGTGCAAGCGAATACTAAAAAGGTTGTCAATATCCAGATTAACGTGCCACAACCCACATCCTTGCAAAGCCACGCGTTGGGAAAGAATGATTGGTTTTCGAAGATACCGACTACAAAACGTCTCCTCGTTCGCGCACCGCGTATTGTGGACCAACCAAAACGATATACGAATCGATTGAAGCAGCAACTAGGATTCGGTGCACGTCGCATGAAATTTTAAAGTTTGTTTCGAAGAAAGGGTGGTGTTTAGAAACACCATTTGTCATTTTTGTTTACTTGCCGTCCAATGTCCAATGAACCTCGCAGGCGAGGCATCGTGCGAAAACTGTCAGAGGCTCGTCTCCACTCCTTGTTTGCACCTCGACATATCTTGTTTTCATTGATCCACAGGCCTCGCACTTCAGTATCCCGTCGTGCGCATCGGTTGCGTCCGCTAGGGCAGAGTGCATTTCACGCAGTCGTCGAGTCTCAAAGATGCTTGCGTACATTTCGGGTGCCAGTGTGTATTGATCCACATGTGCAGTCTCCTCGAGAGTGATTGATTTGGCTTTGATCAAACGCTTGATGTTTTCCATGTTGAAAACAATCGAACGGTATTTCCTCGTGTAGATCCTCCGTATTATGACGTTTGACCATCGTAGAAATTTAAGCCTGTGCTTCTCGAGTGCATGTTGTTTCACGTGGCTCATGATGGACTTTTCGATTGTCACAGCTTCATCGTGCGAGAACTCCAGGGTTTTCAACTTGTTCACAACGCACTCCCGGGTTTCGAATAGCCCCTTGAAGGTTGGATCCATGCTGATTACTACTATGCTCCACGATCTTTAAGTGATTTTTTTGTAAACATACACAAATGAAGATGGGTCAACTTTACAAATATATATTTTTGATACTCTTTATTATTTTGATCTGTGTTGGAACACGAATCAAAAAACACACACTGTACGTTTATCCTCTTTGGGGCATCGGAAACCGCCTCCGCGTCGTCAGGGTGTGTTATAATATCGCCCAACAGTCAGGTCACGCGATTGTGATTGTAGATCATATTGACGAAGGTTTTGATCACCCCTCTCTCACTGCACTTGTGGGGCTACCGTTCTGTCACATCAGTAAAAAATCGTTTACACGGATGAAGTTGCCCACTTTGGGCTACAACGAACAGTGCACTTTACGAATTCCGCGCACCGACCTTGATATATATGCTAACCGTTCGTTTTGTATAAAAGCCTGTGAGATTGACATTATCGGAGAAACACATTTAAATGAGTCAAATACGCTATACAAGCATGTTAAATTCAATCTTCCATTTGAGTACCACTCCATGTTTGCTTCAATTAGAAACAACCCAAAAGTGATTGGGGTTCATATTCGTCAGGGAAATGTAAATGATTGGTCGCGTGGCTATTTCTTCGGAGACGAGTGGAAAGATATCAAAATTAAAAAACCCGAGACTTCACCCCAGTTTTGTTGTTTTGATGACGCTTCAAAAAATCTGTCCGCTTGCGCGTCCAACGTAGTCGCAGTCGATAAATACATCAATCGCATGAAACAATTTGCATCCGACACAATCTTTTTTGTTTGCGCGGATCGAACAGGCTGTTTGTTGTATCTACATCAATTATTCCCTGGGCGTGTCATCATGCTCCCTTTGTCCCTAGAAACTGAAAAAGTAAGCTCACAGCGAGGAATGGCTGATTTTTATGGTCTTTCGTTGTGTTCTACAATACTGATTTCACGGTTGAGCAGTTTCAGCAACGAGGCAAGTCGAGTCAACAAGAGTCGGCTCATCTACTTGGAGACGTAACTCCTTTTTCCGACACTCGAGAATCGCTTTCACCTCCTCTTGAAGATCCAAGACTTCAATCTTTTTGTAGGCTTTATAGTCCGGGTGCATGCACACCAGAAACATGTCGCGAATTTTCAAACCGTATTTCGACTCCAAAATAAACTTGTAGATGTTCAATTGTAGAGAGTAGTGAACATAATTGCAGTCTTCATAACTCTCCATAATTCCAAATCCTCGCGAGTTGTACCCGTTTTTCATCTTGATTTCCTTGGTACGTTTCCAATCGTAAATCGAAAATGTACCGTCCGCTGTATTTTCGAAAACCATGTCTATGCTTCCCGCCAAATCAAACTCTTCGAAAAACACCTCCCATTCGGTACGATATGCTTGGATCCGGTCTTTGTGATCATTCGCAAACTCCAAAAACATATTGAACTCGACCGTGTCAGGATGACTGAGAGTCTGTTGATTGTAATATTCCTCAATGGTTTTGTGCATATACGTTCCATGTGTACACGCATCCATTCCATTTTGTTTCCATAACTCCTTGATTTCTTCCTTTCGGATTTCGTTTGCAGTCCCTACGTGGTAGTATTTTGACTTGTACCACCACCTAGAGTTCATCATGCGATCAATGATGGCGTTCGAATCAAATTTTGGAAAATACTGGTGCACGAGGGTGGTCACTGATGTTTTTGCCGGTTTTCCGTTGATGTAGTAAATGTGAGGCTTTTCATCAAACACGATCAAACCATCTCGCGGATGCTTGTTCAACACGTTCAACATGTTCATACTTCTTATCAACTCACACGGGGTGTCTTAAAGTGAATTTGTTTCTTCAAGTTGAATTCAAAAAGGTATTGATAGCATTATGATCTGGATTTTTTTTATTAGTGTATAAACTGTATGTGATGGAACGAGGTTCGGTGATCAAAAGTTTTAAAGCACGCTTATACAAAAATAATACCAGCGTAAATCCTTTCATTTTTGCAACGTCCCGAATGAATACATTCCTGAAGAGATCCTCATCACTTCTACAACTGAATCTTTCAAATGTGGAAGACATATTTGAAAAACTTATAAAGTCATTATCAAATGTCTTCTCAAGTTTTTGACTCCAGTTTGCGTCAGTTTTACCATCATTTGTAAAATTACAACTATTTTCTTTTGCATTTTGTATATTTTTTGTGTGCATGTGAAGTTTCTCAAATTGAACAAACATATTTACGCCTTGTGCCCACGCAGCTTCAGTTGAATCCGATGAGCACATATATATGTTTGTCAACATGCTTCCGATAACCCGACAATCCAGAGGAAACTCAATGTTGTTATTTATAATATGCTCAAAGACTCGTAACACTTTTCTGTAGTTAATTTGCCTTTCATTATTTTTTCTGATTTGTTTCGTGTAAAACAAGATGTTTGCTATCTCACAGTTAAATTCACCCCATTTTTTTGTACTTAAAGCAAGTTGACAATCCGTTAAAGAATTGTGATTTGGGTTTTTGCATAAAACAAAACCGTCCGGGTTCGAATTATAGTTTTCGATATCGATCGTTAAACACAACAACGTCAATACTAACAAGACAAACCAAATGAATATATACATTTCATTCATTTGTATTAAACTTTTAAAAAAATTGAGAAAAGTTAATATGTCTGTCATTCACCGTAGACGTTCTTTTGATCTTTTTTGAAAATATACATACAATAATTGCATAAATCTAACGTGTCCGTTTCATTTTATTCTCAGTTCGTCATACACTGGATTGGGGTCACTATCCGGGTTGGAGTCTAAGATGGATGGATACATAAAATGGACGTATGTTTGTCTTGAATGTCGCGGAAGATAGTTGTACAGTTGATGTCCGTTGTTTTCACACTTATTGTTTTGGATACTCGCGTCCATGGTCCGTAACGCGTCCACGAAGACCGTCGTCATGGTGACGGGTAGGACGTGTACGGCATCTCCGACCCGGTTTCGTTTCCAGTCGCGTTTCTCTTGTTGTTGTGTATGCGATCCGGTGTCGTTCACTTCTTTGAACGGCAAGTTCAGTTTTGATAGATCCATCACACTTAATAAGTCGGTAAATGATTGTTTCATGTACAGGTCAAATCGAAACACAAACACATAACGGTACTTCTGCACACATGGATGTTCCAAGGCTTTGATGGTACAATATAATTTTGATTGTTTGGAATAGTCCGCATCGTGCAACAAGACGTATTTTGGGCGGTACGCGTCGATCATCGCATCAGTTTTGATCGATTTGTAGGTACTGACCATCACATCGCACCCGCCATGATTAATTTCCAATGGTTGGATAATATGTGTCCTAAAATTCTCCAACGTATATTGATAATCGTCCCCCTTCCTGTACTTTGGATCATAATGTATTCCTCTAAGAATCACTAACCATTGCTTTGATTCTGACAAAAATTCATGGGTTTGTTTTAAATGTAACACAACTATTACACACAAAATTAACATGATAATGATGCACTGATATGCTGTCATTATAATAGCAATATTTAATTATTATGTAGGGATACGAAAATGAGAAGAGATTCCGTATGCGTGATTTGTATTCTTATATTAACCATTTTTGTGTACATCAGTTCGGTTTGTCGTTCTGAGAACTTTGGGATTGTTCAATTGAAAAGTATCCGAGATATTGAAAATCAGTCTGTTCAAATAAAGAATCTCACGTATTATTGCTTAACAGTGCCAAATAAGGAAAGAGTTGCTCACATACAAAAGGAATTTAATGGATTCAATATTCAATTCGTAAACCCTCCTCTTCTCAAAAATGAGTTCGTAAACAAACACAGGAGCGGTGCTTCCGGTTTCTGTAAAATGATTGATTTGGGTTTACGGGCTCAGGATAAATTCAAGCCTTTTCAACCGTTCGTCATTATGGAAGATGATTCGTCAAAGTATCGAGAATTTCCTGAAATGATATCGATACCTAAAGATGCTGATCTTGTTTATTTGGGGCTATCTATATTTACACCAAACGACAATACAATTTATTTCGAAAGAACAACAAATCCGGAAATACATAGGGTGTATGGAATGTCAGCGGCACATATGATTATGGTTTGTAGTGCGACGGGGGCGAATTTGATTACGCGCGTAACTATAGAAGACGGTTTGAATGACACGTTTTACGATATACTATTGGGAATGACGCACCCTTTTTACAATATTTACGCATTAAGTACACCCTTGGGTCATCAAGACAAACGTGTAGGTGGACACGAGTCGGGGACCAAATGGGATTTCCCTTCGAAAAAGATTGATAACGTGATTGAAGCGTTTCCATTAAACGCAAAAACTGAAGAGAGTAAAAAGAACAGCATTGCGTATCAAGTGAGCAAATTGAAATCAATTAACATTGATGAGTCGCCATTTAAGTTTTAATGTTTCGTCTAGGATCTCGGGTCGATCGTCCGCGATAATATCAGTTACACATGTAGGTGAACCTGATGAAACTAACAAGTTGTTACTGCTAAATGTTGTAGTGTCACATTTCTTTTCAACATTATCAATTGATGTATATCTGTAATGGTTACACAATAAAAACGCATCAGCGATATCAGTTTCCCTTAAAACCTTATTAACACTCCTGTGGGATTTACCTTTCAAACTACTCGCAATGGATACTTTTTTGATCGGTTCAACAGGTTTATGACAAACTGAACTCTTGTAAGATTTTGCTTTAAATATTGATTTTACATCACGTCTGGAAGTTAATGATTTTCGTAATTTTGTTGAGGGGTTCCTGTCGTGATCCCAACGATACACGTAATCATTGATCACATCGTCCGCATCGTGTTGTAACCCATTGAACGCAAACATCACCCACGGAATACAAACACAATCAAAGTCTGAAAATTCAGTCTCTAGCATGGTGCGTATCGTTGCATTCTCTTTCGTGTATATAAATTCATCCGCGTCAACATTGATGATCCACGTGGTATATTTCTGTATTTTAGTCATTAATTTATTAAAATTTTCCATTTCGTTTTTATTCGAGCCCGCGTGGTCAACGTCGATCACTTCAACAGCTTTATTTTTCGTAATTTCGTCTGGATAAGGTTTTGTCGTTCTATCGGCGATCAAATATATTTTATCGACACCTTGACTGAGATAATAGGGTACGAATGTTTTGATTAAAAAATGTTCGTCTCTAATTCTACAGATGACTGATAAATAATCATGTGATTGATTATTCGCAAATCTCTCCTTGCACTTACAAATAGAATAACCAACAACAAATAGTGTAAAGCAAATACATAGTATGAGATGAAATGACATTCGTTTCGTAGATTTCATTAATATAAACTTTTATAATAATTGAGGAAAGTTAATATGTCTTGATAAGAAAGGGTAGATGTCTGTCGTTCACCGTGGGCCATTCATACCCAATTGTAGTCATGACACTCTTTTAACATTGGAGGTGGATGGACGCTCTTTGACGTTAAATCGTGAACAATCATTAATGTTAGCTTTATTTGAGTCAAAGAACAAGATGGTAGACGATGTTTTCAGACGGAACTTTTGGAAAACCCTACATCCGTCCATCAAACGTATTCCAAACACGTATTCTATGAAAAAGGTTGCATCAACACCTTGTACACTTGAAAGGAATGTTGAACATTTCAAATATGCAATCGTTAACTCCAATCGGGTGAGCCTCATAAACTACAAAACAGAATACCCACACTTATTCAACGGGAGAGGTGATCACCCATTACGTGGTTCGTGTAAGTTCTCGATACACGCTTCTGATGTCATCATCAACAGGTTCAATGATCCCGGATTTCGGTTATTGGGTTATTCAAAATATGTTGATAAACCCGAAGTGAACTGGACATCATGTTGGAAAGATCCATTGACGATGCAATGGAAATATGTCATTATGTCGGACAATAATAGGCTTGTTAAAAAATTTGATTTGGCAAGAAAACTTCACTCCAAGCTGTCCTCCATCCGAGTAATGAATACCCAAAACGCGATTTCGAATAACATTCGTACCCAACAGTTGGCATTAGCGACTTTTTTTATTTATAGTCTTGGAATAAGAATCGGAAATGAGAAGGATCACAGTATAGAAAGCGAAACAGTTGGATGTTGTTCACTGCGAAAACATGAACATGTAACCATACAAAATAAAGCAAAACAAACCATTCATTTATCTTTTCTAGGAAAGGATAGTATTTTATTTGAAAGAACTTTAAAACTGCCGTCTGTGTATTGGAAGATTATTGAATCGTCATTCAACGACAAAAATAAGATATTATTTCATGTTATAAACCCAACATCCTTGAACAATTATTTGAATTCGTTGTTTCCAATGGCAACCGCAAAAGTTTTCCGAACATGTATTGCTTCAAGTTTATTTCAAAAAACGTTACGTGACACCAATAACATGTTGTTGGCTAACAAAAACGTTGCTGAATTTTGTAACCACAAACGGAAATCACAATCCGGGTATAAATTGAATCTGATAACCTCACGCTCCAATTATATTGATCCTCGGATTTATTATGCATACATACAATTACATCCAAATACGAGACGATCGGGTTGGTTTATTGAACACAAACATTGGGCGGATCGATTTCCTGGGTATAAATTTTAAACCATTACCACCAACTTTTCCGATATAAGTTGTTTAATGATAATACCTTCATCTTTGGGATCATGTTTTTTATGAACATTAACTTTAGGTTCAAATGCATGGGTTAACAAATCGGTATTTTCAATATCAAACCCATTCAAGTACACAATATGATTCTGTAAAACCAACCACATTACATATACCAATCCAGTTCTTGGTTTTCGATGAAGACCTCTTTCAAATATCGCGTCCATCGCGGGGGATAAGTCTTTCATTGTCAAGACTATAATTTTGATGCCTTTCAAATCTTTTTTATATTTTTCTAGGTGTCTCATCGCATCTTTGTTCCTTTGTTCGTTGGTGTAAGTTTCACCATCTAGAAGAATGAAATTTATACAACACACGACAATCTCCTTGACGTTATCAAACTTTTCGAGTTTCGACATCAAACGTAATGTCGGCATTACTGAATACTCATGTACAACCACGGTATACTTGGCATCCTTGGGAATATCCTTTGAGGAAATTAACCAATGATGGTTGAATTTAACGGTTGTTTCCGCAACATTCGATATTTCAGGTTTCACTTCCTTTGTGTTCGGAATTGAATTCCCGCAAACAATCGTTATTGGTTTTGAATTCATGGCCTCCGTATTCGATCTGATCCTCATGCAAAAACATCGAATCACGGTAAAGAATATGATGAGTATAATGAGGAAAAAAATCGGGTTCATGTATACTGTAAGAAATTATAAAATAAATCGGACTTTTGTCAACGAATCCAACACCGTTTTGGGAAAAGCACCTTTCAAGAACGCGTGCAGTTTTTCGTATGATTGTTCTTGATCAAAATTCTCAGACCACCACGTGTTGGGTGAAATAGTGTCAATTCTTTCCAGCACAGATTGCATTGCGTGTTTCACGTCAGTCTCATCCGTGAACAATTCTCCTGTTTCGTAGTGAATGTATTTTGATCCACAGAGAATATTTTTGTTCATCACTACCGCCACACCTTTGGTCAGACATTCTGCAACAACCCGCGGAGAAGCATCGTATACGTTTGGAACGAATAAAATTTTACATTCCTTCATTTTTTCTTGAAGTGAACCCCAATCCAACCAATCGGAAATCTCCATATTCTCACTACTGTACACCTCTTCCAATCCACAACCCACGCGACCCACAATCAACCCCTTCAAGTTGAGCTCGTTACACATGATTGGAAAACATTTCAGAGCCAATTCATAGTTACGATTTATTGCATTCCATCCGTTTAATGGACAAGCGTCACCCTCGTCTTTGTTGCATATGTATAAAAAGTCGTATTTTTTTACGGTAGTCAAGTCCTTCTCTTCCGTGTAAAAATCAGATTCACTTATATCAAGGGTTTTATTGAAAGAGGTGAACCCATATGATTCCTTATCTCTGAAGCAACACAACCAATGTTTTATTTTTCCAACGTAATCAAACGTATCCTTTCTTTCGTACTCTCCCTCCTCCATACCAAAACGTAATCTGTTTGGGAAGGTTTTATATGCCGTGATTCCGAAAATATAAATACCATTGGCTAGGTATTCATAATATAACACTTCTGCTTGTGCTTCACGAAATGGACCTGTTACAGCGACAAATGGTAATGCGTTTCCTGAAATGTCCTGAAAATATCGGAACGGAAATTTACGATTTTCTTTCTGAAGAAACTTTTCGCAGTACTTGTTTGCTTTCAGTTTTTCCTTTTTTTTCACACACACACCTAATGCGAGGAAAATGAAAAGGACAATAACGCCTACCAGGACCATGATATCCTTGTGATTGTATTTACGCTTCATCTTATTATTGGTTAATATTTTTACTATTCATATAATATAACAGGATGACCACGATCATACAGGTACGTCCCACATTGAATGAGATAAAATAGTTTGTTGTTTAAAAACACTTAAAGTTTTGTCTCTTGTATATGATACAAGAGAACGAGAATATCAACAAGTAAGTCACCCTAAAATGTGTAAATTCTACGAAAATGATACGCTTTCAAAGGAACGTGTTAGGGTACTCCTCAACGCGACGGTTATGTGGGACGCCGTCGCTTTCGAAGAACGCCGTCTACAGTGGGTCGCCATGCGCGAGAAACTCGCCAAAACGAAAAAGATTTAGGGCATTGGCAAGTATGTTAACGACTTAAGAGTAAAACTACCTAATAGAGTATAGCCTCAATATGATTGTTTTTTGATTACTAACATTCATACCGCAAGAGGACCATCATTTATTGGTTTCGTGTTTGACACGCACGCGGACTCTGAGTCGCATTCCCTCCTAGCTCAGTTGGTAGAGCGCACGGCTGTTAACCGTGATGTCATCGGATCGATACCGGTGGAGGGAGAACAGGCTCCATTAGCTCAGTTGGTTAGAGCGTTGTACTTATACCGTCATGGTATACACAGTGGCTTCAGTGTCACAATGGTACAAATCGTAAAGCAATGCAAAGGTCGGCGGTTCAAGCCCGCCATGGAGCACCAAAAAAGGATATCATGCCCGAGTGGTCTAAGGGGGTGGTCTCAAGAACCACTGTATTTTAATACTCGCAGGTTCGAACCCTGCTGATATTATACCGCAAGAGGGCCATTTATCGGTTTCGTGTTTGACACGCACGCGGACTCTGAGTCGTCTTCCCTCCTAGCTCAGTTGGTAGAGCGCACGGCTGTTAACCGTGATGTCATCGGATCGATACCGATGGAGGGAGAACAGGCTCCATTAGCTCAGTTGGTTAGAGCGTTGTACTTATATCGTCATGGTATACACAGTGGCTTCAGTGTCACAATGGTACAAATCGTAAAGCAATGCAAAGGTCGGCGGTTCAAACCCGCCATGGAGCAACAAAATGATATCATGCCCGAGTGGTCTAAGGGGGTGGGCTTAAGCTCCACTGTATTTTAATACTCGCAGGTTCGAACCCTGCTGATATTACACCGCAAGAGGACCATTTATGGTTTCGTGTTTGACAAACACGCGGACTCTGAGTTTAGCCCTGCTTTATTTCACTTGTTTTTTCAGCAGCTTCATTCATCAACCGTTTCATTGCCCCCATCCCCCCTTTCGACGATTTACCTTGTTTCAAAAACTGTTTCATTGCCTTCTTTCCCCCTTTCCCCTTCACGCCCCCCACCAAACCAATCACTTTCGATGCAACGAAGCATCCTACACACATTGTTCCAATCCACCAAAGAAGAGCTTGTTGCGCTGCTGGGACTTTATTATCTCCCATTATTGCTTCCCAATTGTCCCAGGCGACGTACATGAAAACAAAAAGCCAAAAAATGGCTGCCAATCTTAATATCGGTGGTAATATCATAAGAAGAAAGAACATTATACAATACGATCAGAGAAAATTTAACGCCTCACTATATCAACTGGACAGATTACTCGCCTTCTAAGCGAGAGGTTATGGGTTCGAGCCCCATGTGAGGTCAAAATCAATTTTGATATTGAAACGCATTCAATATCAAAATTGTTAAAACATCTCGTCTATGAAAACGCAACCCGTCTCGCGAAAGTCGGGAAGAAGTTCGATCATTTCAGTGATTTTTCTGTACACGGCGTCTTTCATTTTCGGTGCACTCTCCAACAAGATCCAGTTTTCACGCAAGTACTCGCAGAGCTCGGTCATTTTCAACGTACACCAGGCGTCGCGTTCGTAGATGATGTTGTCTTGGATCCACTGGTCTTCAACGGATTCCATCATCTCCGAGTAGTGGTTTTGGTTTTCGGTCCAATGGGCGAAGAATGCAGTCAGTTTCCGATGAAATCGAGCATATCGCAAATCGGGTTTTATCGCCTCCATAAACCGCGAGTCCTTAGACACGCTGGAGAAGGCGATAATGTCGTCGGCCCACGTGGGTGTCCCATACAGTGCATTTGTAATGAGCTCGGTCACGAGAGGTACTTCCATTACATCTTTCACAAACTTGGCTGTGGTTTGCGCACGAGTAGTCACCACCATGACTTCTTACCTTGGTGCGGGAGGTTCTTTAAGTGCTTTCATTGATGCCCAGATTTTCAAGTGATTCAATGTACGAAGCCATAAAGTGGTTTGTAACATCCCACCATGGTTTATTCGGAGCGTCCAAGAGGCGTGTGTCATCCTCTCCGAACGTGTCATGGTATCCCATGCTGGAATACGGTATCGTACAAATCATGTCGCCGTTGTTGCGATAGTTGAATATTTCCATATTATGACAAGCTTCGTTGAATCGAAATTTGAAGTCGGATCCACCGATTTTAGGACACCCAAACAAAACTAATTCAACGACACATTTGTTTTCTTCGTCGCGTACCTTTAAATCGCGAGCCAAGTTGTATGCCAACAGAGCTACCGAGGCTGCGCCACTCGAGTGTCCACTTATGAAGAGAGTATCCACAGAGGACAAATCCGAGAACGGGTTGTACTCGATAGCACAATACTCCGCATATCGTTCGAAGCCTGGATGAACATCATTGTTTTTAAAAAACACGGACACATTGTCAACCCAGTTGGTCAGTGTATGGGTACCCTCTACTGCGACGTACATGTGGTTGTCGCGGACATCAACGACGAGGTCGTGTTTATGAAAGTATACATCTTTACACAGTTTCGCACAATGCATATGATTACGAAGTTGGTCCTTGGAAATGTTTTTGAAAAAAGGTGCTTGCATACGTGTCCTGTTCAATTTCTTTGGTTTGTAAAAGGGTCGCGTGGAAAGATTGAGCTCTTTTTTAACCAGTGGATACATATCTTAAAATCCTATTTTATTTCCGTATCTTTTGCATATCCGAGGCATGTTCCCGTTCGTCCTCTGCGATTTGGGAAAAGACGTCATACATGTTAATAGCACGTGGCATGTACTGGATAGCTGCGTATGTGGGTGCTAATTTTTGTAGCTTTCGTTTGTTTTGTTGAGCAAACTCAAAGTATGTATCATATGCATGCATTTCGAGGAGTTCACTCGACAGGTATGCGGTTTTCGGTGAAAGCATAAACAACACAACCAACAACACATAGTACAGTATCGCCACGTGTCGAGTCACAAACTGATTCCACCAAAATCGATCACCGTACAATGAATACATGATGGACAAATGATGCGTTTCATTGGCTTCCTGTTCAACGTGTTCGCGTTTGATGTCTTCATCTACGTACCACCATCCCAGTGTTTCATACAAATGCAAAACAGCAACATAAGAAACATACGGCATTCGGGCTATATTCTCAAGAAACCAAAACCGATCAATGGGTTTGTTTTTATAAGCTAAATCCAGTAGTGTGCACATCAAATCGTATATTATACGCATTGATCGAGGACATTTCACGGATGGTCTTTCGTTTTCACGTTGAAGAATAAGTTTGTCGTCGAGTACGAAATCGTCCAGTGTCTTGTACAGGTCAGTGCGATATTTCGACAGAGGGAAAAGTTGCAAAGCCGTGTTTTTCTTAAAATGGTTAAACCCGAGACAGAATACATTTCCTGGAATCCGATCGTTTCGCTTTCGAGTTGCGAGTTTTCGAAACGGGTTACTCTCATTTCGGACCACGCATAGCTTGATAACGGAAGACATGATATTATATGATCAATTGATTTTAAATCTGTTAAAGTTTCTACCGCGTTTCAAAGCAGCCTCAGCCCTCGAGTTGCGGTCGGGGTCTGATCTAAACATTTGAAGTTGCTCATGAAACAGTCCGAAATTCGTTTCGATTTCAGACCACTTTGTCGGCGATTGATCGTAATTCAAAACCGATTGTTCCAAATTGAAGTTTTCAATCAATATAGCCTTGTCGAAGCCCGTTAACCACATATACACCTCGAGTTGGACTTGTTCGTATTCGGGTATGAATTTGAAAAGACGACGCATTCGGTTTTTCGATTCAATGACGGTATCACCATTTGACGTGCCGTCAACTTTTCCGCGCACGATGTACTCACATTCCATGTGTTCGTCGTCGCATGTGGTTAGTATTTCTTTGCTGTACACGTGTTCGTTCCGGTCTTCCACACACATCCCTGTTTCTTTTTCAAACTTGTTTATGTCGTTCGTTTCGTTCACAATCCCTCGAGCACAATGTTTGGCGCCTGTATACTCGGATAAAATACTTGGATCAAGACAAGTTGCGAGATGTTTATCAAGGTCATTCATGTCGGATGTGGTTTTGACGCATGCAACCAACTTGGCGCGTTCAGTAAGGACTTTGGCCAGGATCACACCCGCTCGAGCTCCGTCTTCTGGAACACCGTCGTTGTCGAACTTTATGGTCTGAAGCTCCGTCAGAATTTGCGCACTTGACGAGACATTATTTTTGTTTTCTAAAATTATATTCTCCCTTGCAAGTTTTTGAATCACGTTAACGTTTGATGAATACTCGAGTCTGCCAAGACTCGACAAACCAATACCCTCCGCTTCGGTGCGGTAGTTTCTCCTCCACACTTCCACCATGGCCACCTCACTAGGCCTATATTTGTGCATTCCACAAAGGCTTGCCATTTCAGATGCGTTGATAAAGATCTGTTTCACCATACAACCTCAATAGTACGAATGACTTTAAACGGGTTTTTGTTCAAGCTTGGGTTTTGAATCAGATTGACTGATTCGTATGCGAATGTGCTTCTGGCTGTAACGGCCTGAATGTTTGGTGTTTCGGTGTTTAAGATCGTTTTTGGTGACACGTGGTTCGAAGGTATAGTCTTCAGACTGCATACTCTTGTATGTTAAATCCAACACATCTTAAAGTGAATAATGAACAATATAGCTGAAAAATCCAAAAATGACATCCAACAACAATGGCACATATGCGTTTGGTTTTTCAAGATATGCGTCGACAACGAACCATGCGTAAAACAAAGCATGCACTATCCGAAGATCTTTCCACCATATCTGAGCCCCAAACGTTTCTGGTCCGGTATCCCTGGAGTTGGTTACATAAAGATACAGAAATCCAATCATGGGTATCAATAACGCGGTTGCTAAATATTTACGATGGGTCGTGTCCAGTTGATGGGCCCCATACACGAGCATCAATCGAGACGTCATGCAACCAAACACAAATAATAACTGCCGCCTGTGAATGTCTTTCATGTATACAAGATGTATTTACTTTTTTTTGAACCCAAATTAAAAAAATGCCTAATTAATAATGAAAAACATGATTGTGATGTTATTTGTTATTCTGGTGTGTGTTCGTTTTGCGTCAATCATGTATTTTCATATTCTCAGTACTCCTTTCTTCACTGAGGTTGAAGATCGACGACATCTTGATTTGGAATACGGGAAGAACACAAAGACGTTGGATTTCGAGGCTCTCAAAGCAGAGCTGATTGGCGCATTGGACGCGTTGGTGTCTTTGGCGCGAAAAAAACGTGTAAAGATCACGATAATGCACGGATCGCTGATTGGATACTATTTCGACAAAAAGATTCTTCCTTGGGATGATGATATCGACGTTATTGTGGTGGGATACGAGGATATTTTGGCATTAGCTTCTTTAGACGGGTGGGAATCAAAAGATTTCATTTTCAAAGTGAACCCAAACTTTATAAACAAAAACACAAACGATCATCGGAACAAAATTGATGCGAGAATGATTTCTAAAAAGAATGGATGCTTTATTGACGTGACGTTTTTCTGGAAATCGGGAAACACGCACTTTGCGAAAGATGGACATCGGTATTCAAATGATATGCTACTACCATTAACACCCGCCGTCTTTCATGAGATCGATGTCTTTGTCCCCAATGACATTTGTAAATGCTTGACGAAAGAATATGGGCCGAAAGTTTTGAAAACCAGCTTTAAACACGAAGGGAGATTGTGGGAATTCGACGGATCGGAGTGGAAATAGTCGACCTTAAGGAGCGAAGCTATAAATTCTTTTGGAGACGGTGATAAAAAAATATGAACCATTGTCATTGCTTATAGAACGTCACAAGAATGTAATGATAATATGAATCGAATATCTTTTCGCATCATTTCATCGTCAACATTGTCACTGTAACAATTATCGCGTTGACCAAACCATTTCGTCGATGGTAGCCTGTCTTTTGATGTGAGTGATGTGTACACTATTTTCTCACGCATGATGTTTGAGATGAAACGTTTTCGAGTCGCGAGATCTTCCTCCAACTTTTCTTCAAATTTGGAATACGTCGTAAAGCTATGTATGATAAAGAGCGGAACGTCGAGTGGCTCTTTGTTTACAGTCTTTGCAAAACCACTGAGAGCTCTTTCGAGAAAGCAACTATCTAAATAATGGCCTTTAACTTCCTCGAGCGCGACGACTTTACCAACGGTATTTGATATGACCAAGTCAACATTGAAAGGGATTTCTGGATGATCGGATCCTTTGGAAGCCACAAAGCCATGTGATTCCCACAAAGTCTTGCGGTGACTCTCGAAAACCTTACCCACCGTGTCCTTTAGAGCTCGAGTGTTCTTTTGGCTTTGAACATTCATATCAGCCGTTCGAAGTGCCTTTCTGTAACTCAGAACATGTCTGTGCATTGAATGTAAAGTTGTCAAGGGTGTTCTTTAAGTGAAAAAGTTTTTTTATTTCGATTAATTTCTCATTCCCAAAACAACGATGTCCGACATGCACCTCGAAATCAACCTCGAGCTCTTCGACGACATGTTGGAGGCCGAGTTGTTCCAAGACAACTTCTACGCGAGCGACGAGGCGGCGACATATGTCGTCAACAAGGTCATCTTCCCTCGCAAGGGCAACATGCTTCATTCTCTCCAAGTGCTGCAACTCGCTTCAGAAACGAAGGAGCACAAAAAGTTCAGCCACATCGCCCTCGAGCGCGCGCTGCGGAACAACAACTTCAAGATGGAGCCCGTGACCAACCTCCGAGCGATTGAAGAGCGAGTCCCTTCCGTGTTCATCGTGTATTGCAAGCTCAACTCCAGCTTCACAAGTCTGAAGTACACGAACACGAATGAGAACGACAACCATGTTGTTCTCATTCGGAACGGAATGATCCTGTGTCCTTTCCTCCGAGACAAGGGTCGACCGGTGAAGCTTAGCGTGCGCAAGCATTTGTTTTTTTCATCGGACACGGCGGGCCTCAACAACACCCGCAACAGCTACATCAAAGACGTGGTGGCCGCATTCAAGATTTTTAGCCACATTGAGACTGCATAGAATGTAGAACAGTAGTGTCAATTTAACGACAAATATGTGTGTCATTTGAATGTTGTAAAAGGGGGACACAATCCTGTTCATAAAGGTTTCTTCTCGATGATGTGTTTGTCCGTCAAGATGACGCAAAGCATACTCTATTTCTGTGAGGATACACGCGTTGTTGTTTGACAGCCAATGTATAAGGATAGATGTCAACGCGAGCCAATGAATCACCAAAAAGTCGAACCGCGTGTGCGCAAGGAACGGGGTGCATACGATAAAAAGGATAATAGCAAAGTGAATACACATTATCAGATCAGCAATCATGTGTTATGCTGATTGTGGAATCTATATACAGTACATGGGGTTTAAATTTTGAATCTAAAGACAATTCTTTCATTACGCCGTTGAATTCAACACGAGCATTCTCTAGTCTCCCTAAAGGGTCTTCTTTATCGCTCAGCAATCGCATCGAATGTATGAGTTGATAAATGTATGAAACAAGACGACTCACATGCTGAATTACAATCCCGACACTCTGTTCTCTCATTTTGAAGTTGTACATGCGACGTTTCCAAACCGTGTGTGTTATTTCCTTGAGAATATATTCTACACCAACATCTTCAAGGCGTTGTCGTATTTGCTCTATCTTCGTTGTGTATATTTGTTTGAGGGATTTAGTAGCCATGAAATAATGCTCAACTTTAGCTGGAATGACAAAGTGTTGATCTTTGCATACTCGTACAAAGTCGTGCCATTCAAAGGAACAGGTTGTGTTTTTGAACTCAATGTAATGCGGGTTGTGAATAATTGCTGGACAAATTAGTTTGTTTGTCTTCCAGCTAAATGTCTTGTGACACGATGTACACCACATTTGATCACACCCCTCTGCGCGTGTTATTAAGAGGTGACATGAAGGGCAGGGTTTGCTCGTTTTATTGATGACATCGATGCTCTTTATGATATTGGGATCACAAGTATGCAAATTCCCTCGTTCCTCCATACACGATTTACACACTGAACACGTACAAGAAGAACAGTTGAATGACTTGTCAATGAATCCGCTACAACCCATTCGTGGACAGTTGTACAACAATTCACCGCATGTGTGGTCGATGTTGATCAACCTCTGTAATTTTATTTTCAAATGCGTCAAATTCCGCGTTTGTTCGTTAATTTCGCCCCTCACCTTTGTAATACATTCCTCTGCCGCACGTTCAGATAAAACTCGTTTAGAAACACCATTGTAGTATTTGAATTTCAGTTTTTCATCCTTTTCAAATCCATCTGTAATATGAACTTTAAGT
>Ga0302131_1000740_pt1 | contig 18916 bp, 20 predicted proteins | sample CB9_20m_MG_FD_203105 | JGI IMG/M metagenome (GOLD analysis project Ga0302131, IMG submission 203105) | Marine microbial communities from Western Arctic Ocean, Canada - CB9_20m | ecosystem: Environmental > Aquatic > Marine > Oceanic | place: Canada: Western Arctic Ocean | collected 2017-09-19
CCCAATGCGTACCTGTTGGCGTCCGTTCCCCAGCGCTCTGCGAACATCACCTGCGTGAGAAACGCGTTTTCCTCGTCCCCGAACGCGGTTTCGTTTACCCTCACGACGTACTCGATGGCTTTACTTGTTGGATCAGCGGTTCCCACCAAGCCACTGGTGAACGAAATCTGCGCGGTCGCAACGTTCGGGTTGTTCGCGATCCAGGTTGTGGCGGTCGCGTCGTCTGGGAAAGCTAAGGTCAACGCGTCCACGAGCTGCCCAACGCCGTTCGCGTAACAAGTGCTGTCCCGTAAACAGCTCGGAGCGCACGCCTCCGCCAACGTCTGCGTCGCATCCGAAAGCAAAGGGTCCATCCCTGACAGTTTCCCTAACAGCGTGGACAAACTCGGGTCGTTCGCAGCGATGACGTCCGCGTTTTCGCCGCACGCCACCAGCGTGGCGAGAAACCCGTACCCGTACCCGCCAGCGTCTGTGATTGTTTTAGGAAAGTGTCAGACTTGAGTCTTGAGTATGGGTGTACTTCGCAATATATATGAGCAAACAGTCGTAGTAATCGGGCCGAACAGTCTACTTGCGATGTATTTGTAAGAGTTGCCATTACTTGTAATGTTCCAGTAGTGCACTCAGTAAACAGTCACAGAGGGGCTTTAAGCAGTGTCATGATTCGGGAAAGCCCCAGCACGTACCCGGCCAGTCCGAGTTCACGGCGTCGCAAATCAAATTGACGTACGTCTTTTGCGTCACCGCGATCGCTTCCAAGGAGTCTGGACTGGACACGAGCTTGTACCCGGGCGCGCAATCTGTGTTGTCCCACCGCGTGGCGAGCTGGGGGTGGGAAAACAAGTCCGTGTCAGTGTTTGCTCTCGAGTCTCGAGTATGTGTGCGTAGCAGTTACCACGGTAACAGTATCACTAGTACCGTGGCAAGTCAAGAGTACGCCTATCACTTTACCACACGGTAACAGTCACCCGTACGGTGTCAATTTACCACATGGTAACAGTTACTGATGGTATAAACAGTCACTAATACTGTGTCAATTTACTTACCTGGTACGGCTTCGCGAACGCGTCACTATTCCGCGAATCCTTCACCAGGGCTTTGGGTAAACACAGCAGGGCCAAGAAAAAGCACGGCAGCACGATTTCCACTCCGGTACAGCAGCACAGAATACCCCTTGTTTTCAGGGTGAAGTTCTTGCGTACGAGCGCCGCGAACTGGGTTCGGGCGCTGATGACGAAAAATCGGAATATTTTTTGGTTTTTGGGACACGTGTTTCGTTTCGAAAAAGCAGACGGCGACGACGTTGGGAACAAGGGAGGGTTGGTCGGTCAGTGACGTGAAGAGGTCGTGGTTGTTTAGGGCCGAGGGAACGGGCGTGCGGGTAGACACACACGCGTGTGTGCGGTGCACTAAAAACACGGTTGAACAGCCCGAACCTCGTGTCGAAACCAAACCCGACCCCGCGTCGGTCACGGAAAAGGCCTGAAGCAGATTCGGGAGATCCAAGGACCGTCGTCGTGCGGAAAGAAAGATTAAAAAACGGTAAGGCCGAACGCGCGTACCTGACGGGCCCGCGCGGGGTACCCTCGGGAGCCACCATCAGGATGTTTTGTTTGCAGGGAAACGGTGGTTCCGGGGTGACAGCGCCAGCGCGTGTCCTGGCGAACAGCGCGCACGCGTTGCGCGTGTTGAACGCGAGCAGATGTGCCTGTCAAGCGCACGTTAAAATGGCTGGCGCGTGGCTTTTGATAACACTTTTGCGATTGCAGGTACCGTTGTTGACATCAAAAAGTTTGGTTGACCGAGAGAAACGGGTCAAACGACGCACACGACGCTGAAACGTGGTGCGTCAAACAAACCGCGTGCGTTCACCGGCGCTGCTGTTCGTCAAAAAGCACATGCTTCGTTTTAGGGAGCGACTCGAGACGAGTTTCCTGGTTCCTCGCGACAACAAATTGGGCAAACCTGCTTGCATTCTCTTTCGCGCCGGCGCGACTGCGGTCAGGGTTGCCGTGCGCGGTCGCACGTGGGGTGACGCGCGCGCTGCAGGACACCCAAACCAAACACACCCGGCCATGGCGTCCGATGAGTCCTCGACGTACGAGCTAACCCCCGAACAGGAGCTGCGGGTGGAAGTGAATCACGGCAACGCCGTGGCCGTGACCTTGGTCGACGGCAGCGCCGAGGTTTTCGGCACCGAACTGGCGAAAGGCAGTTCCGTTACCCTGCCCGGTGGAAAGCACGCGGTGTTCACGTGGACTGGGGCGACGCTGCACACGCAAGGTGTCACTGAGTCCATGTACGTCGCGAGCGAGACGCCTATGGTGGAGTACGTCAACGTTTCATCCGTGCTCGACGAACGACGGCAGATCGCGAAGAACGACTTGAGCAAAAACATGCAAGGCCCCCGCGTCGCGCTGGTCGGCCCAACCGACGTGGGCAAATCCACCCTGTGCAAGATCCTCCTGTCATACGCGGTGAAGAAAGGTTGGCACCCGCTTTTTTGCGACCTGGATCTCGGGCAAAACGGAATCGGGCCGCCTGGAACGGTCGGCGCGGTTCCGGTGGATCGGCAAATAGACGCGAAGGTTCGTGTTTGGGCGTGTCGTCAAATCCCAAGACTGTTTGATGCCCCTCTTTGACGTCCACGGGCGTCATTAAAAGGAAGTACACTACTGGTAACTCTTAGCAGTACTCGTGGCTCTTACAAATATATCACAAGTGGACTGTTTTACCGAAGCTGATGACTGTTTGTCCATCCATCGCGATATACATTGCACCCATAACCGAGACTCGCGACTGACCCTTTTCTTTTACAACTCAAAGGATGGCTTTTTAAACGCAACCGACCTTCCCTTGGTGTACTTCCACGGCGACACTTCCCCTGGGACGAACCCCGATTTGTACAAGCACCTCGTAACGCAGCTCGCAGAAATGGTGGACGCGCGAGGCGCCACGAACCCGGACTCGAAAGCGAGCGGTTTGGTGTTGAACACGATGGGGTGGGTGGACGGCGCGGGGTATAAACTGTTGTTGCACGCGCTTGATAAGTTTCAAATCACCGACATTTTGGTAGTGGGCGCGGACAAGCTACACGCCACCCTGCAAAGGGACTACCGGGGCAAAACTAACTTTAACACCAACACGCCGACGCAGGTTTGGCGGTTAAAAAAAAACGGCGGCGTGGTGGAACGCGACCAGCGGTTCCGAAAGCAAACGCGGGTAAGTATTTCCCACCCACCACATTCCGCCGACTGATTGCCCATACTCGTACCAGAAGGGACTAATACCTCTGCCCATACTCGTACCACAAGGGACTATTACCCTTGACTGTTTACTCATACCAATCCCTCATACACATTACGAGAGACTGACACTTTTCTTTTTACAATCAGGACGCCGTGATTAAAGCCTACTTCTACGGCGCGGACGGCGAGTTGAGTCCTTCCTCAACCTCGGTGAGTTTCGGGGACGTGTCAATTTTCAAAGTAGGAAGCGGCCCGAGGGCGCCTTCCTCGGCGCTGCCTATCGGTCAAAAGACAAGCGCTGATCCTTTGAAAGTCACCACCGTGGCGCCAAGCCAGTCGCTTCAAAACGCGGTGCTGGCCGTGAGTCACGGCAAGACGCCGCGGGAGATTCTGGACACGAACGCCGCCGGGTTTATTTTCATCACGGAGGTGGATATGGTGAATAAAAAACTGACCTACATGAGCCCTACTGGTGGGGGGTTGCCTAGCCGTAATTTGGTGCTCGGTAGCTTGAAGTGGATCGAAACGTGATACTGCGGGACGGATACAACCAGTCGTCAGTGGTACAGCTGCAAAGATAAGCTGGAACTAAATTTAGCACGAGTTGCTACGCGAAGAAGAAGACGCGAAAGAAAAGGAGTAGTGAGTCTTCGCGACGACGTATTAGAAGTTTTCGAGCACTACGAGTTTCACAATATGACAACCCCCATCCTACCGTGTCCCATCCTACCCCTAAACCTGTGACGCGGGAGCGTGAGCGTCTCGTGCATTTTTTCGATGACAATTGGCAAATATCTTTTCGTGCACGCGTTCTTTCGCTTCGACTTTTGTTTTGATACTCATACGTTTGAGTACTATAAATAGTGACACTATTGATACGGCGATTTTTTGGGGGAGAAGGCGGGTAAGTGTATACTCGTCACAGTACTCATCACGGTTACTAGCGGTACTCATCACGTACGTATTAATACGGATCAATCATAATCGGTTACTCGGCTCAATCTTCGTCTCAATCTTCGTTCACCAGCCGTCGGCCTCGTCGCCGACGTCGTGTCACAAGACTGTATGAGCAAACAGTCAGCGGTTGAAAAAGTTCTTCCCTCCCAACTTCCCCGTGGTTCCGTCTTCATCTAGGTCACTGCCGTAGATCTTGGCGCACTTGCTCCGGCCGTCCTCCTCACGGAAACAAGTATCAATCGCGGAAACCGCGTTTGCGATGCTCGCGGACTCACCGTTTTCTTGCCAGTAGAATTTGTTTCCGTACTTTGACGCTAACCTCGTCCAGAACGACGGCGGAACCTGCAGATCCACGTTGGACCCGACTGCGAAGTTAAGAATATTTCCCAGCCCCGGGTCCGCCACGAAAACAACAGTGCTGTCATCCACGCCCCAGTAGTCCTTCACCGCTAAACCCGGGGTCGCGGGGTACGCCTGCGCCAAAACTCGCAGCTTGATTCCGGTGTCCTTCTCCAAACTTTTCACCTCGGCTGTTAGCCTCGCAACCTCGCCTTTCGTTAAATAACCAGCCACGTCAATCACCTCGACCACCGGGCCGGTGGGTAACAAGTTGGGGTTGTTCACGCCTTCAAGGCGCGCGCTGGATGGAAGCGCAGTGGCGGCGAGAATCGTGGAGACGGCGACGAACCCCAACGCCGTGTGCCGCGCGGTGCTCAACACGGCAGACGCGAATGTGTTTTCTTTGGCGCCTTGGGGGGACACGTCAGCCCCTGGTTTGGGACCTTGCGCGCGGATCGCGGTGCCGGCCCGGTATGTCCCTCGACGGGGCGCGACGGGGCGCGCCGGGGTGAACACACAACACGTGCTGAGCGAGTGCGCCATTGCGAAAACCGGAAGTGCCACGAAGGTACGCGCGGCGTGGTGTGCGCCTGACGACTCGAGTCATCAGGGAGTGTCAGACATCGTGTTATTATCCGTTTCCGCTTTCTGGAGAGAAATAAACGCATTCGCGAGATGTTTGGAGTGCACCTATTCTTGCTGTCATGTATATAAATAAACCCTCGTATTCTTGCTGTCATGTATAAGGAAATCCTACCTACTGTAACTAACACTTCCTACATACTTATACTAAACGTCTACTCGTAACGCACTTCTCACGCTGCCGCTTCCAAAACTGTCTTCTCGATGATGACATTCGTGTCGCGGACGTCGTCGTCATCAAACGTATACTTCGCGAAAACATCCATCAGCAACTCTCTCGCCGGGACTTTTGCGTTCAAGCGCATACACGCCAGAAAAGACCCGGAGAGTTTCCGGTGCAGCGAATACGCCTCAGACGGGGGCGGGGTGAGGCGGTGCTTCAGCATTACTTTTCCCAGGCCGGCGACTCTTCGGGTCATGTCCCTGTTGATCGCGAAGTCGTAGAGTTGGTGATGAGACGACGCGTCTGCTTCTGCTTCTGCTTTTTCAGACGATACGTCGTCTGCGTTTTTCTCGGATCCGTTCAACGACGCGTCTTGAAACGGCCTTCCCACTTGAAAACCGGCTTCCACATGCGCGTCAATCAACACCTCTTGTTCGTTGCCGGTCAAAAACCCGAGCTTGACTGACGACTCAATCACGCCTTGTCTGTTTTTCTCCGCGCACGCGACGACCATTTTTAGATACTCGTCCACGAATTTTCGCGGGTACTCCTTCGCGGCGCCGAAGTCGATCATCGTGAGCTGCCCAGTAGTTTCGCAAAAAAGGAAATTGGCAAAGTTAGGGTCGCTCTGCATGAACCGAAACTCGAACAGCTCCCTTAACGTTCCTCGGAGTAACTGCGTGGCGACGTAGTCCCGAATTTCTTGCGAAAGAGACGAGACCTTGTCAATCGCGACTCCCGGCGCGAAGGTCGTGGTTAAAACGCCTTTGTTTGGAAAAGAAAAGGGTCAGTCGGTCGGACCACGTGTATATCCGGAATTCGTGCTACGTAAACAGTCGTGGTAACCGTCCGGACGGGAACGCGCCCTTCTGGTCGTAAGACGTCCCGGACGCAGGCGAGTATATCGCGATGTATGGACAACAGTCACCAGCTGAGAGATAAAACAGTCGGGATTTGGGAAAGGCCAATACGCGTGCGTACCTTTGCTTGACAGTTCTGGAACCGTTCTAGGGGTTTTCCAAGCCGGGTCGTCGTGTAATAAAGTCCGCATGCGATCAGTAGACTCACGCTCGTACACGTAGTCGCACTCCAACGTCAACTCCTCCTTCGCAGTCGCCACCTGGATTGTACAAGAAAAGTTTCAGTCTTGTATGGGCACACAGTCGTCCGGGATTTGGAAAATACAAGACGTTACGTACCGCGTGCTCCACGAACAACCCAGCCGGAATCAAGTCGGTGTACGAAATCATCCTCACCAAGTTGTCGATGTCGCTGTGGATGCTCCGCGCCACGCCCGGGTACTGGATCTTCATGCACACGTCCAGGGTTTCGAACTCGTGTTCTTCGTCTGACGCGCCGCCGCGAGTAGTTCCTACTGAGTTACCCTTGGTGACTCGCCGTTTAACCGTGGCTCGGTGTACCTGTCCGATACTCGCCGCGGCCATGGGTTCGTGGTTGAAGTCGATAACTTCCACGTCACCGCCGTCTTTAATCAACCCCCTGGGCGCCCTCCAGTTCTTTCCGAGGTGGCTTTCGATTGTTTCGAGTAACTGTTTTTTAGGCATCACGTCGGCGCCTTCCCGCACGCGCTCCAGCGCTTTCGCTATGGCGGGCGGCACCACGGATTCGTCCTGGCACGATTAACAAGAAGTAACGTGTCAGTCTCTCGGATCGCGTGTATATCCGGGATTCATGCATCCGGGATTGGAAAGGGTAGGCCCTGTACTCCATGGTACGAGGGATTGGAATAACCGTCCCTTCTGGTCGTAATGCTCAAGGACGCGGGACGAGTATATCGCGATGTATGGACAACAGTCACCAGCTTCGGTAAATCACAGAGGCGGAACGCGGTGGGTGGGAAAGGCCCTTTTACCTGAATACTCAGCATCTGTCCCAGTTTCAACGCCGCGCCGCGCATGCGACACAGACCCACGGCTAACAGCTCGGCGTTGGCTTCGGTGAGGAACACGCTGTCGTTGAGGTTGAGGAAGTTTTCTTTTTGTGAGCTCGACGACGACGTTCCATCCAGTTCGTGTGTAGAGCTAGACGTCGCACTGGCACTTCCGTCAAACGACGTACCGCTCCTTCCGTCAGTCGCCGTACTGCTCGGCGTAAAACTCTCCGTTTTTCGCCCGTTTCCCCGCCAAGCCCTTCGCGCCTTCTCCGCGAACGTCCCCGCCGCTAAACCCACGGCGAGCTGCCCGAACCCCAACACCCTGGCCACCGGGGAAGAGGGCACGGCGACTTCGCGGCGCTTTACGGGCGGTTTCTTCTCGGTGTCTTTTTTTGTTGGTCTCGGGGCTTCGGCTAAGGCGGGATTGACAAGTGCTGCTGCTGCTGGTGACGATGCCTCGCGGAAGGAGGACCGGTACGAGGTCGAGGTGGTTTCCGTGTCTGTGGTCTCGCGGTGGTTCACAGGGGCAGTGACTTGTGAAGACACGTGTGTGCTTCCTTGTTTCACCGCATCCTCGCCAGTCGACCTGACGTTCGCAACAGTCGGTTTGACGTTCTCACACACAGTCTGGCTCGCCACAGCCGGCACCGCTCGTCGCCGAATGACACCTCCGGTAACAACAATCTCCGCGAGTGCCGCCATCTCTTTCGACGCCAGCGGTCCTCGCGACGCGAGCCCGGTTAGGGCGACCCCCAGAACGCCGCGCGCCAAACGACCCAACGAGGAAACGCGTTCGGACATCGCGTGACGAGTCACGCCGGTGTCGCGTCGACGCGCCGAGGAGACTGAACTGATTGACAACCGACGACCGAGCGATGAATGTGAATGTGTCGACGTGGCCACGTCTCAGAAAAATAAAACGTGAATTTTTCACAAAATAATTCACTCACGCGCCCTCGGCGCCCGCCCCTTCGTACGGCCGTAGCTTGTGACACGCCACACTTTCCACCCCCACGTCTTGCCCTGTTTTACACAAAGAGTTGCACCCGAACAAAAGCGCGTCGTCGTTTTCAATCGGCGGCGGCGTCTTTCCAAAGTAAAAGTCGCACGATTTATCGGCGAAGTTTGGTTTGATCGTGAGCGGCAAACCGAACTGGTCTGCGTTGTGTGGGCAAACAGTCAGGCGGGAAGTCGGGGAGGTGGTTAGTACATGGTGCATGGTGGGTGGAGGTCACCGGTTCGAACCCCACTGGATGGAGGAGGGAGTAACGGGACATACAGGCAAACAGCGCGTCGTTCTTCTCATTGAGAAGCCGATGCATCATACGCCTTCAAAAAAGATCTTACCCGTAAAGAAATCCTGCGTAGCCGTCTTGCACATGTTCACGCACATCGCGCTGCACCCGGATTCTTGCAACCACCTGCACTTCTTGATGTGTACCTGGCTCTCTAGTAATTCACCCAAGTCATTATCGAGGGTCGCCCGCACCTCCATCGGCCCGACCATCCACGCGAAGACCACTTTCGTGATGACGGCGTTTAACTCCAGGGAAAACTTATTCACAGGGAACAGTTTTCGGAACACTTTGGAGTTTTAGTTTTAAAGTGGTTAACGTGTTGTGTTGGCAAACAGTCGGTGGGATTGCAGGAAGTGCAATACGTACCTTTATCACCGCCTGGGGGCATTAAACTCGTCATTATGTCGAAGGTGATGTCGCGTTGGCCTTGATAGTCCCTTCCTCGCATTTGAAGGAAACACAAAGCGATGAACTCGTCGTAGGAGATGTTTTTCGGGGGAGGCACTTTGGATTGGTAACGAAAAGCGTCAGTCTCGTGTTGGACGATACGTGGGATAATATGGGTGTGCTGTATGAAAAATTAGCGCGTCTGTGCTGTGTGTAGTGCACTCGACCAGGGGCGGTAAACAGTGTGTCAGGATTTGGGAAACGCTCAAGGCCGTACCTTTAATAGCCATCGCGATTTTCCGCGAAAACCAAGCCATCAGGGCTAAATCAAGCGGGCTGTCTTCGTACCGCACTTTAGCACCAGGCTCGCCCCAGTCTTCAGGGAACTCCGCGGATGCTAGGTTGAGGAACGAGTACTTTTCGCTGAACCCGGGTCGCGGCGGTTCAGGAGGAGACGCAGTCGAAGACGACGTGGCGCGCGTTCGCGAGTTGGTTTTTATCCGCGAAGATTGCAAATTGCCGGAACCACCGGGGGTCGACTTCGAGGCGGACGCGAGCACGCCGAAATTTGGTCGTGTCGTCCAGTCCCGCCGTCTAGCAACACACGCGCCGCGCGTGCCGCGGATCGCGGCAGGACCAGGCAGCGTCGAAACCGACGTCATACCGCGACGTCAGCACTGCGTTGGCTTTTCATCACAACTCGGTTTCTGTCAAAAATGAAAAATCATCACTAGCGATATTTCGCAAGTCGGCTCCGAAAGGCCTCCTCTCCCCTCCCCGCCGCCACTCGCGCCAACCACAAGCCCTTCGCGTCACTTCTCGTCACGCCCGCCCGCGTCGACCCTTTGATTTGTTCGAAAGGCAAGCAAGAAACGGAGCGAACCGCCGCCCCCTTTACGTGCTCGCCAAAACGCGAACTCGCCGCCGCCGCATTTTCGCAAATCAATCCGCTCGCCATGGGCAAAATCTGCCGAATCGTCATGCCCAAAGGCGGCCGCCGCGGGAACACGGGTTTGAAAGGCAAGATCCACCGCAGCGTGTCCCGACCCGCGGTGAAGAAAACCATCACCAGAGACCGGACCGTGGATTACCACGGCGTTGATAAACTGGAAACCAAGATCCGGGGGCTTGAGGAGGAGGAAACGTTGGGGTGGGTCGGTCTGACGGCACTGGCGAAAAAAGCCAAGATGAAGGATCTTAAAAACTTCCGCGCGAAGCTCATGATCAAAGACGTGAAGCACGATCGATAGGACGTGAGGAGTACCACTGTACTTTGAGGGAGCATTTAGTGTGGTGTAAAAGAAAGTATTTGCCGGAATCGACAGTACAACCTACATAACCTATGGATGGGTCGGCGTGACGGCGCTGGCGAAAAAAGCCCAGATGAAGGATCTTAAAAACTTCCGCGCGAAGCTCATGATCAAAGTCGTGAAGCACGATCGATAGACGCTATGCGTGCTACTTTTCCGGACGCATTCATTCGGAAACGAGCCCGGTAGACTAAGTACTCACTGTGTAGTAAAAGAAGTATTCGCCGGAATCGAACCAACAACCTACGCAGCTACGAAACGCGGCCTTCCCCAAGATTTACAGAAAGTACGGCACGCTCGCCCTCGGCGCCATCATCGTGGCGTTTTCCGGGGTTTCGGTGAAGTACTTCACCGTGCGTTCGCCGTTTTCGTCGAAGGCTAACACGGAAGCTACGTTACCACACCGGTAGCAGTAGTTAGGCGCGGACCAAACCGTCACCAGGCTTTTTTCAGGGAACATGTACTTCAGGCCTTCCTGCACTAACTGATGCGCTCTGCAGATCAATTCCAAGCCGTTGATTTCGTTGAACTCCGCGGTGACCCTTACGACGAAGAAAAGAAAGTGTCAGTCCCGAGTCTTGTGCTGGGTGATTTATGCACAGTGGTCAAACAGTCTCGTACTGTGGAGCACTAATTGTAGTGGTACTCCCTTGCGTAACTGCACTCCATTACCCTGCTCCATTGTATTGGTAAGACTTGCGTAACCGCACTCCGCGCAGGGCATCAAACGTTGCGCATGGATTTGGGAAAGCCCCATAACACGTACCTTCGTCCGAACAGCCACCCCGCCCCCCTCGGGCTCACCGCCCAGGTTTCGATATCCTCCGGGTCGCTCCACATCATGTCGCAAAAAGGCCCTTGATGAGGAATCTCGCAAAGGCGGTCGATCGTGCGTATCTGGTCAAGGGCCCGGATGTCGGGCGACAATCCGCCGTGCACGCACAGCGTGGTGCCGTCGATTAAAGCGCTTTCGAGTTTTGCGAACGAAAAATGTCAGGGCTGTGTATCGCGATGTATGGACAACAGTCACCAGCGTTAGAGGTGTAACAGGGAGTCTATGCTTTGGGAAAGCCCCGACACGTACCTTAGGGTTAGGTAATCAAAAACGTCCGTGCACCACCGCCAGGCGTTGGCGTTGCCGTATTTCCGCTGGCACTCGTCGTAGAATCCGTACACCTGGGTTATTTGCCGCGACTCGTGGTTTCCGCGTAACAGGGTGACGCACTGCGGCCACCGCGCTTTTAAAAGTAACAACAGAGTGAAGCTCTCTAATGAGTTGTACCCGCGGTCCACGAAATCGCCCATGAAGATGTAGTTCGTGTCTGTTTGGAGATTGGGAAAGAAAAAGGGTTAACGTCGCGAGTCTCCTCGAGCGCGGGATCGTAACAGGTACCAGGGTACCAGGTACCAGGGTTCTGTGTGCATTTACCACGGTCGTGGTAAGCGTTACCAGGGCTGCGGTGTTGCACGGTTAACAGTCACGGAGGGGCGGTTATCCGTAAACTGGCACGCGTACGAGACTATTTGCCCATACACCGTCCGATGAGAAACGTACCCGGCACGTCCCCGCCCGTTTCGAACAGTTTCAGCAAATCGTGAAACTGGCCGTGAATATCGCCGCACACCGTGACTGGTGAGCACACGGGCTGTACGTTGCTTTCCTCCACTAAAACCTCCTTCACATAAGCGCAAAGCGACTCGAGCTGTTGTTCCTCCAAAGGTTCGCAGCGCTTGATCTGATTTGGGGACGGTTTGATTTTGGGAAAAGATGTTGGCGAGGTTTGGAAACGATGGGTCCGTCAGTGACTTGATGGCAGGGCGTGTCTCGGTGTCGTGGCTCCTTGGGCGAACGATTCCGTGTGCCCAACGTTGGGTTGTCGCAAATTGCGTGCGTCGGGTAAGCGTGGGACGCAAACCCAACCCCGCGTCGTGCCGTACGCGTAACGACCTCGACACTACCTCACCCGACGACCGTGTTGGTCGGAGATCAAACGTTTGTGAAAGCGGCAACGGGCCTCCCGCGGTCCCGAGTCGCGGTCCCCGACTCTCACAAGAGCACCACGTACCTTCGCGATCCACGCGTCGAGATCTAAACCCTTCCCCATCACGCGCTAGTTTTGGTGGACCACACCAGTAGGGTCCAAACCGCGCGTCGACGGACCGCGCGTGTGGAGTGAGGATGCGGTGGACGGGGCGCGGCTGAAAAACACGTGTCGAGATTTTTACCAGATTAAAAGTGAACGAAATTGCTGTCACGAATTTGGTACATCAAGGGGCGCGCATCCCACACCCCGCTAAACTAAATACTTAAAGGGCCTCCTCCTCTGTTCTCTTGGCGCGTTTCGCCACTAGCGCGTCCCCGCCGACTAAATACGCGTTGTTTCCGCTGTCCAGCATGTCGTCGAATCCGTCGCCAACGTGAAACTAAATACCTAAAGGGCCTCCTTTGTTCTCTTGGCGCGTTTCGCCACTAGCGCGTCCCCGCCAACTAAATACGCGTTGTTTCCGATGTCCAGCATGTTCTCGAACTCGTCGCCGACGTCTTCGCCGCGTGCCATCTTAAGCACCGGTCCGTCCTCCGCGCATTTGTCGCCGTTGGGCGGCGCCGAACACGACCCTCTTGCGAAGGATTCCGTGATGTTCTCTTCTTCCTGCGGCTCGCCGTCGTTGTCGTCGTGGTACGCGAAATGAATCTGCCAAGCCGCGTCGCTCATCGCGCCTGCGCGGTCCTGAATCACCCGGCCTACTTGGTAAATCAGGTAGTTATCCCTTCCGTGTTTGTCTTGCCCGAGGTCGACGTTCACCCGGTGCGCTAACTCCACTAAGTGTTTATGAATAACCTCCTCCACGAGCGCGTCTCCGAAAACCACGCCTGGCGATTCTAACGTAGTGTGACCGGTTCCGTGCATACGTCGGTACGCCTCTGTCGCGGTGGTTAGCGCCGCCGTGACGGATTCGCGATACCCGCCGTCGTCGTCGTCGGTGAACCAAAGCAGCGGCGCGTCGCCGTGGTGAACTTTTTCATCCGTCGAATTCAATAAAGCGCACCACAGAAACCTCGCCAACGCGTCCGGGTCCGTGTCGCACCAGCCGAGCATGTCCCCCCGTCTCGTGTGAAGCGTGGCGAAGTGTTCGTTCCGCAATCTGGGGTCCGTGTTTTCCACCACCAAACTTCGCGCCGCCGCCTCGTCCGTCTCCGCGACGACGACGCCCTCGCCTAACTCCGGAGAGGTATTACTGTAGAATTTCCCTCCCGAACTCTTCGTCTCTAACGACTTCCCGGAACGACTCGTCGTCTGCACCTCGAAGTCCCCGATTCCAAGACTCGTCGCGATCGCGATGTCCGCGAGTTTCTCAACCAGCGTCGACGCGGTGACGCGGGCGAAATTACAGCCGCGCAGGTTAGCGGTTGATTTTTCCGAAAGCAACCCGAGTTCAGACAACTCGTTCTCGAACGTTTGCAAATCAACCGCGAACATGGTTTTGTGCGTGTCGTCGCCAAACGTCCGCTGCCAAAACCCATACCTCTCGCCCCACGCGATTTCAAAGTTCATGTGCCACACGAACGGGGTGTTTGCTTTTGTTAACTTCACGGCGGTTCGCAGGTCGGCCAGGATTTTGTCGTCGCTCAATTCAGCAACAGCGTCTCCGAAAACTTCTACTCCCCTGCTCAACTCTGTCAACGCACGCGCATTCGCGCTCCAGTCCGACAACACCGGCTTGTGTTTCCCCGTGCCGTCCGTGTCAACCGACTCCACCAAACTCACGTTGCTGAAGTACAAATCCCACCGCCACCCGTCGCCGAGCGCGTCGCCGTCGTTGTGTCCGGGATCCAGACTCAGCTTTGGAGGCATCAGGAAAACGTCCGCGCACAACATCTGGCCTAGTTGCCCGAGCATCTCGATGTACTCACCGCGGTCACGCAAACCGGCTCGCCACGTGGTGTTGTACACGATGGCGCTACGCACCGAGGCGTCCCCGGAGCACACTCGGTGGCACGTCGGCGGCGGAGGCGTGGTGATGACGCTCGTGCAAGAGGGGCACCACATTGCCATCAACACGTACCCGAACACCGCGACGCCGAGAAACGCGCAAAGCGCGAGAAACCCGCGGCGTTCCCCCCCATCACTTGAAATCAGCGGCGTCCGCTCATCCCGCACACCAATTCGACGGCCCACCGACGCCATGCCGACGGGAACCAAAACGCTAAAACGCCCACCGCGCTTCCGTCGCGCGCTACCCAGAATAGCTCGCGTGGTGCTGCGGACCGACCCGGAAAGCACGGAATAGCGCGCCAAGTACCCAAGTTACAAGTGTGTGCGTTTCGGGAAAAGGAAAGAGACGAAATTGACAAATGAACGGTTACAACCGCCGCGCGCGCTCCCGCCCACACTACAAAACCCGGTACACAAGCACGGTGAGGTAGTTCCCTTCCGGGTACCCCGGTTCCAGGGGCTGGTCCTCCCCCGGGCCTCGCGCGGGCCCGAGGGCGGTGATTGTTTTCCCCGCCGAGGCGGCCGCCGCGACCACGACGTCCGGGAGGAGGCGATTCTGAGTCACAGCGCCGCTGCACGAACACGTGACTAAAAGCCCACCTGGTTTCAACAGCTGCATCGCTCGCTTGTTCAAGCCGACGTACTTCGGGGTGGCTCGTTGTAGCGCAGCGGCGTTCGGGGCGAGTTTCGGCGGGTCTAACACGATGATATCGTAACTGTTCGCTTCGCCTTGTTCCAGAAGAAACTCCAAATGCTTAAACGCTTCCGCTTTGATGAACGAACATTGCTTCGACACGCCGTTAGTCACCGCGTTTTTCGACGCCATGTCAAGCGCCTTCTGCGAGCTGTCCACCCCCACCACACGTAGCGCACCCCCAAGCGCCGCGTTTAACGCGAAACCGCCGGTGTAGCAACACACGTCCAGAACCTTGTCCTTGCCTTGCGACCATTTTCGTAGGTTTAGCCTGTTGTCGCGTTGATCCACGTAAAAGCCCGTTTTGTGTCCGTCCATCAAATCAACCTCGAAGGAAACGCCGTTTTCTTTCACCAGTAACGGAGTTGTGGGTAACTCAGTGGTTTCCAAGGTGGAGGTGTCGTAAACCTGGGTGGCCCAGTCCGGATTTTCCTGTGTCGATTTTGCCGAATCAGAATCGTTTCCGTCATCGTCTTCGTCGTCGTCGTCGCCCTCAATCGATTCGCTCCGCTCGCTTTGTTTCGTCCACTTCTCAGTGCCAGTTTCAAGCGCCAGCATCTTAGCGTCTACTCTCCACACCACCGTCGTAACCCCAGCCTCCGTGCCCAAGGACTTTACGATATCGGCTTTGTGCTTTTGCGTCCACGCGGATGACGATGAGACCACCGCGAACTTTTTCTTAGTCCCGACGTCGCCGTAGACATCCACGCAGCACCCGCTTAATCGGTCGCCTTCCGCGTTGAGTAACCGGTAGGTGGTGGTGTTTTGGTCGTTCACCAAACCCAGGGTTTCTCGCAACTCGAACGCGAGCTTAATCCTTTGCTTAATCACCTCACCGACGTCGCACTTCACGGCGCCTTGTACGTTGGTGTCTGGCTTTTTAGTCACCTCCACTTCCCACGCCATTTGAAGCACTCGAACGCGGTACATGGAATGCGGGTTGTACGTGCCCCACCCGACGACGTTGTCCACGTGGTCCACCACAACGACGGGGTCCGAAAGTTGAGGGTCACCTGAAACGGTTTCCACCGCGCCCCCGTACACGATTGGTGCGCCGTCCAGAAACAGGTTCGCTTTGCCTTTCGCGAGCCGGCACAGGGGCACGGCTTTCGCATCCACAAGCGCCTGCAGCGCCTTTATGGAGGCGTTTTGGTCATCACTGAACTGCCTCGGTCGGCGCTTGACTTGCGGGGAGTTGTCGCCGCGGCCGCCGTTTCCTCGGCTACCGCCGCCGCCGCGTCCTCGCCCCCCCCGGCCGCCCCGGGAAGCGGCGCCTCGGCCGCCTCGGCCTCCGCGAACAGAAGAACCCGGCGCGCTTTCCGCGCTCCGGGGGGCGGGGGACGAGAAACTCGCCGCCGCCGATATCGGGCGATTCGTGATGATGACGTTTCGGTGTTGACTCACCCCGCGCCGAGTGACCTGTCCTCCAAACGAAACCACCCGCGTCCCGACCACGGACGCGAAACGAGACGCGAGCGACGCCATGGAGGCGCGAGAATAAACGTGCGTGCTGTCCTGGTGACCGACACAGTGAAGTCGCCCGGAAGCCCTGAGGTGCTTTTGACGCTTTCGTCGGCGGTGCAGTTGGAGCCCCACTTTTTTCGAGGGCGTGTTTTCGTTTTCGAAAAGAAACCTAGAAATCGTCGCCGCCATGCCACACTGTTCCAACGCGCCTCGCCGCGTGCGCACGCGAGGTCGGTCATCGTAGATATCGACCGAAGATCGTAGTCCATCGATACCCTTCGATATGTCTCCGTAAAAGCAAGACCACTAAAAAAAGGTGAGGGCGCGCGAAGGGTCACTCTCGGTGGACGAAACGGACGCCGCGATCGAGCGCATTCTTTTACCGGAAAAGCGCCTCGCGGAGCAACACAAATCAAAACCTTTGGACGATCACCGGGCGAAAATCCCCGGGCAACGCGGCGGTGAGCGCCAGTCTTAGCGGACAGGACCTTCGGGTGTGTGTCTTAACAGTCACACATTCGGAGCAGCTAGCCATAGCACAGTCATGTGACCAGCGGGGAAACAACCCGCTAACTCAACGGGGTTTACTCTCGACGCTGACCCTCACACCCCCCAGGCTTTTTTTGATTTTCATACATTGCAGTGCGTACTGGTGGGCGATAGGCCTACGCAGAGCGGAGACGATGGGAGGAAAACGTTGCCTCCACGGGAAAATGAAATACAGCTGCACGGACTGCAGGCCTTGCCCTCACGGCAAGGTGAAAGGCAGCTGCGCGGACTGCAACCCATGTCCGCACGGGAAGCTGAAAGGCAACTGCGTGGCGTGCACCCCCTGCCCTCACTGCCCTCACGGCAAAGTGAAACACAAGTGCGTGGTGTGCAACCCGTGTCCGCATGGCAAGCTAAAATACAGCTGCGCAGTGTGCAACCCATGCCCTCACGGCAAGGTGAAAAGTGACTGCGCAGAATGCACCCCCTGCCCTCACGGCAATCTGAAAACCAACTGCGTGGCGTGCGCCGGATGCCCCCACGGTAAGCGAAGGTTTAGCTGCGCGGAGTGCAAAAAGGCACGCGCGGATGCGCCGAGTTCAAAGCGGATCAAGCGCGAGCCGTAGTTTCGGTAGGCCAGTACGCCGACGCAGAGGAACGGGAACGAAATATCAAAGGTGTCGCGTACACACCATCACACGACACGAAAGAAATGTACACGAAGACCATGCTTCTTTGACCGACCTACGATTAAAGAAAAAAAACCGAACTACTCTCGCTCCGCTTCGCCGTCCTCCGGGGTCTCGTCGAGAGTTTTTCCGACCGCGAGTCTCGCTTCCCGCGCGCTCCTCAGCTCGTCCCGCAACGCCGCGACCTCGTCCGGAACCTTAGAGATAAAAAGAAAGTGTCAGTCTCGTACGGGCAATGAGGGAGGCGGTGTGTGGTGATTGGGAAATACGTACCTCCACGGAAAATGACACACACATCTTCTCCACGTGTCCGCAATACGCGCTCGCCCGGTGTTCCAAAGGACACCTGTCCCAACGAGGGTCGGTCGTTATTCGCGCGCAGCCGGAAACCGCGACGAAGGACGTGAATGGATTTGAAGAAACGTGGACGTCGTCGTCGTCGTCCGAATTTTGGGATCCCTCCATCTCCTCCGCATCCTCAAAGTCTTTCGCAGAGCTCGCCACCAGCTTTTCGTCGAGCAAGTCCGCGACATCAACCACCCGTTGATGCAGCATCGCCTGGACGTGGGTTTCGAAAAGCGAACGCATTTGCGGTTCCGGGAAGTCGGGGGACGCAAGCGCGCGCTTTTGCGAATCGCCGAAGAGCTTTTTGCTAGAATCTTCCCACTTCGCGAGCGGGTCTCTTATGAGTTCCGCGAGCAAAACCTTGAAGTTGTCTATGTTTTTTGACGCAAAATTCTGCTTCCGAAGAAACGACACCCGAGCATCCGCATCTTCGCGTTCGCGCCGAACTCGGTGCTCCTTCCGCGACCGTTCGCGTGCGCGCTCCGCCTCGGCGACGCTCGATACGTTTTTCTTTTGCTCAGGTTTTTCTTTTTCCGTTTTTTCTTTCACATCTCCAGCGTCCCGGACGAACCTCTCGAACTGCCGCCGCCGCTCGGCGTGCGACCCTAAAGCTTTGAACCGTGTGTCGCCCTGAATCTCCCGTACTGTACGGTCCCACCGGGATTTACCGTCCACGTTTTTTTCAACGAGAAGCTCGCGGAAGAAGCGGTTCGCTTTTTCGGCGGGCGACTCTTCGACTTTTTCTTCTTTTTCTGTCGTCTCCTCTTTTTCTCCTTTCTCCGCCTCTTCTGCCTTCCTTCGCCCCTCCCGCATCACAATCAGCTCTTTCTTTTGCTCCGCCCGGATCAAAACCAACTCCTCCGGCGCCAGCGCGGAGGTTGGAACGACGTACCCGCCGATAATGACGGTTTCTTCCGAGTGTCGGCCTGCGGAACCGCCGCGAAACGCACCGCCGCCGTTTTGTAAAGCACCGCCGGCCTCGGGAAAACCGTCGCCATCTTG
>Ga0302131_1000763_pt1 | contig 18691 bp, 19 predicted proteins | sample CB9_20m_MG_FD_203105 | JGI IMG/M metagenome (GOLD analysis project Ga0302131, IMG submission 203105) | Marine microbial communities from Western Arctic Ocean, Canada - CB9_20m | ecosystem: Environmental > Aquatic > Marine > Oceanic | place: Canada: Western Arctic Ocean | collected 2017-09-19
GGTTTTCCCCAAGGGCAGCATACAGAAAAAACCCTGCCGTAATTTTGGCAGGGCTAGTTTGTTTCTGGGGGAAAATATGAAACGTCTTATTTATATTAACGACAAAATCTGAAATTCTTTAACGCAGAGCTATCTAACGCAATATCTACATTACAATGTTACACGATTTGATACGTGTTATTGCCTATGGCTATGCGCACTTTTGAAAACGGAACTTCTGGCTCACATCATGGTCCAAAGATAAGCATGAGGTCTGCCAAATGCTATAAGGTGTATTTCAAGTAGGTAGCTTCCAAACTTGGCCAGGTTGAACCGCAATAAATCGATCTTGATCGAGTTCTTGTTTTTTTAACGCTTTGGCGAGCACTTTCTTTGGCGCATCAACTTTTTCATTGGTCAACTGGAAAGTACCCCAATGGTGCCCCAAGCCATGGTTTGCCTTACATAATTGCAATCCAGTTACTGCCTCTCGTGGATTTTGATGTGAAGATTTCATAAACCAGCGAGGCTCATAAGCTCCGATTGGTAATATTGCGAGATCAACCCCCCCGTGTTTTTTAGCAACATCACGGTAATTTTTTCCTTCGCCAAAACCAGTATCTCCAACGTGGTACACTTTGTGATCATCACTTTCGAGAACAAAAGCAGCCCATAATGCCATCCTTTGATCTCTTGTTCCTCTTGCAGACCAATGTTGGCAGGGTTCAAAGTAAACTTTTAGCTGGCTATTATGTTTGAATTCATCTCCCCAGTCCCCTGTTTGGATATCAGCATTTCCGATCGCCTCTTGGATAATAGTATCATTTCCTAAGGGAGTATAAATCTTAGGGTTATCACGTGTCACAAGTTTGCTCAGTGTCTGTAGATCAAGGTGGTCGTAATGATTATGTGTAACAAGTATTATATCAATTTCTGGCAACGATTCAAACTGAACTCCAGGAGGGTTATGACGTTTTGGACCCACATAATCTATTGGGCTCACCCGGTCAGAGTAAACAGGGTCTGTAAGGATGTTTAGCCCCGCCATTTGGATGAGTAGGGTAGCATGACCAACCATCGTGACCGTGATTTCATCTCGAGGTAAAGACGGGTTAGGTGAAACTGCGGGATAGCGACTAGAATAGTTCTCTGGCCAAACTGCTCTCTTTTCAAATATTTTCCATTTTAATAGATCAGAGAAGCTTGTGACGTATTCGTCTTTGCGATTAAAAAAATAAACTCCATCAAAGTGATCTGTAATGGGCCCACTATAATAGTAGTTTTTTTGCTTCACATTTAGATTTTTGACGCATCCATACAGGCCAAGACTGAGGGCACCGAAACCTGCCCATTTAAAGAACTTTCGTCTATTCATGAGCTGAATTAATTCCTCTATTTTTAACTTGTACTTAAATTGTATTTTATAAGGCTAGTTCTGGGTGTCCAGTTAACAACCCCATCCGCAAACTAAATCTTTATCTTGGATTCCCACCTGAAAAACGGGCCAACCCAATCCTTTCCAGCAGAAATCTTAGGGTTCCCTACAAGATCACGCATAGGCCCCTACATGTATGACCTGATACGTGTTAGTTTCTTTAGCCCTAAACTTCTGACAGCAGAATTTCTTGCTTACATCGTGGGCTGTAGCATCGAGTCGAATAACCACTTCTGTATTTAAACTAGATTTGAAATTTAAGGCGCCCATTGTTCTGTATGAGTTAATCTTTGACGAATTTTGATGCCAACACAGGAAGCCATTCTGACGTGGTCTGTGGGGAGGGGGGTACTAACTTAGGCAGTCACGTAAGGGTTCGGCTCTAATGGGGCTAGAGACCACGTTTAATCTCAAGTGATCCAACACAGAAGTAGCAGCGTATCTATTGCAACATCTTACTTTCCTTTGATGTACAAACTTTATGGCTGGGCCTTCGGGTCTGGCCTCTTTTTGTTCGTGCATTGGGCATCGCATTTATACGCTGTGACACTGTGTACCTTGATTAGAAACTATTTCAGGATACCTTATCTGGATAGACACAAGGATAAAGCCATGAAAACACTTACAGCATCACTGTTTGCTCTCGTTCTTTCAGCTCCGTTTGCTTTGGCAGATGGATGCGATAGCCACAGCAAAGAAGCGTCAATGTCTTGCGAAGTTGGACAAGCATGGAACGCAGAAGAACAACAGTGTGTAGACACGAGCGCATAAACTAACCCGTTAAGAACAGTTGAGGCCCCTCTTTTTGTTGGGGCCTTTTTTGTTGGCTATATAGATTAGCTCTCCATCATGCGAATACCGTGTGTGTAACAGCGCATGTATATATACCCACCGTACCCCCAGTGGCCCACGCATGGGGGTACTTTAAATTATAGTTTATATTTAAGGCTGTTGCTCAAAGCCTTCTGAACGAGAGCGTCTTTTAGAAAGCCCTCAAGTTTAGCAGCGAGTCTGTCATAGCTATACAGTGTCGCAAGTTCATCTTGCGTCAAGCTATAGGGGTTAGCCTCTAGCTTTTCACGCAGAGACAGATCGTCCCATGTTGGTGAGACACTATTACGCTCTTCTTTCGTCATATTCCATTCAACGACAGAAAGTGGTGCGGTGTTAGCTGTACGATCAGAAAACTCACAGTATTTCACTGGACAGAACTAATAGCCTCAGTGCTTTGGCATAATGTAGCTTACAGGTATGCTTTATTGAGACTGAGCGGCAGTAAAGTATTGGCTGCGATGTTTAAGTTGGCTTACGTTCCAAACAATCTTCATGTTTCTAGTTTTATATTTGTAGTAGTTTTACCAAATGCATCGTGCCAATCTGTGACTATCTAAAAATTATGAAAGGAAAGCCTTATGGCATTTGTTACAGTATCGCATTGGACATCGACTGAAATCAGCGAAGAAATGATCTCAACTGCTAACGAGAAGTTTATACCTTTGATTATGGGTGTGGGAGCTAGTGGGGTACAAATGGTACGCACTGGTGAACTGAGTTTGTGTGTTGTAACTCAGTATCCCGACGCAGCAGCGGCTCAAACCGCTCAAGCTAAAATTGCAGAAATCAGGGAGCAAGTTGCGCAAGACTTTCCAATGACAATGGTTAGCGCACACGGTGGAGAAGTAACCGGTAGCTCTTAACTACATCAAGCTGGGGGGAGCCGATCGACCGTAGAGGCTCCCCCCACGATGGAAACAGACCCTACCAGCGGCTACAAGCGTTCAGGCATAAAACAAAATCTAAATGATTATACGGGATCTCATGTGATTGTTCATGCTGAGGTTCATTGAGCAATAGGCTTAATAAAACAACAACTCATGGTTGTTCAAAACCATCCCCCCCCGGTGGAAATTAACACTGAAAACAATTACTGTATGTTTATCAAATTTGCTAAAGGTCTTGCAGTGATACAAATACCAATCCTTTTTAATGATGCTTACGATATCAACGTACCAGCGACCCATCGCTTTAATGGGACAAAGTTTTCTAAGTTAGTAAACCAACTACAACGAAGTAACTTTTCCAACAAATTAGATTTTCACCAATCTTCTCCAGTTAGTTATCGAGATGTTCTACGAACCCATGCTGTCGATTATGTCCAAAGGCTCGTAAATAGAACTTTATCACGGGAGGAAGTGCGGCAAATCAATTTGCCAATAGATAACCAGCTAGTTAAGCGCAGCTTTCTTGCCTTAAACGGCACTTATACAACGGCTTTAAAGGCTCTAGAGGCAGGTGTTGCTTGTCATGCTGCAGGGGGGACGCATCATGCACATTATTCCAATGGATTAGGATTTTGTGTTTTTAATGACTTGGCTTTTACCGCTCTGAATTTGATAGAACATGGTTTAGTGGGAAAGGTTCTGATCTTAGACTTAGACGTACACCAAGGTGATGGGACGATCGACATATGCGATGGTAAGAGTGGTATTTATACCTGTTCGTTGCATTGCGAGCAAAACTTTCCATTTCAAAAGCGTCAAGGTACTCGTGACGTACCACTCGATAGCCATTTGGAAGATACCGCCTATCTCAACAAGCTGCACAGAACTCTTAAAGATATCTCCAAGGAGTTTACGCCTGATATTGTTCTATACGATGCTGGTGTTGATGTCTTCCTAGGTGATCAGTTGGGGAATTTAGATTTGACACTTAAGGGTATCTTCGAGCGGGATTGTACTGTTTTAGAACATTTCAAGAACCGTAATATTCCAATCGCTACAGTTATAGGCGGTGGCTACAGCCCGTGTGACGCTGAAATTGCGCAGCGGCACCTATCCATATTTCATGCTGCGACTGATGTGTTTTAACTCACTCGCCAATTTGGAACTTATAAATTCTACCCCACCAGTGGAAATCAAACCCCACGGACAGGCCAAAGAGCTAAACCCCTGATAATGTTCCGCAAGCTCATAGGTAACATCATAGGCACTATCCCCTCGACAGAACAACAATGATAGCATTGGGCTTGTTAACTATTGTTATTCAATGGGATGGGTGGATGTGGCCGTGGACGTGGGTACAAAAACTACCCGGTTAGGTAGCCCTGTCCTGAGTGCATGACGGGAATGTGCTATTGTCTGATGCAGTAATTCTTGGGCTTGGATATTAGCAGCATTGAAATCAAGGAGATCAAAATGCTTAAGAAAATCTACAGAGCGATGGTATTGGCCCAAGCAGCTAGTGCAGCAAACCGTACAGCAGCTTACCTTACAGATCACCAGTTGCAGGACTGGGGCTATACTCGCAGCACTTTTGCAGCAGAAACGGTAGCACAAATTAAAGCTGATTTTGACACAGCAGATCAAGCAAGAACTGCCAACGCTGGCTACCAATCAGTGGCTTTTAGTCAGCTTCCTGCTTAAGTATCTACAGGTTTTCCCCAAGGGCAGCATACAGAAAAAACCCTGCCGTAATTTTGGCAGGGCTAGTTTGTTTCTGGGGGAAAATATGAAACGTCTTATTTATATTAACGACAAAATCTGAAATTCTTTAACGCAGTATCTACTTAAGCCAATACATACCTCCTTCCCCACCAGTGGAAATTAAAGCCCACAGAGAAGCACTTAGGCTAAACCCCTGATAATGTTCCGTAAGCCCGTAGGCAATATAACAGGCTCCATCTTCATGTTAGAAAAACAATGATAGCATTTGACTTATTAACTATTGTTATTCAATGGGATGGCTGGATAGGCAGAAATGATTTACTCGAAATCTGTTACAAATCTGGATTTGTATCCCTATAGTATATTGCCCCCTGAAAAATAAGTTGGGCTGAAGTGACTAAAATTCTGCAAAATACCCCTATGGTATTTCAGTAGGTTAAATGTTTGTGGCTGGTAACCAGGGGCATTGGGATCAATAGCATCCCAAACGATCGACTATGGAACGATGAAACGCGTCCATCATAGATGACCTTCGGGTTATCGGCGGCCTGATCAGCAACACCAGATCTTTAAATCATACGGACAAGCCTACGGGTGGATTCCATCCTAAACAAAGGAATTGGTAATGGCCCCAGATGACCTGCATCCTTACGACTTTATCCAACTATACGGCTACCACCCCGATCATGTTAAACAAGAGGAGCAACCTGACACTGAGTACTTGGGCGATACCATTGGGACATCCTATGAGAAATATTTCCAGACGGACGACAAGCTCTGCAAGTCGTGCGGGGAAACTTTTACAGCCAAGCGATCAACTAAGGTATTTTGCTCGCCTAAGTGTCGAGAATTTAACGCACGGCAAAAGACGAAAGCACAAGCCTTCAGCCCGACAGTACGTAGAACGAATATGGAGTATTGGAATAGGATTAATTATGCGATGGAACTTTACCTGAACTGCAAGCCTTCAGACAGAGATGACTGGATACAGAATTACATAGACAACCCAACGACAAAGAGGATCGTATGCAATCCAACATTGCTAAAAAGTAATTCAAACAACATAGCCAAGGTGTGCCATCATTATGTGAGCAAAATGTTTGGGGTCAGCATAAAGGATTACTACCCCGATAAGGCTTAGCGTCACGTTATCTATAGAATAAGAACTAAAGGTTTAGCTTAACTTAAGTTGCCCACTTACGTGGACGACAATCAGTCTCACCAATTAGAATTGCAACTAGGAATCTGTAACTTAAGTTATCCCCGATAGGTATTCAATCTAGTAGATATTAGTAAGAGTATATCTTAAGATATAACTTAAGTTACTCGTTTTAGTGGTAATTCAAAAAGATACCATTTTGTCGTTATCAACTTAAGTGGGGAGCTTAAGTTACCCCTGTCCCATTACTCAGGGAAATAGAAATTAGGAAATGAAAATGGCAAAAACTGCAAGCACCCTAAAGTACATCCTTTTTGAGTCCTTTGAAATTGGCCAAAAACAGAGCTTTGGAGCATATGAAGTCACTGAGGACGAAATCATAGAGTTTGCAAGTAAGTATGATGCTCAATTCTTTCATTTAGACCATGAGGCCGCCAAAGATTCTTTGTTCGGTGGGCTATGCGCTAGTGGTTGGCATACTTGTGCTATGACGATGTCAATGATGGTCGAGAATATGGATTTACACGGTAGGTCTCTTGGTTCACCGGGAATTGATAGTCTTAGGTGGCTTCGTCCAGTCTACCCCGGAGATGTGCTGTCTGTAGAGATGGAGGTTTTGGATACGGTCCCTTCAAAGAGCCGTCCAAACATAGGCGTAGTGACTAATAAGGTCTCCGTAAGTAACCACAAAGGCATTGTCGTGATGGAGTTTACCAGCAAGGGGATATTTAGAAGAGGTGAAGCTGGATTAGGATTGGCAGGCTAAAATGAAACTAGAATTCCACCATATAAACTTCGTTACTGAGGACGTTGATCGTCTGCACCACTTCTATACGGACACCCTTGGTCTATCTGATATTCCAATCAGTGCTTTTCCAAGACCTAAGGAAACCGAAGACACCGGCTACAGCGGTAAGATTAGGTTTGCAACGGATGGGCAGATGCAGATGCACTTGGCTGAAAAAAACCTAGATGTCGGCTTCAAACATGGTCAAGCTATTAACCCTGTAGAGCGAGGGCATATCGCATTTAGGACTGACGATATAGCAGCCTTAATGGAGATATTGGACACAAAAGGTATTCCATATTCGGACTACGGTACTGCATTTGCAAAAGAATGGCATCAAGTGTTCTTCCATGATCCCGAGGGAAACATCATCGAAGTACACCAGCAAGTCTCGTGATTCCTGACAACTTCCAGAGGTGTTATCCCGAGTGTATGCAAGGGTATTAGGCTGTATCTTTAGCAGTTGCTTTCAAACGGCCTTCTACATTTGCGCCAAAGTCTATTCGGATTCTTTCCGCAACAATTTCACCTGTAAAAACGGCTGTCGAAGCTAAGGCTACATCTACAGCAGCTATAGTGCCGTTCAAATGTCCTTCCACCGTAACAGACCTTGCTCGTACGTTGCCGTCAACCTTACCAGTGCCTGTCACCACCAAAACGTCTACTGTCAAATCACCCGTGATTTTCCCACCGAACTCGACTACTCCATCACTGTGCCAATCACCTTTGATCACTATGCCATCATGTAAAAGTGAACGGCGAGGCTTGCGTTTCTCGGAAAAACTCTCTGGGGAATTAAGGTCATCATTGTTTGAGTTGGAGAACATATTAAGCACCATATTTGTTATTAGCCTTTGGTATATTACTGATACCAGATCCGTCAACAACTACCAAGCATAGCAATACCCAAGGATAACGACCCTTTTGGTCGGCTTAATTGGCTGGATAATGAGATTTGTCATACCAACATTGGCGTAACCACCCACGATCATGCCGTTAACCCTAAAGGCGGTGTCAAAGGTGTTATCCCGAGTAAGCTAGGGTATTAGGCTTGGGGCGCTGGGCACATTGGAAATACTCAGTTAACCTGTAGCGAGGCATAAATTGGGGCCATTCATTGTTAAGACCAACTAAAGATTACATGAAAATCATAATCATAATATGTTCAATACTCTTAATGACTGTGTTGGGAGGTTTGATCTATGTTATCGCACCCAAGTATTTTGAAGCCCAACAGGTTGAGCGTGATAATTCAACAAAATGTAAATCGTATCGTGCTTTAGAAAGCATTGCCGCTGCTATGTACCGAGAAGACCCTGAAGGCACTGAGTGGCTATCAAAGGCAAGAGAAGCAGAAACTAGACGCAAACAGCACAAATGCTCACAGCTTGTCTTGGATAAATAATGCGCTGGGCTTGAGCGAGAAAAATGGAGCTTAGCGACCCTAGATTGGACCCTAGTCATTTGGCATAAATAATTATTAATTATTAAATAACAATAGTTTATAAAATTTACTTAAGAATCCCTGTCTCTCTGCCACAAACTGCCTTACTAGCAGTGGCATACCCTAAGTAAGCATCAGTTAATACTCAGTCTTTTAGCCCGGCTCTTTTAATACCGCATGTGAGTACTGACCAAAATGCTGACCAAATCCATCCCAAATACCTTCGTCTGTGGACGGCTATTTCTACTTCTCCCACCGTGTCCCTTCTGATTTACGCCAGCATTATTCCTATCATCGAATAGTCCAAGTGCTTGGTACATCTTCCCCACAAAGGGCTAGAGTTCAGGCTAATATTGCTGCTGCTAAATGGGCGTTGCTTGAAGTCACACGCGATACTTCAAACTATTGCTCAGTGCTTTCTGAGCCAAAACATCGCGCTTCAATGCGTCAAGCTTGACATTCAGCCGATCATGGCTCCGCAACACCTTAAGCTCATTTAGCGTTAAGCTATAAGGATTATTCTCCAGCTTCATGAGTAGAGCCATATCGTTACAGACCATTGTGATGATGTTGAGTTCTTGGCTTGTCATACGTTAGTCAACGACAGAGAATGGTACCGTGTTAGTTTTCTGTCGAGTATTCATCTTTGAGTGGCCTAGTGCGCGCCCTGCCAGACTTTAGTCATGCCGGTGCTGACCTGAGCGAGATGCAGAGGCATCAGCCGATTTCTCTCCATTGACTTTATAACACTGAAGTGGACTTAGTCTCTTTTCATGAAGGCAGGTATTTCTAGATCCTCATTGAGTGAAACCGTCCTGTCAACATTATTGTTCTGCTTTAACAAATCTCTTATTTCATTCAGCAGCGTCACACTTTCATCATGCCTCTGACTAATATTAAGCAATACTGAAAGCGTTCCCATGAAAATGACATAAAGCAAAAATATGAGAGCTAGTATCATCTCAAAACTTGGATTGAGTAGCTTCATCCAGTTAAAACTGCCGATGATACGTCCTGCCGTCTCTGGATCTGACTTCGCATATAACGCAAATGACAGCAAAGCTATCACCACCAAGTGCGTGATCCCAACTAAGAGACCAAAAATTTTAACTACTGCCCAGTTTAAACCCATACCCCATCATTAAGTATAAATATTTTCAAAGCAACAATATCTCTCGGTATCCTCACAGAGAATGACCCACTTTTAGATTTCCAAAAGTTTCTCTTCGTTATTTGTAAGCATCGTTGTACAGCGAAGCGGACTCAATACACTCCATGCTTGAAGTAGCCAACCTAATACTTGTAGTTGGAGGCGATGTTACAGCAATGATGTGCGGCAAAAGTTTCGCTGTCAGAAGTGTAAGTTTTTTGTGTGCCTTGATCCGCAATCTTTCGCCGAGAGAATAAAGCTATTATCCTTTTGTATATTCAACACTCAACCCAACTTTTTTTACGCGTGGAGGCAAGCTGCAAGTTTTTTACGCGCGGAGGCAAGCTGCAAGGTCATTCGCACAGAAAGACACCTCTGGGGCCTTGGCAAATCTAGTAAAACATGGCTCAAGACAGAGGCGCCCAAATTCACGCTCGACCCAAAGGAGACAGGTCATGAGCCCCAAAGCAATAATCGTCGGTGGCGGCATAGGCGGTTTAAGCGCCGCCATTTGCTTGAGCTTGATGGGCTGGCGGGTGCGGGTACTCGAACAAGCTGCCAAAATTTCTGAAATTGGGGCTGGTTTGCAAATCAGCCCCAACGGCGTCAAAATCCTTGACAAAATTGGGGTCATGCCCCGGCTAGAGGTTGATCTTTTTGAGCCTGAGTCCATCGAAATTCGCATGGGCATATCAGGGCGCAGGCTGCTCGATCTGCCGATAAAAGCCGTGGCCACGCATCGCTGGGGCGCGCGTTACATTCAAATTCACCGGGTAGATTTGATTGCAGCCCTCTCCGCGCGACTGTCAGAACTTCAGGGCAATGCCCTTCAAACCGGTGCTAAGGTGACCAGCTACAGGCAAACCGAAGAAGGTGCTGACGTTGTTTTGGCGGACAATAGTGTTGTATCTGGAAATTTGGTGATTGGGGCGGATGGCATCCACTCCGCAATTCGCCGTCAAATGCTCGGTCCCGATGTTCCGCGTTTCACCGGCAATATCGCTTGGCGGGCCTTGGTGCCTGTCGCACGTTTGGGGGATCTGGCACCACCACCCACAGGCTGCATTTGGGCTGGTCGCCACAAACACGCCGTGACTACTCGCGTGCGGGCCGGGACTGTGGTCAATTTTGTCGGCATTGTTGAACAGACGAATTGGCAACAAGAAAACTGGAAAACCGAAGGGGCAAAGAAAGGTGCTCTGTCTGATTTTCAAGGTTGGGATCCACGCATTTTGGCGGTGATACAAGAAGCTGACACTCTGCACAAATGGGGACTTTTTGACCGTGCGCCCCTGCCCCAATGGCATGAGAAACATGTGGTCTTACTCGGAGATTCCGCCCATCCAATGCTGCCTTCAATGGCGCAGGGGGCAGTGCAATCCATCGAGGATGCTTATGTATTGACCCAGTGCCTCACAGCCAATCACAAGGGCATCCCATCAGCCTGTTCTGCATATTTCGACCAACGCATCAAACGCACGGCACGGGTGCAACAGGTGTCCGCGCAAAATTTGAAGTTGTTTCACAAATCCACCCTACCCGCGCAACTCTTCTCTTATGTCCCAATATGGGTTGCAGGAAAATTCGCCCCCGGGTTGGTGCAACGGCGCAATGATTGGCTTTATGGGGAGAATTTAATTTCGTAGACGCTCAGAGAGAGCATTCTTAGGCTTTCCTGCCGGGAAAAAGTGATCTATTTGCCAACAAATATCGTATGAAATACAATTGAATTACCAACTTGGTCTGAAAAATCTCGAGGCGCCTTGGTCAAGTAACACGCGTCGCAGCAACATATAATTTAATTCACGAGGGTAAGTTGAAAAAAGTTTTAGGATACATTGGTGTAGGACTTCGTGAAGTCTTTTGGATCGCGATTGCTGGTGGCGTTATTTTTGGTGGCATCACAGGTTTTAATTATCTAGGTAAAAATCGTTCAATAGTAGAGGCAGCACCCGTAGTCCGCCCCGTGACCTTGGTGAAAACCATTGACCTTGAGGCCATCGCAACCCCACTGCCCATTCGTGGTGAAGGCTTTGTGCGGCCTTTCCGTATTGCCAATTTGGCCAGCCAAGTTGGTGGTCAGGTAATAGGTCTACACCCTGCAATCACCGAACGCGGTATTTTTAAACAGGGTGATATCTTGGTCAGGCTCGATGACAGCGCTGAGCGCGCCAGCTTGACACAAACTATCGCAAATATAGAAGGAACACAGGCCCGTTTGGATCTTAACTCTATTTTACTACAACGTACCGAATCCCTGAGGGCTAGGGAGATTGCCAGCCAAGCAGTGTTGGACCAGGTACGCAGCAAGCAAGCAGAACTCGACGCGAGCCTAAACAGTTTGAAGGCGGGAAAAAAATCAGCAGAAGTTGCTCTGGAACGCAAAATCGTAGTGGCGCCTTTTGATGGAGCAGTGCTCTCGAAATCAGTCGAAATTGGCACTGTCGTAATTGGAGGGCAATCAATTGCTGAGATTTTCACCCAAGATCGTATGGAACTTGACGTTGCCGTGCGCGAAGCCGATGCAGCCCTGGTTCCGGGCTTATTTGCAGGTGCGCCCACAGCCGCCAGTGTGACTGTCCAATTTGCTGGGAAAACCTTCCTTTGGGCCGCACATGTGTCGCGGGTGGCACCGAATCTTGATGTGCGTACCCGGACACTGACCGTAACAGTTGAGCTGGATGATGGCACAGCCATTGGCGCTCAAGGTGGCGAAATCTTAGCCTCAGGCGCCCCACCAGCCCTGATCAACTCATTCGCCAAAGTAGTAATCCAAGGCATTCGCCCCAAGAGCACCTACCCGATCCCGTCAACCGCACTGCGCGGGGGCAAATATCTGTGGCTATTTGACAACTCTGATCCAGATGCGAGTATTTTAAGCATTATTCCAGCCGAGTTGATCCATGTGGACGGGGAAACGTCCTACGTCAAAATCAACCCTCTGCCGACGCAATCCCGGCTGATTACAACAGCGCTGTCGACGGTCCAAGAGGGCATGCAGCTGCGCGACGTTAGAGATAAGGTTACGACCGCTCCAACCGCATCGGAGCAAGCAGAAGATGAATAGCATCATTAAATGGATGACAGAACATCCGGTCGCCTCAAATCTGATCACAATATTTGTGGTGGTTTTGGGTGTTATGAGCGCCATTCAAATGCCGCAGAAAACCTTTCCGGATTTCACCTTAGATTCGGTAAGCGTGAGTGTTGGCTATCCCGGCGCCTCTCCCGTCGAAATTCAAGACAGCATCGTACGCCCAATAGAAGACCAACTGTCCAGCATTGATGGCATCGACAGCATCACAGCCACAATCAGCGAGGGACGCGGCAGTGTGAACGTGTCCTTCCTGCGCGGTGAAGATATCAAGGCCAAGCTGGACGAGATCAAAACCGAAGTTGATCGCATCAATGTATTTCCAGTTGATGCCGATGAACCATCTGTTTTACAGGCCAATAACAATTCAAGGGTTTTGGAGATTGCCCTGCATGGAGATGCCACGGAGGCTGTTCTCAAAGAAGAAGCGGAGCGTTTGAAAGACGAGCTGGTGGCCTTGGACTCAATTTCTTATGTCGAGATTGGCAGCACCCGCGACTATGAAATTTCAATTGAAGTGTCGCGCGACACCTTGCGCGCCTATGGGATCACCATGGCCGAGGTTGCCCGCGTGATTGAGCAAAGTTCGCTGGAATTACCCGGAGGTTCAATCAAAACCAACACTGTGGCAATCCCCATCCGCACCACGGGCCGCAACTATACGCAAAGCGATTTTGAAAACATCATCATCCGTACCAATCCTGACGGTGGTCGAGTCTATCTACGTGATATCGCACGGGTGATTGATGGCTTTGAAGATACAGATCTTTCGGCAAATTTCAACGGCGAAAACGCCGTCTCCATCAATGTATTTCGAGTGGGCGACGAACAGGTTTTGACCATCGTTGATGATGCGATTACCTACCTTGATACTAGATTCCGCCCCAGTCTTGAGGACGGTATTGATACCACAATTTGGCAAAATGAAGCGACCAACCTGCAAGACCGCATTGATCTTTTGATTAATAATGCGGCCATCGGCCTAGTTTTGGTGATCCTCTGCTTGGCGCTATTTTTGGATATTCGACTGGCCTTTTGGTCCGCCGTGGGCATTGGCGTATCGTTTACCGCTACCTTCGCCATCATGGGTGCGCTCGGGATGTCGATCAACATGATCTCTCTATTTGGATTTATTTTGGCCATCGGTATAGTGGTGGATAACGCGATTGTGGTGAGCGAAAACATCTATACCAATAGCGTAAAAGGGATGACGGCCTTACAAGCCGCCGTCAAAGGTACGCAACGGATTGCGGTCCCTGTGATTTTTTCGGCCCTTACAACAATCGTAGCCTTCTGGCCCCTCACCCAACTGCCCGGAGTATTGGGAAAATTTCTAACGGACATCCCGATTGTGGTGATGGTAGTATTGAGCCTTTCTCTGGTGCAGGCGCTTTTGATTTTGCCGCGCAATCTGTCAAATCTGGACGTCTCACCAAACTTTCGCCCCAATCTCGTCTTTCGCGCGTTGAACGTCGTGCGTGCGGTGGTCGATGGATTTCTGCAGTGGTTCATCCGAGTACCGCTCGATGCAGTGTTGCGGTTTACAACGAATGGCTTTGCAATCTTAATCCCAATGGCCGCGTCTGTGGCGCTGATGATCATGACCGTGGGGCTTTTGTCTTTTGGCTACGTAAAGTTTAACTTCTTTCCCTCAATTGACGGTGATTTTGTAACCGCCAGCATTGAGATGAACGATGGTACGACCTTTGAGATGACCCAACAAGTTGCCGAAGATGTGCGCGATGCCGCCCAACGGGCCGGGGCTTTGTTGCAAGCCAAACTTCCCCAATCGGCTCCTAAGGTTGTGGTCGGTGTCAATATGGTCGTGGGCCAAGGTGTGGCCGCAGGTGGACCAAGTGGTGGCGACGCCGCTGGCGGAGCGACAATTGCAAATGTCGTCGTGCAGATTACTGATCCAACGTCACGCGACTGGGAGACAACGGAATTTGAAACTGCATGGCGTACCGAAATTGGCCTTGTGGCCTCGGTCAAATCTCTGACTGTATCAGCCGAGCTGATCGGCGCAGGCGATGCTGTGGCAATTGAAATGTCGCTTCCAGATGGTCAAGATATCACGCCCGTTGTGACGGAACTACGCGAAGGTCTGCGTCAAATTCCTGGCCTATTCTCGATTAAGGACGACAATTCGGCAGGTCGATTAGAATACCGCTTAGCCCTGCGTGAGGAAGCCCGCCTCTATGGTGTTACCCTGTCTGAATTGGCTAATCAAACCCGGGCTGGCTTTTTTGGACTTGAAGCCACAAGCGTGCAGCGTGGAGCGGATAATGTAGCCGTGATGGTGCGCTACCCCAAAGACGAGCGCAACAGCCTGTCAGACCTGCTCTCCACATGGATCACGGCCCCCAGCGGCGACCAAATTCCGCTCGGAACTGTAGCTAAGATTGAAGAAGGTCAAGCACCTGCGCAAATTTTGCGCCGCAATGGCCGGCAAGTTACCACCTTGACCGCAGATCTGGATCTGGCAGTGGCCACAAGTTCGGAGGTAAACGCCTTGATTGAGGTGGATATTTTGCCGGCGTTGACTGCAAAGTACAGTAATTTGATTATCACATCTGGCGGCGAGCAGCGTCAACAATCGGATGCGCAAGCGGCGCTTGGTCAGGCCTTGGGCATCGCTCTGTTCATAATCTTTGCTCTGTTGGCCTTGGTGTTTCGCTCCTATGTGCAGCCCATTGTGGTCATGTCCGCCATCCCCCTCGGCCTGATTGGCGCTGTGACCGGCCATTACATCATGGGCATCCCCCTTACAATCCTGTCGATCTTTGGAATCATCGGTTTGGCCGGGGTTGTCATCAACAACTCGCTGGTAATGGTGGATGTATTCAATGAGCATATCAAAAATGGCATTGCTGTGCGTGAGGCGGTGATTTTAGGCACCAAGCAACGCTTTAGACCCATATTGCTAACATCACTCACCACATTTTTGGGAGTTTACCCACTGATCATGGAAACCTCCCTGCAAGCGCAATTTTTGATCCCCTTGGCGGTGTCAATTGGCTATGGCGTGCTGTTTGGCACAGTCATCATCGTGCTCACTGTGCCGGCGATTTTCATGGCTCAAGACTATGTGAGCCGTGGTCTGCGTGTGATCTATGCGGCAGTATTTGCAAAGCCCGATCCAATCGATCCAACAGCGGAAGGGCAAAACGGGCTTTAGGCCTGCAGAACGTTTTGATGGCGCCGTTCAGGTCTGAAAGAACCAAGCCAAAAGTCCGACTTGAATGACAAAGCATGTCGCAAACACAATGGCAAACCGCTTGAAGTGGTGCCACATTTAATCCTATTTGGAAAAAAATCCGCCATAGACTCCTGAGACGCAGGTCAAAATTTGCTTAAACAAGAACCAAAATATAAATAATAGATGGGCCGTACCAGAGGCGAGGCCTGCACCATTTGCCATTACCAACGCCATAAATGCACCCGTTATGTACACCAAATGTCCGTGTATCCAAAGGCCTAGAAACAGCGCGCCAACAATGGTGAAAATCATAAGACCCCAAGGTCTGCGCCTCTCTTGATACCAGTTGGTTTTCTTGTTGATGAATATCATGGGCCATTTCCTGCCTCCCCGCATCGACTAAGGATCTGGAATGGGGACAAACTTAACCAGGCAAAGTGCCAGTCATGACATAGCGCAATGCCGCGGCCACCTGTTGCGGGGTTTCAGCCACCACAAGAGCCGACGCATCGACTTCTTTCAAAGCATGCTGATTATCGGCCCCATGCATAACAATCAGAGCCTTGCCCAAAGCGACGGCATAGCCCGCGTCAAAAGCCGCGTTCCATTGTTTGTATTTCTCACCAAAGCGCACCACAATTACATCCGCCTGCTCAATCCCGTTGCGGGTGCGAATAGCGTTGAGCTGAGCACCCTTGCGATCATACCAAAACTTATCAGCCTCCGCGCCTAAAATCGCCACGCCACAATCATCGCTAGCAGCATGATCGGTGACGGGGCCATCAAATGTCACAGTCAGGTCGACACAAGCAGCAATGATCTGGTCCCGCCAGTCAGTATGAATTTCGCCAGATAGATAAACACGCATCATTTTGTCCTGTTTCTAATTTGAGTTTCAGTATGGGATTGTGATTGATCCGCTCGACCTTGGCTCTAACAAATCACGGTCGGATCAAAATTCCAAGGTCAGCCACATTGGTGCCGGTGCCACCTGTGATCAGCAAAGCGCCAGCCGCAGCCAGTGCCGGATAGGAATCATTATTGGTCAGCCGTTTCTCAGGATTAACTCCAGCACCGCGCAATGAGGCGATACTGCTCTCACACACCACCCCGCCAGCCGCATCCGTAGGGCCATCCCGACCATCGGTGCCCGCTTGCAAATACAGCCAAGGCCCCTGCCAGCCCTCTTGTTCAGCCAACAACGCCACGCGCAATGCCAGTTCCTGATTGCGCCCACCCCGTCCAGTGCCCGTCAGTTTAACCGTCGTTTCACCGCCAAACAGATGGGTCCCAGGCCCCGCGGCCACCACGCGCGCCGCAGCCTCGGCAACATCGCCCACCAAAGGCCGTTTATGCACCTGAGCCAACGGCAGATAACCTGCCATGGCCGCCAAACTGATGCCATTAGAGCCGATCAGAATATTTGTGGCCTTAGGCAAGTCGATGATCTCATCTGCCTGTTCCAAGGCCAATCTCACCCCAACGGGAACACCGGCCCAAAGTCCCAAACCCTCAAGCGCCGCGCGCGCTTGCGCCCGCGTGCCTATAGGCGAGACTGTGGGCCCGCTGGCCACAGCACGTAAATCATCACCAATCACATCCGACAGGATCAAAGCAGTCACCGCACTTGGCGCCGCATAGCGCAGCATGCCCCCGCCTTTGAGAGCTGAAAGCTGTTGGCGAATAAGGTTCATCACCTCAATATCAGCACCACTCGCCAGCAAAAGCGCGTTCAGGTCCATCTTATCTTGCAAAGAAATCCCGGCTGTAGGCGCGGGCAATAACGCCGAGCCTCCCCCCGAGATCAGGCAGAGCACCGGTTGTTCAGCTTTTGCTGCTCTTTTTAGCGCCGCTATCACGGCTTGACTGGCCTGCAATCCTATTTGATCCGGAATTGGATGGGCTGCTGCGAACACCTGTGCGCCTTTTATATTAATCACATTTTCCGGATTGGTCACAACCAATACCTCCGGCAGAGCCCCCAATATTGACTGGGCCATACGCGCCATGCTGACCGCAGCCTTACCCACTGCAATCAAGGTCGGCGCTTGCTCAAATGTCGGTAAGGCCCTGCTAACGGCTTCCGCGGGATCAGCAGCCGCAACACCAGCTAAAAATGCCTTTAGGGCTTGGTCGTACAGGGGATGTATCATGCGATGCCTCTTAAGTTGCGCTTAAGCTATCCAATGGCGGACAAAATGAACATATCTAGTGGCCCCACAAAATCCGGGCGCATAAAAATAAAATATGAAAAAAGCCGTGTGGTGCCCGGCAAATTCGTGCAAACTGAGTTTTAACCCATCACGTAAGGATAAACTATGAGCACATTTGACGAAGACCTGTTTTTAAAAGGGTTAGACCTACGCAAAGCCACCCTGGGCGCGGACTATGTCACCAACAACCTTGCCGCGGCAGATGACTTCACACGGCCGTTCCAAGAGGCCATGACCGCTTGGTGCTGGGGCTTTGGCTGGGGCGATGATGTCATAGATGCCAAGACCAGATCCATGATGAATTTGTCAATGATTGGGGCCTTAGGCAAGATGCATGAATGGGAATTGCATTGCAAAGGTGCCCTAAATAACGGCGTAACGGTCGAAGAAATTCGTGCAATAATCCATGTGATCGGCATTTATTGTGGCGTGCCACAATCGCTCGAATGTTTCAGGTCTGCTCGTAAGGTTTTGACAGAAGCGGGCTTGCTTGAGGCACAATGAATTGGCGTATTTCCGTGACGGAAGGCTTGCAATACGGCCTCAAACCCAATGAATTGGGCTCTATACTTTTGAATTGAGGTTTTTCATGACGACTCATCCCTACCCGCATCTATTCCAGCCCCTTGATTTGGGCTTCACCCAACTTAAGAACCGCGTCGTGATGGGCTCAATGCACCTTGGTTTGGAAGAGGCCGAAAATGGTTTTGAGCGCATGGCTGCCTTTTATGCGGAACGTGCAGCTGGCGGCGTGGCTTTAATTGTTACAGGTGGGATTGGTCCCAATG
>Ga0302131_1000777_pt1 | contig 18339 bp, 4 predicted proteins | sample CB9_20m_MG_FD_203105 | JGI IMG/M metagenome (GOLD analysis project Ga0302131, IMG submission 203105) | Marine microbial communities from Western Arctic Ocean, Canada - CB9_20m | ecosystem: Environmental > Aquatic > Marine > Oceanic | place: Canada: Western Arctic Ocean | collected 2017-09-19
AGAAGAAATGGCACCTGTCACTTTTCTACTTAAGATGTCTTAAGCTTGCTTAAAGGTACACTAACTCCTGCGCCGTGCTGAGGGGGGGGGGCGGGACTCCCGCAGCGCCAGTCCGTCGCCGCCGAGGCAGACGACGATGCGCGGCGGCGGCACGACTGGACGTTGCCGTGGGCGCTTGTCGATTGACGTCACCCTTCAGCGCAAATGGACGGCTGCGCTGTCGGATAAGTCCTCGACGACGCGTCATGTATAGCAAGACGGAAGAGACGCTCGTCAAAGCCGAGGCGCCCGGAGCATGAGCTTTCGTCCCGACGCGCGTCGCGGCGGGCCGACGGGCGACCCGAACACGGCGGCGGCGGCGCGGGTGCAGTCGTTGCACGCGCTGCTCGCAACCGCGCGCGCGGCCAACGACGCCTTCCAGCAACAGCCGGCGAGCGGCACGACGACGACGGGCAGCTTTGGGGTGCAGCTGCTGCCGCCCATGGGCAAGCTGCGCATCTTCGAGACGGGCGCAATGGATGCTGGCACGGAGCGCCTGCAGCGCTCGGCGCGTCGGGCGCTGGCGGCCGAGCGGTCCGCGCAGCTGGAGGCGCAGGCAAACGCCGCCGCCGCGGCCGAGGAGCGTGCTCGGAAGCTCGAGGAGGAGCGACGCGAGAGCGAGCGCCGCATGGCGCGGGGCGGCGGCGGCGGCCGCCGGGCCCGCCGCGAGGCGGCGGCGGCCGCTGCCGCTGGCCTGGCCGCCGCGTCGAAATTAATCACGGGCCCGGCGGCGAGTGCCCGTGCCGCCGCCATTGCCGCCGCCCGTGCGGCGCGCCGCACCATGACGCCCTACGCGGGCCCAGCGCCGCCGACGGTGCCGGACGACGGCGCCGCGGCCGCGGCGTCGTTGGTCGCTGCTGCGGCTGCTGCTGCGCCGATGCCGGGGGCGCCGCCGCTGCCACCGCCGCCGCCGCCCACGGCCATCACCGGGCCGGCGGCGCTCCAACCGGGCTTCTACTTCAACCCGTACGGTCCCGACGGCATGCGCTACAACCCGCGCATGCTGGCGCTGCCGCCCAAGGGCGGAGGGCCGGGCCTGGGCGCCCTCCTCCCGAGCGGCGTCTACCTACCGTGGGAGCCCACCGCCGGCAGCAAGTCTGGCTCGATCTATCTGCCAGACCTGCTCACGCGCTTCGACGGCGCGCACAGCCGCAACTGCGGTGGCGCCGTGCGCACCGAGGAGCGGTCCTACGTCGGGATGCTCGACTACTACGGCCTCCCGGTGTACGATTGCGACACGGACGGCTACTTCATGCGCTCGCCGCTGTTTCCCAATGGTGCCGACGACCAGTCGGTCAGCTACGACGCCAGCCGTGGGGATTACGTCACGACGGCCTACGGCAACCCAAGTGACTACACCAACGTGGCGGCACCGGACTTTGACCCCACGGCCGCCTCGTACCTGCTCAAGGACGCCCGGTTTGTCGACGCGGTCACGGGCCTGCCGGAGACGGGCGGCGACATCTTCTGCGCCGGCAACGTTCCGTTTCCCAAGGTCCGCAAGCATCCACCGCTGCAGTGGACAGGAGCTGCCGTCGCGACGCTGGACCCCAAGGGGTCGGGCAACCCTGAGGACTTTGTGCTCCCGGCCAACTGGAACGACCCGCAGCCCATGCGCTTTCGCGTCCTGCCCAAGAATCTGACAATGGAGGAGACGCTCGACCGCATCACCGAGCACTGCGCTCAGATCGCCATCACCGACGTCAACGGCAAGGTCCGGCCGGCCACGCCGAAGGACTTTGTCGACAACATGTGCGCCGTCGCGCCGGTGCAGGCGACGCGCAACGTGACCAAGGACTACAGCAACCTGAAGCAGCCGCCCGATCCCGAACAGGGCTACGAGGCCTACTACTTTGGCAAGGGCGATCTCAAGGCGCACGGCTACGGGCCAGGCAAGCTCGGCGTGACGGCGTTTGAGCGGTACAAGAAGGAGTCGGACCGGCTCGTCATGGGCGGCGGCGGTGTGAACAAGAAGACCAAGGACGACATACCCGTCCTTCCGAAGCGCTTCCCGGCGGCTCTGACGCTCACTGTCGATCGTTTTGGGGCCGATTTGTTCAGCATGTGCAACGTCTACTTTCTCGACGAGGACGGTCCGACGCCCCGCGGCGCCATCTTTTGTCACCACGGCGACATGAAGAGCATCTACAAGCACTACCCCGACATGCCAATCGTGCAGCCACCCTGGACGCTCTACGACGACGACGACGACGTGCGGCCCGACCAGCGCAAGCGCTGGGAGCAGTACATGACGCGCATCGTGCGCGCCAAGAGCCTGCAGATTCGGTTGCTCACCAAGGCGGAGGGTGGCCACCGCTTCTTCACGGACGACGACCTCGAGGACATCATCACGCGCGCGACAAACGCTGGCCTCGACGAGTTTTGCCCCTTTGAAATGGACGACGCGATGCCGGCGCCGCCCGACGGCACCGCGACCCAGCGGGGAGTCGCCATCAAGGGCGACTGGTACTTTGACGACGTGCCGGTGCCGCCCACGGGCACCGCCGCCGGGTACGATCTCGCGCTGCCAGGAAAGCAGGACGTCCTGTACGTCATCGCCGTGTGCGCCTCGTCGCGCATGACCACCAATGTGCTGGAAGACGACAGCGACGTGCAGCGGCCGTTTGACAATCCGACCAAGTTTGGCGCCCAGAACAACTACGGGGCCAAGCTGTTGCAGGGAGCGCGCGAGTTTGCACAAAAGGCCGGCATCCCGACGCACATGCTCTCGGCCCTGCGGCACGTCGTCGGCTACTACCACTCCAAGCACGACTTTGACCTGATGTCGCGGCACGGCGCCAGCCTCGAGTTTGCTGCCGACTACTACCGCATCGTCGCGCGCAAGGGCACGCTCTACACGGCCGGCTCGAATCCGCAAAAGGTCGAAAAGGCGACCATCGGCTGGGACACGCACCAGTACAAGCACACCAAGTCGGGCAAGGCCGCCGCCGAGCCGTGGACGCCGTTGCTGTACCAGCCGATGGGCGACCCGACCATCAAAAAAGGCAGTGATGCCGACCGCTACTACGCGGTCACGTCGAGGACGCGCGTCCTCGACCTCTACTATCCGCGCGAGGTTCCCATCGACATCCTCGAGCCGCTGCTCGACGCCGACGTCGACGCGACGGATGCCAAGGCCGCGGCCGGGGGGGAGCCCGTGCCGACGCCGCGTCCGCTGCCCAACCTGCCGCCCAACGAGCCGCTGATGGAGGAGTTTCGGGCGCGCGATCTGCTCTACGACTGGTGGGTGCAGCTGCTGATCGAGCGCGTCTACCGACCGCGCCTCGGCCAGCCCTACGCCGACTGGCCCTGGGACCTCGTCGAGCGCACGCGGCTTTCGCAGGTCGAGCTCGACAGCTTCCAGGAGTGGAACCCAAAGGCGGTCGACACGTTGCCGGCGGAGTTTGCCGAGCCGCTGAAACGGGAGCCCACTAACTATCTGATCACGCAGCGGCCCACGACCTACGTTGAGGCCTTTCACCGCGAGCTCTTCAAGCGGTTTGCCATGGACCGGTACCACTTTTTCAAGTTGCACGAGTCCCTATGGAACTATGTACGCTTCCCGCCCCGCGTCGGTGGCAAGGCCACCAAGGCCGCTGGCCAACAACGGGTATTGCCCGCGCTCACGGGCGCCGACCTCGACGCCATCGACCGACGCGGCGTGGTGCGCGACGCCTACACAAATCCCAAACAGGACGACAACAAGCGGTCCCTCACCTATGACGACAACAACCAGGCGCCGCCCGACGACTGGTTGGACAATGAGCCGACGCCGGGGCTCGCCGCTCCGCAGTTGCCCGACCTCTAGTAGGAGCCGGTGATGCGGTACCCCATGTACCGAAAGGTCGAGTAGGTGTACCCCATCGGGTACTCGGTCTTGAGCACGTCGTGCACCTCCTTGAACACGTCTGCCATCTTGCCCTCCGCGTGAAACATGTGCCTGGAGTTCATTGTCGCAATTTGCTCCATGTGGTCGAGTGCGTACGTGTGTGTGCCAGTCTGAAACCCATAGATGTTGCCATACATCATTGTCCCAGTGACGTTGTTCATGATGGACTGCACGGCCATCATGCCCTTGGTCATGCTCGAAGGGGACAGCTTGACCAGCTTGTCCCCAGTGGGATCGAGCGCCATCATCGACTTGGTCGACACGACAAAGGCATCGGCGTGCGTGCCGTCGCCGTACGAGCAGATTGCCCCGCACGGCAGTTGCGTGCCCGTGTAGCTGCTGTAGCTGCACGCGATGCGCGCGGCCTCGTGGGAGCGCGTCGCAAACGTTTCGCCCTCGTGGCCTAGCGTGAGGAGCGCGTTGGCAACGTGCGCATTGTGGGCCGCCAATGGGACGGCGCTCCGCTGGGACGCGTCCTCGGGCGACGTCCCCTGCGGGGTGCGCCGGAGGCTCATAATCGTCGTGCCCGGGCGTGTCTTGTCGTGTTACGGTCGCGCACCCACGTTATCGTGCTGGACGACGGCGGAGACGCCGGGCCAGAGATCATATTCTGCGACCGCACAGGGTCTCACTGGAACGCGGCGGGATGGCGGACGAGCAGGACCGTCTCGTCGCGCCGCGCGAGACCACCTCCGTGTGGCAGCGCGGGACGGCGGCCGGCGCGTTCCACGTGCTGACCTGGGAGGATGCGCGCGAGCCGGCGGTGGCGCGGCATCCGGTCAACACATTCGTGGATGTCAACCCGCTGGCCAAAACCACGGTCCTGCACGTTGCCAAGACGGCCGGCGGGTACCGCGCCTACGTCGACGGGTGCGCACCGCCGACGTCGCGCGTGGGCGCTGACCCGCAGGTGCCAAACAGCGGTCGTGTGGTTTACGAAGTCGTGGCGCATCGTGGTCTGCACGAGGACCCGACCGAGCCGACGATGCACGCGCTGTCGCCTTGCGCGGTCGTCGTCTCGGTGGAGGATGGCATGCCGTTGCCAGAGCGTTGCAGCGTGCGCTTGATGCAGCAGTACGCGTCCGACTTTGGCAACGCGCTTCTCGACGTGCCAGTCGTATCGGGCGATCGCACGATTTCGCCCATCCAGATGGACGCGCACCTTGCAGACGTCGTGTACACGCCGTACCCGACCGTCCGCGGACGCAAACCGCGCGTCATCATCTTCGACCAACGCAAGGTCTTTCGTGCCGAGATTGCCCGCATCAACACGACGCTGAGAAGATCCGGGCTGGCTCCCGCGACAAAGGACATCGAAAAAGACCTGGAAAAGACGCTGAAGGGGACGTCCAAGAGCGTGTTTGCCGGCATCCTCAACCTCGTCACGGTGATGTTGTCAAACAAGACGCTGGCACAGGAGGCCGCCAGGGCGGCCGCGGCAAGCCGCGCGGACGCCGACGCCAACAAGGGATTCGTGGGGCCAATCGAAAACGAGAAAAACCCCTGGGCCTGGGGTGCTCGCAACGTCTTCAGCGTCATGGGCAGCCTCATCACGACGCCCGCCGAGAGGGTGCGCGCGTGGGCCGAGTGGGATCCCGAGTCGCCAGAGGCGGTGCGGGACCAGGCGGCCGCGGACGCGGCCCAGAGCTACGCAGACAAGTACAATGCTGCGGCTCAGCAGCTCGGAGGGGCCATCACACAGAGCGGCATCAGCCTCCTGATCTCCCTACCGACCTTGATCGGCACGCTCTCGGGCATTCCGATGGCAATGGTCATTGGGCGCGCGGCGGAGTCGATGGCACGGGTCGCCGTCATCAACCCGCTTGCGGGCCCGCAGATGATTGCGTTTGCGGGCGTGGCTGGCGCGTTCCAAGGCATGATGTTGCTTCTTCAGCAGAAGCCGTTGCCCGAAGCCGACAAGGTGCACATGACGCTCGACGAGCTGGCAGACTCGCTGGAGGTGCTCTCGTCGCTGACGGTGGCCAGCGAGGCCGACCTCAATGCCGCTCTGGCGGAGAACAAGTTTCGCAGAGAGACGGTCGTGTGGGCCTGGTTGATCAATCCGGCCAAGAAGAACATCTCGACCCTCCTCGCCAAAAAGGACAACACTGGCTACTTTAGTCAGTCCACCATTGACACAAACGAGCTCTGGGACCCAGACCTCACCAACAATGACGGCATCACGGGCAACCGAGGCAACGTGCCGCGAGCAAAGTCGTGCGTGCAGACGAGCGTGAGCGTCGTCATCGAGGACGAGTCGCTCTGCGACGGTGCGCGCAAGGAGTTTGAGTTTCTGTGCACGTCCGACGACAAGCACCTGCTGGCGCTGGCGGGACAGGGCATGTTGCGGTCAGTGAGGCGGCTCGAGGCTGCGGTGCAAAAGCTGTACGACAATCTGCAACGCGCAGTCCGTGACAACATGTCGCCGCTCGCGGCGCTCGTCACTGGCCAGACGTTCAAGGCGCAGCGTCTGTACTGGTGGGACAAGCTCGTGTACGCGCCCTGGATCATCGCCCTGTTCAGAGGCATCAAGCGACTCGACTGGGGCGCCGACGGCACGCTTCGTGATCTGGGCGTGCAACGCCTCGGCATCCTGGAGCAGGTGCGCAGAAACATGCGGTACAAGCTGGTGAAGCAGTTTGTCGAGCTCGACTCGCCGGCGCAGAAGCTCGCACGGGCCATCCAGAACGCGCTCGATCGCACGGTGCCGGTGTCGATTCGGGTGCAGGGCCCTGGTGGCTGGGTGCGGACGCTCCCGCACAAGGCCAAGAGCCCAGACCTGCTCTACCCGTCTCCCGATGTGCTCACCATCGATGCGCTCGACGTCGAGACACAGAGCATCATGGTGCGCGAGTCGTCGCCGCTCAAGGACGCTGTGCAGGACATTCGTTCGACGTTTCGACGAGAGAGCATGGCCATGCGGCACCTCGTCCCGGACTGGGAGCGCACCAACGCCGCACGGTTGATCGTGAAGACGGCGCACACGTCCAACCCGGCGCTGGGAAGCGCGAGCACGAGATACGCACCACCGCCGGACTCGTACTCGCTGGTGCTGCAGTTGCCGGCCGACATTCTCAACGAGGCAACGTATGTGTCCGAGCGGCATCGGCGTGGCATGAGCCTCGTGGCGGACCGACGCAGCAGGAGCGCATTGCAGGCGCTCGTTCCGACGCTGAAGGACGACGAGCACTCGTTCATGGCGCTCTCGCTGTTTGCCGAGCTGTGGACGGACGAGCTCGTCGCGCAGGCACAGACGAACGCGACGCAGGTAGAGTACATGCGCACCATGTTCCACTCGCCGATTGCGTCGGCCTGCAACCGAGCGGCCGCCTGCGCGCGCCTCGTGCTCGAGACGACCGAGCAGGCGGGCAACGGCTTCTTTCCCCGCGACGATCCGATGCTGATCGCGACCCAGACGGGACGAGACGCGGCTCGCTTCGGGATGCGTCTGCACCTCGACGGGAGGAGCGGCAGCACGGACATGCGCCGCGCGCGCAGCGTGGCCAAGGCGCTGGCAGTGTTTGGCACCCTGGAGTCCAAGGGCAAGCAACGGCTCGATCGACTTCCGTCCGAGCCGTTGCAGTCGCTGTTCATGTCATTCTCGCATGGTCTCGACGCGTTTGTGCGCGCGTCGCAACTGGCACAAGGAGCGCCCACGACGCACACGAAACACCGCATCGTCGAGGCCGTCAGCGCCGGCTACCCGTCGCTGATGATTGATCTCGCAAGGCACGACGTCCACGGACAGCCGCGGCCGTTGCTGTACCCACCCGGACCGTTGCCCACGCCGGAGCCTGCGCCTGCATCCGCGGCGGAATTCCAGGAGCTCATGAACGACCTGCGGATGCGCATGGCAAAGTTGCGGTTGGACTTTGGCACGCTGGAGTCGCTCGTCGGGATCGCTGGCGGTACGCGAGCACCGAGCACCGACGCGCTGGCCGCGCAGCTCGCCAAGCTCGGCTCCGTGCCGACGCTCACGGGCCGCGTGGACAACACCGGCATGTTCTACGTGCCGTTTGGCTACGGCGACCCGCTACCGGCGCTCTCACCATACCCAATGTCGGCCGTCATGTTTGGATCGGTTCCGGTCTGGGTGGACACCCTCCTTGTGACCATCGTGGATCTCATCGCATCGCTCAGCGCACTCGTACATGGCACCGGCGCCGTACATGGCACCGGCGCCGTACATGGCACCGGCGCTGCAGCGGCACCGTACATGGCACCGGCGCCGCCACGGCAACCGCACCCTCCACTCGGCGCGCGGACCGTCGTCGTGCGCGTCGGACCCTCCCGCAACCAGTGCCTCGCGGTGAGCCAAGGGCCGCTTTCGGCGCCGTCGCTTCCCGCGCCATCGATTCTGCAAGCGGACATTGTCCCAGCACGCCTCCGTTCGCCTGTCGCCGTCAGCATCGTCTTCTCGGCCAGCACCACGGTCGTCGACCTTCCCACTGCCCAGCAGGACGCTGCAGTCGCACGGGTCAACCAGACGCCCTTTGTGGTGCCCGACGCCGCGACGGCCGCGAGCGAGCACGTGCAGTCAAAGGAGTCGGCGACGCTCGCCGTCGGCATCGGAGCCCTGGCCTGGAACACGGAGCGCGTGTTGCAGAGCAGCCTGTTGGCAATGGTGCAGGGTGACTTTGCAGTCGCCAACCATCCCGTTGCGCTGTCTGTCGTGCTGCCAGACCCGCCGCGACCGCCAGACAATGTCAGGGCGCGCATCCGGGAGCTGGAGACCCTGCGCCTCAGCATCGAGGTGCAGCTGGTGTCCACGACGCGCGACGCGCTCTACTACATGCAGGCAGTCATCGCCATTGTCCGGGGGCTCGTGCCCGCGGACGGAGATCGCGACTTTCGTGTCGGCCAGGGGTCGGAGGCCGGCGGCGGCGCCAACGACGTGAGCGACCGCTTCGCGCACCTGCCGTCGGATTTGCCGCCGTTTCTTCGACGCCGCATCGTCGAACAGACCGGGGCCTTGGTCTGCATTCCCGGCCTCGACATTGACGATCCCCTCATCGTGAACGCCATCGCCAACTTGAACGTGCCTAAAATCTCAGACGACGAGTTGATGTGCCTGGCGGCGCACGTCGGAGCGCTCGAGACGCGCATGTACCGCAAGCTGGCCAACGATCCCGAGTGGCGCGACAACTTTGAGTCGGAGCTCGCGCCGCTCGCCAGTCGATGGGTCCAGGTCGGGAAAGCAATGCGCGTCGAGCTTGCCAAGTTTCTCAAGACGGAACCAGATGCGGTCATCGATCTTCGTGACGAGACCAACGACGCACTCCGCCTTCTGCGGCGCCGTGCCGAGATTGATCAGAAGCTCGCGCGCGAGCGACTCGGTCGGGCGGCGAGGGTGGCCTCCCTGGACCTGCGCGCCGAGCGTCAGCGGCGGATGCTCGCGATGAGCTACGCCCTGGGGACTGGTCTCGCGCGCGGCATCGTCGGACCCAGTGCACCGCGCATCGCCGACACCGTGTGGCCCGCTGGACTGAGCCGTAAGCAGAGACGGGCCGAGAGCGATGTGATGATTGGCGCGTTGCAAAGGTTGCACGCGACGCTGCAGCCCAGCCAAGGCAAGGTGTTGCGGTTGAGCGAGGTGTGTGCGATAACGCACCTCGTTTGCGAGTCGTAGTAGTGCAGTGCAGTGTCGAGGTCGAGTGTCCTTTTGCGGGTGTCATGTTGCCGTCGTTGCCGTTGTTGCCACTGAACACGGACGTGCCACGCGCCGTGGACAGAGGTGGGTCGATCACCCCAGCGACCGTGCCTCCGGATTCGCCACGGCAACCCGTGCCGGAGGTGCCCTCGATTGTCGTCATTCCGCCGGAAGACATGCGCACGTTTGTCAACGAGATTGCCGAAGCCACCTACCCGCTCGTGCGGCGCGATCGCTTTCCCGTGTGGACCGACAGGGGGACGGACGTCGCGGCACTGGAAGCGAGCGTGATCCTCTTTGGCAAAATGGGGCTGCTGACGCCGGCGTTTGTGCGGACGTGCCTCGACAATGTGCAGCTCGCGCATCGGCACATTGCCACCGTCGGACCCAGCATCGACGACGAGAATGTGGAGGTCTTCACAGCCGAGGAGGAGCGGTTCACAACCGAGGACGTCGTGATGATGGACGATGCTCCCAACTACGCCTTCCCGTTGGATGTGGACGAGCAAGAGGGGGTCGCACCCATGCAGACTGGGATGACGTTTGTCTTCACGGATCGCAGTTCGCTCACCGGTGAGACGCGCGCGCAGGCCGAGACCGCGTCGCGCGAGGATCGCCTGTTTGTGCTCGAGCAGCTTGGCTTCTGGCCAGCGCTGGGCTTCTCGCGCGTCGGTCGGGACTTTTGGTCGCAGCTCTACAAGCTCGGAAGGAAGAAGCTTTTCAATGAGCTGCCGCGGTTGATCTTCAAGCACATTGGCAAGCTCGCCCTTGGACTTCTCGTCCCGACACTCGGCGTCGGGATGATCGGCGGTCAGATCTTGCCCAGCCTGACCAAGCTGGTGATCGAACGCATCGCGAAACGGGAACAGTACAACAGCGGGACTGCGATTGTCCGGGGCGGCAACTGGATTGCCGAGAACGTGCTCGGAGCAGACCTCGGACCCGACCCGAGCACCGCCCCGTATGCGCAGCACGGAGAGGACCCTACAAAGTACACGAACATCCTCAACAGGCAGTTTGACAAGATCTACGACGACCCAAAGGGCTACCTGCTGCAGGCCGGCAAGGTGGGGTTCGCATGCGCTGCGATCGCAGCGATTGTCCTCGTTTTCAAGGAGTGGACGTGGGAATACAAGCCACAACGGTGTCAGGCGTACCTCGACTACTTTGGAAACAGGGCCGACGAGCGTGCCATTGGCGACGACAACCCGCAACGCTTCCACCTCAGACCGTTTCTCAAACGCCTGCGCGATCGTATCCAGCTGCTGCTGCAGTTTGCGAGCGTGCAACGGGACGAAGCGTGGAAAGCGTACTTTGAGAGCGTGCTCGACCTGCTCGATCCCAGCGGGGGTCGCTTGGAAGGAAACCTGCATCGCAAATGGGCCGGCCTGCTCCGCGGTGACGTGGACAACGCGTGTGCACGAGCCTACGAGCTGGGAGATGCGGTGATCGGACCGCTCACGAACATCATGGCCCAGCTCGAGCGATTTGGAGCGGACCTGGACTGGCACGAGCGAGCACACCAGATGCTCACCACCGTCGACGGGCTCTTTGACACGACCGGTCTCAATCGTGAGAGTACGATTCGTGTGCGACAGCACTTTGGCCACGTGCGCCCCGATGGATTTGAAGTGGGCCGATGGATCAGGGGTCGCTGGTTGCGAGAGAACACACCCGAAGGTCCGACAAACCTGTACGGCGGGGACGTGCGGAACGTGGCGAGGCAGGCGCACATGAGCAACTACGTGGAGTACATGTCGCGCCTCGCCGCTGAGCTCGCGGAGCATCGTCGTCAAATTCTGGCGTTGCCGCCCTTTCGCTACAGAGCGCCCTTGCACGTGACGGTCATGGACGACACGGGGGGCCCGGGCGAGGGTCGCCTCGAGGCCAATTTTCGGTACTACTCCAATGAACTGCGGGCTGCCGTGCCGGCCTTGTTGGGTGCCGAGGAGTTCAGTCCCAAGTCGCAGCGGATGCGACCGGAAGACTTTCTGGCGCACGCCGCGCCCGACGACAGGGCCGGCGACCTGTGCAACGGAATCCGTCGCGACGCCATGGGCGATCCTGGAATCGACAAGGACTGGGTCTGTGACGACATCGAGGACAAGCCGGGAAAGAGGATGTGGATTGCCAGGCTCAGGTCCGAGATCGGTCCCGAAGGCGGCAAAGGACGAGGACGCGGCGGTGGTGATGCTGGTCGTCGCGGTAGCGGCCGCGGCGGTCCCAGCGACGAGTCGCGCGGCTTTGAGCAGGGCCCCTACTACTACGGCTCACCCGAGGACAAGTGCGAAGGCGTTCCGCGCAGCAAGCTGCCGCCGCCGATGCCCGGTTACTTTTGGGACTGCGACGTGCTGGCCAGCGGCAAGTTCAAATGGAAACAGAGGAAGATCCCACCGCCCGACAAGGAGCCCGGAGCGGGCGGTCCGATACGCGCAGCAGCGGAGAAGAAGAAGAAGAAGGCCAAGAAGAAGGGCAAGAAGGCCGCCGCCGCAGCGGCGGCGGCGAGCGACGACGAGAGCAAGGAGGAGGACGACATCGACGGCGGCGCCGTCAGTCCGGAAGACCTCGCGGCGCTCGGGCTGGGACCGTTGGTGGCGGGCGGACCAGGAGCGCCGAGCGGCTGCGTCGTGGATGCCGTGCTCGCGCAAATGCAAGGGCTGCGCGTGCAGCAGGGATAACACAGAGTGTGGTGCGTCTCGTGATAGGAGCACGCGTGTGTGTGTGTGTGTGTGTGAGTGCCAAGAGCGGGTGTGATTTCTCAACAGACGCACGGCGTCGCCCCCCTCTCGCCATGGCGGGCACGGTGACGCCCGAGCAACAGTACGAGGCGTTTGTCACGTCCACCCTCCGGCACGTGCGCCGCGGGCTGGATCTCGACGGCACGGACAAGAAGCAGCGCGTCGGCACGGCTCTGGACAACTCGGCGCTCGACGTGAACAACTTCAAAAACGCGGCGGAGCGCGTGCTGGAGGGTCGCTTTGCGCTGGGCGGCGACGACGCGTGCTACCTGCAGACTGGCCTGTCGATGCTCTGGACGACGGCCACTGCCGATCCGGGGTATGCCAACGCCGACGAGACGCTCGCGCCGGCCGGGCTCTACGCGCCCGATGCCGTCGACGGCATTCGGCAGGGGTTGCTCCAGGGCCTGCGTGACAAGAGCGAGTCCATGAAGAACGACGCGCCGGCCGTCCTGAAGCAACTGGTCGCGCCCATCCTCGCCCTGCTCGGAATCTCGACTGTTGGCAACGCGGTTCGGGCCAATCTGGGGCTCGGCCGTGTCGCAGACGTCGTCGCGCTGGTAGACTTGGACTGGTCCGCCCAGGCCGTCTGGACCCAAACAAACCTGGACGGCCTGTCCGACGTGTTGGACGCGCTCAAGAGCTACTTTGAGGCCAACAACGATGCCCAGGGCGGCGCGACGCTCGCGGGAGGCATCGTGGACGCGATCAACCAGCAGCAGGTTGCGTTGCAGAAACAAACAGCCAAGGTCGCGAGTCTCGAGCAGGAGAAGACGCAACTGGAGGCCGACGTTCGGGCGGCCGTTGTGGCAACCAAGACCGTGCGTGCCATCATGCAAGGGCAAATCGACCAATGCAACGCAGACCTCGTGGCCGCACAGAGCGCTCGGAACGACGAGGGACGACGCCGAATCACGGCCGAGCAGGAGCGTAGCGACGCAGAAAACGCACGGGACGTCGCGGTCGCAGCGCGTGCCGACGCCGAAAAGCAACGCGCCACGGCGCAGCAGGCGCTTGGCGACGCAGCCACCGCCGCTGCCACCGCGCGTGCCAGAGCGTTGGCCGCGGAGAAGAGCCTCGCCGAGTGCGAGGCCAAGCTCGCCGCGACCGGAGGCGCGTCGTCGGCCGAGGTCGCGGCGCTGACGGCGGAACGGGACGCGCTGCAGGACGCGGTGAGCGCCGCACAGGCGGCCACGGCCGCCGCCAGGAGCGCCACGCAAGCCAGAGAGGAGGAACTGCAGCGCGCCGACGCCGCGGCGGCTGTGTCGGCAAAGAGGATGGCCGAGCTCGAAGGACGGCTGCGCACGGCGGACGAGACAATCGACAGGGCATCCGGTCGCCTGGAGCGCATGGCGGCGCAGGTGCTCGAGCTGACCCAGCGGGTCGAGGACCTCACGCGCGAAGCGAGCGACAAGGAGATTGCCATGGAGCGACTGCGCACGCAGATCAACGACGGCGGTCGAGCCGCCCTGGACGCAGCGCAGCAGCAAGCCACGACCGCCCGGGCCCTGCAGGAGGCCGAGCGCAAGGCGCGTGACTGCGAGGAGAAGCTCACAAAGGCCAGGGCCGAAAACAAATCGAGCACCGAGCGCATCCGGGCGCTGCAAAGCGCGGCGACAAAGGCAAAGGAGGCACTCGAGAAGCAACAACGCGAGAGCGCGACGGCGACGACTGCGGTCGCGACGACCAACGAGGCGCAGCGGCAGCGGTTGCAGGAGCTCGACAATCTGCTGTACAGCCAGGCGGACCCGCTCGCGGCGGAGTGGAAGGTGGCCATGGGCAACTGGATTGCCGAGCTCACCGCCGGAAGCGACGAGGAAGAACGGCTCGCGCAAGCGCGCGAGATTGCCAAGAAGCTCGGTACGCAGTCGATGCGGCGGATTCTGAACGAGCAAATCGACGACTACGCGCTCGTCGAGGTGTACTCGACGCGCGCCGTCATCGCCACGTCGGGCCTGGAGAAGGCCGTGAGTCCGAGGGATCAGGCCGTGTGCAAGGCGCTTGGTGACGCGCTGCGCAACAACGTGCCCGGGTTTAGGAACCGGATCTACGCCGAGGCGACAAAGATGGTGTGCAACACCCTCCGAGCGTGGGGCCTGTACAAGCGCAGCGACAGCGCCACGCTGGAGAAGCGCGGCACGAAGCCACTGATCCTGCACATGCCCCTCTGCGCCGAGGCGGACACGCAGGGCGTCTTCGTGCCGCTCACGGCCGAGGCCCTTCAGTTTGTGCAGAATGCCGAGGAGGGCGAGACGCGAGTGGGCGAGGTGCTGAACTATCTGTTCAATCTGCCCAATGACAGCGAGCAGGAACGTCGGTGGGAGCTCCAGTTTCTGGAAAACACAACGTTTCCGCACCTGTTTCTGAACCTCAAGGGCTCGCCGCTCGGAGCGGCCATGCAGGTGGAACAGGGCTTCTTCAGTTCGAAGGCCGCGTGGCTTGGCGGGATGATCAGTCGTGCCGCGGGCGTCTTCGCTGGCAAGAACGCGGACGCGGCTGCGCCAAAGTCGCCTGCGGCCAACGCGGCGGCCAGCGAGGCCGCGGCGACCGAGCCCGTCGCGGCCAACCGACTGGCGGCGGCGGTGGGCGGCTTTTCTGCGGCGGCCAAGGTGGCGGCGGCGACGGTCGCCGTCGCCGGAGCCGGCGTCGTGGCTGCCGGCGTGATTCAGGAAGTCGCCAGTGGTGGCGAGCCGCTCCCAGCCTTTCCAAACCGGACCATCAACGAGGAGACGATTGCCGGCGTTCGCTACTTCTTGGACGACTTTGGCATGGTCGCGCCGTCGTCCGTGGTGACCGGCATCGTGGGGCTCGAGGCGGCCAAGCAGGCCAAGATCGGCGGATCCTTGGTCGACAGCGTCGCGGGCACGTTTGCCGGCTCGACCCTCCCGACGAGCATCCGGGCTTTGCCGACGGCGTTGCAGCAAGCGGCAGAGGACGGCGACGACGACGCCGTGCAGCTGCTCGACCGAAACGCCAAAGACATGAGCACGCCCATCGACGTGCTCTCGCTGTCGAGCGACGAGCACCGCACAGCAGGGTGCGCGGCCATCGTGAGCCTGGCTGCCGCGGACAACACGTTTGAGGTCGTCGAGAGGATGGCCGGAGGCAGGGTCGCGCGGTTTGGGACGGCCCAGAGCTACCGCAAGGTTGCCAACAGCACGCACCTGGGCAACTATACGGAAATCGCACTGCAGCACGTGCCGCTGATGATGGTGGTCAACAGCTCCGTGGACACTGGCAAGCTGGCCACCTTTCGGGAGATGCGGTTCCAGCACGACCGGTACCTGGCGGATGGCGGTCGTGCGAGGAGTTTCCTGGAGCGCGAGTTGCCGAGGCGACTCGCGCTGCAGGACCAGTCGGAGCCCTCGTTGCTGCTTCCCGAACCGGACCTGCCCGCTCCGCCGCCGCCGTTGCCGATGGCAGTGCCGAGACTCGTGTCGGCTGCCGAACCGCGCAACTACACCATGCCGCCGGATGTGTTTGCACAGACCGTGCCGGCCGCCTTCTCGTTGCGCCTGTCGCCCAACCTCCTGACCAAGATTGCCGGCGAGGACACGTCTGACGAGGCGATGGTGGGGCTGGGGGTGCTGAGCAGGCAGGGCCTGGGACCCATTGTGGACGAGTTGTCGGGAGCACTCTTTGAAAAGGAACGCCCGGCACTCGTCCTTCCGGGTGCGCTGCTGGATGTCCGGGCGAGCCAGAGCGGTGCGCTCGGAAACGCTTCTCGAGCGGCGGCGGCCAAGGTCGTGACGAGGGTGTTGCGGGAGCGAGCGGAGAGGAGGAGGCAGGCGCAGCCGCAACCGCGACCTCGAGAACTGGTGCGGGGAGAGGTGGAGAAGATGGTGTACGATGCCGTGACGTCCAGCGGATCCGCGGCGATTCGTTACGGCGGCCAGATCCTGAACGCGGGGTTTTCCTTTCTCGGTGCGCTTGCGAGTGAAAACACGGAGGCGAGCTACGAGGACGACCTCGCGATGCGCATCGTCGTGTCGCGCGGCCTGGTGGGGCAACGGGCGCCGACCGAACGGGCGTCGCCCGACTGCGAGCTGGACGCGGTGCTCAAGTACGAGCTGCCCGACACGGAGGCGCTGGCGCGGTGCATGCCGGCCGTGCGTCTGCTGCTGGAGACCACGCCCGATCCCACGTCCGAGGAGGTGCGTCGGGCGCTCGCGCGTCGCGGCAGCACGGGCGCTCGGGCGCCGGTTGCCGCGTCGACGCGCCTGCGTGCCCTGCACGCGCTGGACGACAACTTTGCCATGGTTGGCAAGACAGCCGCGTCCATTGGCGACTCCCGCGCCGGCGTCGAGATGCCGCACGCCGTGCGATGGATGCCGACAGGGAGCCGTGCCGGCGCGATGGCACGCACGGCCATCCTCGAGCACGCCGTCGCGCGCTGCGCGCAGGCGCAGGCGCAGGCCGAGGCGGAGGGCGACAGTGGCATCCAATGCGCGCTCGCTGGCGCGGCGGCGGCGCTCAAGCTGCGCCAGCTCGAGGAGCTCTACGGCTTGATCGAGGCGGCGCAGTACGACGACGAGCCGCATCTGCTGGGCACGGCGACGCCGCTCGTGACGCGACCGTGCGCGGTGGTGCGTGGCGTGCTGTCCTTTCCCGTCGACCACGGCGTCGCGTCGGTGGACGCAAACGAGGTCAAGCTCGACACCAGCGAGGAGGCCCCCATGGGCGCTGCGACCGCGCTCGCCGTGGCCATGGAGAAGACGCACGTGCCGACCGCGCAGCTGCGCAACGCGCTGCGTCGCGCCGCCGTCACGGACGCCAGCCTGTACGTTGCGCCGCCGGCATCCGAGCTGGCATTTCGGCCCGCGCCGTCACGGGCCACGTCGGAGACGGGGGTGCGCCTCGACGCCTACGCCTGCCAGCGCGTGCAGTCCGGCGACTTTTCGGTGGCCGTGTGGCTGCGCATCGTAAACCGCGCCATCGTGCACCTGGACGCAATGTACGGCGACCAGCATGGGGCCATCAAGAACTTCCTGAGCGCCGCCGCGGCCGGCGACGTCCCTGGCACGTTTTTCAGCGCAACCCACCGCCGCGACGCGCTCTGGAGCGAGTTTCGACGCAACGTGGCCATCTCGCAGGACCGGCTCTGGGTATTTGTGCGGCTCGTGTCGGGGTGCGTCGGCGGCGACGTCAACGAGGTCATCACGATGGCCGACGAGGCGACGCTCAAGGCGACCAAGGCCATCCAGGACCAGCGCGTCGCCATCGCCAAGCGCGTCAGCGACATGCAGGCCAAAATTGTCGAGACGGTCGTCGGCAGCATGGTGCGCGAGTCCAAGCTGACCATGGACAAGAATGGCGCCAACGATCTGGTCGTCATCGACGGCGCCGCACGCAAGCAGCTGAACGACCTCGCCAGCGGCGAGAGCGGTCGGCCGTTCTTCGAGGCCAACGTGGCCGTGCGGCACCTCAAGGATCCGTCCAGCCCGGCCAACCAGGAGACCAAGCTGGTCGACCTGCTGCAGAGCCTGGCCAACGTCGGCAACCAGCTCCAGGAGTCGCTGGAAACGACGCTGACACAGTCTGGGTCGGCGAGCGCCTCGCTGACCGAGCTGTCGCACCCGGCCAACTGCTACTACGTGAGCATGCGCACGGATGCCATCGCGGCCATCCGCGTCGCGCACGAGCGGCTCAACGTCGAGCTCGGCATGCGCCGCGTGCTTCGTCGCATCTCCTTGTGGGAGCTCGTCGAGGGCGGGTGCACGGCGCTGACGACGCGGTTTGCCGAGTTTGCCGGCCACGTGCTGGTGCAGGCACGCTCGGCGACTGGCACCTCGGCGCTGTACGTGTCGCAGCAGGCCATCCAGACCAACGCATACCAGGCGCGCATGGCGCTCGACAAGTTGGTGCGCGCGGGCGTGCTGTACGCGACGCGCACGGGCATGCCCGACTTTGAAAACCTCGACTCCAACGCGGCGCGCCGTCTGGCCATGGATGCCGGCAATGGGCTGACCGACCTCGAAATTGGCGAGGAGCTGGCGCGGCAGCTGCTGCCGCGCGGCGTCAAG
>Ga0302131_1000780_pt1 | contig 18276 bp, 15 predicted proteins | sample CB9_20m_MG_FD_203105 | JGI IMG/M metagenome (GOLD analysis project Ga0302131, IMG submission 203105) | Marine microbial communities from Western Arctic Ocean, Canada - CB9_20m | ecosystem: Environmental > Aquatic > Marine > Oceanic | place: Canada: Western Arctic Ocean | collected 2017-09-19
ATGTTACAGCGGAGGTCTTACCCCTGGGGTTGCCTTGGTGGCTGTTAGATAATGGCCATCGCATTGGCAGGAGAGCTAACCGCGCCGTCAAGATACATCGGCACAGACACGAAGAAGAATTCCCACGGAAGGTGTAAGGGGGATTGCCTGTCGAGCGAGCTGTGGCCGCCCGCCAACTAACTAACTAACTAACTAACTAACACTATACAGGCGAATCGGAAGCGAGCAGCGCAGACCAGAGTCGGGTCTTAGTAGGCGCTGTACTCCGCTTCCTTTGCCTTCAGAGCAGACTCCCACTCGTCGAGGAATGCCTGACCGTCGGGGCCTGCGATCTCGAGGAAGCGTTTGACGTTCGCCGGTGCTGCGATCGCCCTCCACTGGGAAACGAGGGCGTCGGGCGACTGGGTCACGGTGCCTCCGACGGCCGACCAGCAATCGATTACGCCACCTTGGAATGCGTCGAGCATCTCCGAGGCAACAAGCCCGGAAACGTTGGCGCCGACCGAGTTGAAGTCCTCGGTCATTAGCGCAGCGGCGCGAACGTTGATGCCCTTGAGGTCATCGAGGCTGGTGATCGGCTCCTTACAGCCGAGAACGGTAACCGTCTCCATGCCGAAGAACACCGGACAAGGGCTGAATACGTCCCACTCGGCACGGAATCCCGCGTCATTCTCGTAGAAGTCACGCTGAACCGCGGCCGACGCCTGCGAGTTCGACGAGAGGTAGCCGACGTTTTGTGCGTGGCTGAGCGGAAGCTCTACCGGCTGGTAGCCGTGGCTCTCGATGCCCATCTCGGCCGTACCCGAACCGACTCCCGCGTAGACGTCCGGAGCTCCGATGAGCGACCCGTTGAGGAAGAACTCGAATCTTACGTCGCCACCAGTCTCCTCGGTGACCAGTTCCGCCCACTTCTGTGAGGCGACGACCGACGCAAGGTTTTCGCCGGCGAACGACGCCGCCCGAACGTGAATCGGGTTGACCCCCCCTTTTTTTCCTCCAGGGCCCGCCGTGGTTGGCGGCTAGGCGCGGTGGCTAGGCTTCGGGGTCAGCTCATCAGAAACAACTGCCTCAGCTGGCAAGTTCTGATTTAGATAATCAAAGTCAGCATTTGAGAGCTCTATCTCTGTCGCGGTGATGCAATCGAGGATGCTCTCCGCTCTTGTTGCACCCGGGATGGGTAGCACAGATGAAGAGGTCTTCATCTCCCAAGCAAGAGCAACTGCATAGGGCGAGACTGAATGCTTGCGTGCCATTTCATCAAATGCACTCGAATCGGAAATAGCTGCCTTGGTCTTTACTCCGCCCAGCGGTGACCAGGGAAAGAATGCAATTCCATACTCTTCGCAGATGTCCAGAACATCCAGATCGTGGCGGTAGCGGGGGCTGAATTCATTTTGGATTGACACCAGGCCACCTTGGTCTGGTGTCCCGCCTATTTCAATGGCCCTTAGAAGCTGCTTAGCGTCATAGTTTGAGACGCCGACCTGCTTGGTAAGCCCGCGAGCTTTTAGAACCATGACATTTTCAAACTGAGTCTCGAAGTCAATGTTTGGATCTAGCCGGTGGTGTTGCCAAAGATCTAGCTGCTCAACCCCGAGTCGAAATGCGGAGGCCTCTGCTGCCCGCAAAAAATAATCAAGGCTCCCGTTTCGACCCCAGACTTCACCTTCGCTTCTAGTGATGCCACCTTTGGTGGCAATGAGAACCTTGTCCTTTTGCTCCTTAGTGCCAGACCAGGTTCTGAGCGCCTCAGCAACAAAGACTTCGTTATGACCAACATCGTCCCAGGTGGGGGCATAGATATCGGCTGTGTCCAGCAGGGTAATGCCGGCATCTAGGCCAGCGTGGATTGCAGGGATTGCAGATTCGAGTCTTTGAACCGGATCAAGGGCTGCGCCATTCGACCAAATCCACGAAACATTCATGCAGCCGATGCCGATGGCTGAAACCTCTTTGTTGCCAAGCCTTTGCTGCTTCATCTAGTTGCTCCTATGCGTGTCAGATGGTGCTTCCGTGAATCGCAAAGAGATAGCTATCCACCACTTGAGCATAGGCGTCATCAATGGTTTTTAGGTTGCTGGCATCAACCTTAGAGGTGGTTGAAGCACTATTGCTTCCCAGCAGAAATCAAGCATCTCTTTTGAGTTCTAGGGCTCTTAGCTTTACTCTGCGAACCCAACTGGCGATTGACTGGTGAAGCCTGCAAACATACACTCAAATTCCAGGGCAGAGGCTTTGCCGATGGTTTTCTAGGAAAGGCTTGGCTCAAATTGAAAGCAACTCAAATAAACGCGGAATTCCGATCGAAAATTCGATTCATGCCGAACTTTCCAATCGGCAAGCCTTGGCAAATCAAGCTGCTGAACAAAATGATGAGCTTTGCACCTGACCCAAAGATCAACGATTTGGTCAATCGAGAGATCATTGATTTTGGTTCAGGGGCTGGCGTGAGAGTATTCACGCCAAAGAAAGACGTTTCAGAAGCGGCACTGCTCTTTATCCACGGTGGAGGAATGGTTATTGGCTCTGCTTCTCAAGATGACCAAAGACTTGCCGATCTTGCCGCGGAACTGGGCATAACAGTGGTTTCTGTCGAGTATCGACTGGCTCCAGAAAACCCATTTCCCATTCCTCTTGAGGACTGCTTCGAAGCCTGGCAATGGCTGGGATCCGAAGCACAGGCCAGAAAGATCAACCCAGCCAGAGTGGTGATCGGCGGACAAAGTGCTGGTGGTGGCCTGGCTGCGAGCCTTGCCCTAAAGATTCGAGACCAAAAAGGAGTGCAGCCTGCCGGACAGTTGCTGTTTTGCCCGATGTTGGATGACAGAACGGCTGCTAATCGAGAACTTGATAAAACCAATCACTTTGTTTGGCACAACAAATCCAACCTGGTTGGTTGGGGCTCCTACTTGTCTCAGGCGCCTGGCCTCAAAGACGCTCCGAAGCACGCAGTTCCTGCAAGAGAGACAAAGTTAGCGGGGCTTCCTCCAGCTTGGATCGGCGTTGGAGACATCGAACTTTTTTATGCCGAAGACATTGCCTACGCCAAAGCCCTCCAAGCTGCTGGTGTTGATTGCAAGCTCAACGTTGTTGAGGGAGGGCCACACGCCTTTGAGACCTTCGCCGCCGATACTCCTACTGCACAGGCCTACCTCAAAGACGCAACCAGTTGGTTGAAAGAAAGGCTTGGTGTTTGAAGTTTTTAACCAAGCATTTCAAGAAAACTAATTCCTACCCGACACTCTGCAGGTGCAGGGCCTTCAAATGAAGAGGCCGGCCCACTTTCAAGGTTCCATTTAGGCCAAATAGAAGACTTGAGAAAGCCGAATAAAGCCCTCATCTGGCTTTTTGCCGTCGAGGGCTACGAAATAGGGGGACATAAGCTCTTGCCATTTGGTGTTGATGTCTAGCTCGGCCATCCCTGATTGCGCTGCTGAGAAATCAGGGGTCTCGAAATAGCCAAAGAGGGCCCCGTCACTCTGGTCTAGAAAAAGTGAGTAGTTGTGCCAGCCGGTCTCTGTGAGAGCTTCGAGCATTTCTGGCCAGACGTTCCTGTGATGCTGGATGTACTCATCCATCATCTCGGTGCGAACCTGAAGCCTGAATCCAATTTTTTCCATGTGAAACCTCCCTATGAGAAAACCTGTGTGGCGATCTAGGCGATCGCCACACAGGTCTCAAGCTAGTTCAAAGTTGTCTTAGTAGATTTCCTTGAATGTTGCGATGTTTTCCTTGGTAAACGTGAATGGGTCGCCTAGATATGCGATTCCACCCTCAACTACTGTGTAAGTAGTTGAGCCGGCAACGAATGATGATCCGACTGCACCATCAAACTCGCCCTTGTGTCCTAGAACAGCTGCGTAAACAGCCACGTAACCTAGGTCAATCGGGTTCCACAGGCCAACCTTCTCAACTGTTCCGTCTTCGATGTAAGAAGCCATCTCGGAAGGTAGTCCAAGTCCAGTGACCTTCACTGAAGCGCCCTTAGCCTTCTTCTCAGCTGCTGCGGCTAGAACACCAACTGTTGTTGGAGCGATGATTCCAGCGATGTTTGGGTACTGGTTCACAATCGCATTGAACTGCTCGGTTGACTTGGTTGGGTCGTCATCTCCATAGAAGATAGCGCTGTCAAGTGACCCACCGGCCCAGGACATGTTTGGATAAGTTGCCTCTAGGTATGGGCCCATAGCTTCAATCCAAACATTCTGGTTTGCAGCGGTAGCAGCAGCGGAAAGAATCGCGATCTCGCCGGTCTCGCCAACGGCTTCAGCAATCCAGTCAACCTCAGCTGTACCAATGCGGTCAGCTGCTGATGGAAGGATTGAAACCAGACGTGAACCGGCTGCCTCTGCAGCTACGTCAGCGTCAGATGTAACGATGGTAATTCCTGCCGCTCTTGCCTCTTCTAGTGAAGGAACAATTGCGTTCTGGTCAGCCGCAGAGATTACAAGAATGTCGTAACCCTTTTGGATGACCTGGTTGATGAACTGAACCTGAGCTGGCCCGGTTGCCTCGTTTGGACCGATGTAGTCACACTCAGCACCTAGCTCTGCACAAGCCTTCTGTGCGCCCTCATCCCAAGCCGCGAAGTAACCAATGTTGATCGCCTTTGGCATAATGGCAATCTTCAGTGTCTCTACCTCTTCGCTTGTCCCTGCCGCTGAAGGCGCTGGCGCCTCAGCCTCTTCGGTGGCGGCGCAGCCAACCAAGCCAAAGGCAAGGAACGCACCTGCAACTGTTGCAGCGAGAATACTCTTCTGCTTTTTCATTGTTGTACTCCTTCTTTCGTTTTTATTCGTTTGGTTGTGCTGGCCTTGATTCTTTGGCTTCGCACGTAGTCAGTTACTTGCGGTGCAATAACTGAAATCAATAGCAGTGAGCCGCTAACAACAAGCAGCGCATTTGCGGAGAAGTCGATTAGCTGAAGAGCTGACCGGATGACGCCCAGGGAGAGAACTGCCGCAATTACACCCCAAAGAGTTCCAATGCCGCCGGCAATCGATACTCCCCCGAAGAGAACCGCAGCAATTACCCCAAGTTCGTATCCAACCGCTCCGTCTGGAGACGCGCTTGCAAACCTAAGTGTGTAGATAACTCCAGCAACACCAGACATCAGGCCTGTGAAACCAAAAAGAGCAAGCTTCACTCTCTTGACAGGAATTCCACTGAATTCCGCAGCCTGAGCGTTGACGCCTATCGCAAACACCCATCGGCCGAACCTGGTGCCGTGGAGAATAAACCAGGCTGCGGCGCTAAGGATTACAACCGGGATGACCGTCCACGGCAGAAATGTTCCAGGAATCTGCGAGTAGCCGAGGTTGACCCACTCCTGAGGTAGCTGATTCACAGGCTTGTTTCCAAGCAATATCCAGCACATGCCCCGGTAAAGGGCCAGGGTCGCGATTGTCACAGCTAGTGACGGAAGCCCGAGGACGGTAACCAGAAAACCGTTGAAGAGTCCGGCTAACAAGCCGGCCACCAGGCCTCCTATCAAGGCCATTTCAAATGGGATCTCTGCCCTATACAGGAACCCTATTGTCGCCGAACTGAGGCTAAGCATCGAAGCGACCGAAAGGTCGATTTCCCCGGCAATGATTAGATATGCCATCGCTAAAGCGATAATCGCAATTTCCGCGACATCTCGGATTATAAAAGTTAGGTTGCTGGTGGTGGCGAAATACTCCGATGAGAATGTTCCCAAAAGAATTGTGAAGACCAAAAACAGGCCAACACCCTTGTCCCAAGTCAGATGAAATCTACTCATTTGGACCCCATGATCGTTGTCGTTTTCACTCGCGTTGACAGGTACCTATCCAGGGCTATCGCACCGATAATTAGAGAGCCATTGACCGCCTGTTGCCAGAACTGAGGAATGCCAAGGGCTCCAATCGAAAGCGTGATCCCCTGAAGTAGTAGGGCTCCAAAGAAGGCCCCGAACACCGAACCGGCGCCTCCGGCGATGGTTACACCTCCGACCACACAGGCAGCGACCACAAGAAGCTCTAAGCCAAGACCTGAATTTGGATTAGCGCTATTGAATCGGCCCAAGAGCAATGCCCCTGCCAGACCTGTTAATGCTCCGGTTGACATGAAGGCAAATAGAACCCTTCTTGCGACCGGGATTCCCGCAAGCTCAGCTGCGGCCGGGTTGGAACCGATCGCATAAAGATCTCGGGCAGCTTTTACCCGCTTCATCACTAAGCCCGCGATAAGAAGCACCACCAAGCCGATGATAAACAGGTAAGGAACTCCGAACAGCCGGTTGAGTCCCAGCCAGTTCACAACTGGTGGCACTTCGCTCTCAATGATCGTCTCTCCACTTGCGAATTCGTTAAAAATCCCGCGCACGATGTAGAGACTGGCAAGGGTGACAACCAAGGATGGAAGCTTTAGATAGGCGACAAGGAACCCGTTGACCGCTCCAACTGTCACACCAAGGCCGATAGCGAGGAGCATTGACACCTCTAGACCAAACCCCTTGGAGTAAGAATCTCCAATCAGAAACGCCGCGAAGCCGACGGTCGAGCCAACCGATAGATCAATGTGGCGCATCACAATTACGAAAGTCTGAGCAATGGCCAGAAGTGCGATCACTGAAACTCCGAGGAACAGATCAACGGCAACTTTCGCACTAAAGAAGTGAGGAACCGCAACGCTGGTTAAACCCATGACAATCACCAACGCCGCGAACACCGGAAGTTCTCTGGCCCGCATTAGTTGCCCTGGAAGATTCATGCTTGGGATCCTGACCCGGTGGCGGCGGCAATCACGGCGCTAGGTGTGGCGTCACTTCGTTCGAAATGAGCGACCATCCGGCCCTGGCGCATAACGATTACGCGATCGGACATGCCAAGAATTTCGGGGAGCTCGGAGGACACCATGAGGATGGCCATTCCGTCTTTGGCCTTTTGGGACAAGAGCCTGTGAACTTCCGATTTTGTTCCAACGTCAATTCCCCGAGTGGGCTCGTCGACTATCAGAAGAGTTGGGTTCGTTGCCAGCCACTTGGCCAAAACAACTTTCTGCTGGTTTCCACCAGATAATTTGTCCACTGAGTCCGCTATCCTGGCAAATTTCAACTGAAGCACTTCTCCCCAAGTGATGGCGGTCTGCTCTTCCTTTTTTCTGGATAGCACTAGCCCCTTACTCAATCGCTTCAGAACGGTTATCGAAGCATTACGGGCAATAGATGTAGGCATAAAAAGACCCTGCTGACGACGGTCTTCAGGAACCAGAGCCATGCCCATGGCCATCGACTTTGCGGGGTTCTTTTTTGGTACGAACTTGCCTAGTAATTGAATCGTTCCATGGTCATAGCCATCAACCCCAAAAATTGCCCTCATAATTTCGGACCTGCCGGAACCCACTAATCCAGCTATACCTAGGATTTCCCCTGCTTTCACCTCAAAAGAAATGCCCTCGAAATTTCCTGAGGCACCAAGGTTGTTGACTGTGAGAACACTATCCCCAGTTTCCACATCAATTTTTGGAAAAAGTTCTGAGACCTCTCTTCCCACCATCATCTGAATGACTTCGGCTTCCGAGGAATCTGCAACCATTTTTGTATCAACAGTTGAACCATCCCGCATGACGGTCATTCTCTGGCATAGCTCAAAGACTTCGTCTAGCCGGTGCGAAACGAAAACGACAGCCTGGTTTTGGGCTTTGAGTCTTCGAGCAACTTCAAAGAGTCGCTCGACTTCTTTCGCCGATAAGGCTGCGGTTGGCTCATCCATAACGATCACTTGAGCGTTTGTAGAGAGAGCTTTGGCAATTTCAACAATCTGCTGATCTGCGATAGACAGCCCTCGGGCCTTGGCCAGTGGGTTTAGTGGAATACCTAATCCATCAAAAAGCTTTTTGGATTCGGACTGCATTTTTTCCCAGTCGACAAATTTGCCCTTGGTGGGCTGGCGACCGATGAACACATTCTCCGCAAGAGTAAGGTCTGGAAAAAGATTAGGCTCTTGATAAATAACCGCAACGCCCTGCTCGATGGACATTCGAGTCGAGCCCTGGATGAACTCTTCGCCGTTTAGCGTGATCTCCCCGGAGTCGATCTGATGAACACCAGCTAGCGCCTTCAGTAGAGTAGATTTTCCAGCGCCGTTCTCTCCAAGTAAAGCGTGGATCTCGCCAGGGTAAAGGTCCAAAGACGCGTCAACAAGCGCCCTGACTCCTCCAAAAGCTTTAGAAATATGAGCAACCCGAAGGATCGGCTCACTGCCAGGTGTAAAACTACCACTTCGTAGCATTGCTAGGCTCCCAATTGAATCGTTTCAATAGTATAAAACTACCATGGTTGTGCAAGGTTAAATAAGTTGTTGTGCCGTTGTAGTTGAATCGTTACAAATTCAGTTTCCGAGCTCATCTGCGCTCGATCATTCGCTGCAGCATAACCGCGTGGCCAGGCTCAAGTTCCTCAAGGCTCTTGACGCCAACCAGCTTCATGGTTCTGCTCATCTGGCCTCTCAGAATATCCAGCGCACGATCAACACCTTCGCGGCCACCAGCCATGAGTCCGTATAGATATGCCCTGCCGATTAGCGTGAACTTAGCTCCGTGAGCGATTGAAGCTACGACATCGGCGCCATGCATGATTCCGGTGTCGACGAAAATCTCACAATCATTTTTGAGCTCTTTCCGGACAGCTGGAAGCAGGTGAAACGGCACTGGCGCCCGGTCTAGCTGGCGCCCGCCATGATTCGAAAGAACAATTGCATCGGCACCCAGCTTGGCAACCTTCTTTGCATCTGCGGTGGATTGAATCCCCTTGACAATTAGCTTGCCGCCCCACTGCTCTTTGATCCACTTCAGGTCCTCGAAGTCAACGGTTGGATCAAACATTGAGTCCAGCAGCTCTGCAACGGTTCCGTCCCAAGAATCGAGCGATGCAAACTTCAAAGCATCGGTAGTTAGGAAGTTGATCCACCATTCTGGCCTCGGTAGGGCGTTGATAACTGTTTTGGCCGTCAGAGCGGGGGGTATTTTCATGCCGTTGTATTTGTCGCGAAGTCTGTCTCCTGCTACCGGCACATCCACGGTGAGCATCAGCGCATCAAATCCTGATGCCTTGGCCCTGTCGATTAGGGCCAAAGATCGATCACGGTCTTTCCACATATACAGCTGGAACCAGTTGGTGCCGGATGGAGCAACTTCTGCCACCTCTTCAATGGATCTGGTGCCCATTGTGGAAAGTGAGAATGGGATACCTGCCTTTTGGGCAGCCGTGGCGCCAGCGAATTCACCCTCGGTATGCATCATTCTTGTAAAACCGGTTGGAGCTATGCCAATCGGCATCTCCACTCGTGACCCGAGCACTTCCCATCCAAGGTCTAGTTCACTTACATCTTTCAGGATACTTGGGCGAAACTCAATGTCTTCGAACGCCTGTCTGGCCCTGGTGATCGAAATCTCCTGATCAGCAGAACCATCGGTGTAGTCAAAAGGCGCTTGTGGGGTTCGGCGCTTCGCTATGTTGCGAAGGTCATAAATGGTGTGAGCACCAGCGAGCCTGCGCTCACGTCCATTCCAAATAAACTTCTTGAACTTCATCAGTTGCGCCAGATCCTTTGGGTTGGGAAATCTGCGCTTGATTTTGAGTTCACCCATGTTTTTTTCCTTCTGGCTCGTAGGTAGTTAGTTTAAAAGTCGAATTAGCGATGATCGCCCTAGCTTCGCTGAGCTCCATTGGAACCACTCCAGCGGCCTGCATTTGAACGACTAGGTTCCCAATCGCGGTTGCCTCCACAGGGCCTGCTAGAACCAGTTTCCGAGAATAGTTTGCTGTCAATTGGGACAAAAGTGCGTTCTGAGACCCCCCGCCAACAACGTGAATTGCGTCGAAAACCTTATCGGTTAATATTTCGAGGAAGCCCAAGTTATCCGCATAACTCTTGGCTAACGAGTGCAGGATTACTGCAACATACTCGTGCTTTTTTCCAAGCGGATTCTTGCCTGCTCTCTCCAGCTGGCGGTTGATCTTGTAGGGCATATTGCCAGGTGAGATCAGATTTACATCGGCGAGGTCCAAAAGCGAGTCGGGGTTGAAATTCGCTGCCTCAATCAAGAGACTGCCGAGTGCATTTAGATCAGTGTCGAGTTTCCACTCTCTTAGGCACTCTGCAAGAAGCCACAGTCCGCTGAGATTTTTTAGATAGCGAACTCGATTCTGCACTCCAAGCTCGTTTGTGAAATTGGATCTCCTTGAAGCCTCGGACAATATTGGCGCAGGGATTTCGGAACCGAGCAGTGACCAGGTTCCAGAGGAAATAAAAGCAAATTCATCGACGCTTGCTGGCACTCCAACCACAGCTGAGGCAGTGTCATGAGAGCCGACCAGGACAACATGGGTGTTCTCTAGCCCATCACCAAACTCTGGCAGAACTTTCCCTAGAGTTTCGCCAGCTGACCTTAGCTCTGGGAACTTCGAAGCAGCTTGAGTTAGACCTGCCCTCTCAATAATCTCCTGGCTCCAACTTCTGGTGGTCGCATCAAGCATGCCCGTGGTTGAGGCGTTGGTTTTTTCTGTTGCCTTTTTGCCAGTGAGCAAAAAGCCAATCAAATCAGGAATCAACATGATGTCAGTGGCAGATTCCAGCTGCTCTGGGTTGAACTTAGATTGTCTGGCTAGCTGGTAAATCGAGTTAAAGGGCAGGAACTGCAGCCCTGCAATTTCATACATCTCCGCGAAGCTGATTCTCGAATGAACATCGTCTGCACCTATTTGGTTGAGAGGGTCTCTGTAGCAATTGGGTTGTGCAAGTAATTGACCGTCTCTAACCAAACCGTAGTCAACGGCCCAGGTGTCTATCCCCAGAGAGACAATCGACCCGCCGACGCCGTTAGCGTGCTCCGACAACTTGGTAATTCCGACTCGGACTTCATCCATCAGCTTTGTGAAATCCCAAACCAGAATTCCCCCTGATTCAACTGCCCCGTTCGGGAAGCGATGCACTTCGTTCAGTGAAATTTTTCCCGCGACAAAAGTACCGGCGATCACCCTGCCTGAGGATGCGCCGATGTCGATTGCCCCGAATACTTTCTCCATCTTTACCTCAGGAAGGCCGCGGCCACTCCAGCGTCAACCGGTATGTGAAGACCGGTGGTGTGAGATAACTCACCAGCTGTCAGGGCAAACACCGCGTTAGCGACGTTTTCTGGGAGGACTTCTTTTCCGAGAATTGTGCGCTTTGCATAAAACGCACCGAGATCTTCTTCCTTGACCCCGTAGACCTTTGCTCTGGATGCGCCCCAGCCTGCTGAGAAAATTCCGGAGCCTCTAACCACTCCATCAGGGTTGATCCCGTTGACGCGGACGCCGTGTTGGCCTAGTTCCACAGCGAGCAACCGCACTTGATGAGCTTGGTCCGCTTTGGTAGCTGAGTAGGCAATGTTGTTAGGCCCTGCGAAGACTGAGTTCTTCGACGAAATGTAAATAATATCGCCTCCCATGTCTTGATCAATCAAGATTCTGGCTGCTTCGCGAGAAACTAAGAATGAGCCCTTGGCCATAACGTCATGCTGTAAATCCCAGTCTTTCTCGGTTGTCTCTAACAAGGGCTTTGAAAGTGAAAGACCCGCGTTGTTTACGATCAAATCCACTCCACCGAAAGCAAGGTTTGCCTTTGCTAGAGCAGCTGAAACGTCTGCTTCGGAAGTGACGTTTACAGTCACTGCGACCGCAACATCGTCTCCACCAAGTGAAGCTGCAAGATCTTCGGCGGCCTTGGTATTCATGTCGGCAATAACAACGCAGGCACCCTCTGCCACAACGCGCTCAACAATTGCTTTTCCAATTCCACTCGCGCCACCTGTGACAAACGCCACTCTCGATGCAAGGGGTTTTGGTTTTGGAAGACGCTGTAGCTTGGCCTCCTCAAGGGCCCAATACTCAATCCTGAACTTCTCGCGGTCCGATATCGGTGCATAGGTAGAGAGTGCCTCTGCGCCCCTCATAACGTTTATGGCGTTTTTATAGAACTCACCGGCAACGCGAGCCGTTTGTTTATTTGCACCGTATGAGAACATCCCTACTCCCGGAACAAGCACAATAGCCGGGTCTGCCCCGCGCATGGCTGGTGAGTCCTTCTGGGCGTATCTCTTGTAATAGGCGGAATAGTCCGCGCGATACTGCTTATGAAGCTCAGCTGCTCGCTTTAAGACTTTCTCGATTGGCGCACCAGGCTCAGTATCCAAAACCATCGGCTTAATTTTCGTTCTCAAGAAATGATCCGGGCAGCTGGTGCCGAGGGCTGCCAGTTGCTTCAGTTTCGAGGAGCCTAAGAATTCGAGCACCGCTGGGCTGTCATCGAAGTGGCCAACCATCGGCTTGTCGATTGAGGCGATTCCTCGAATTGTCGGCGCTAGCTCGGCGGCCCGGTCGAGTCTTTTGGTTTTTGGGAGAGCGGAGTATTTGGCAACTAGCTTTCCGAAGGGGTTCTTTTTTCCGTTGGCCTTGATGTAATTCTCTGCGCCACGAATAATCGCTAGTGAGTTTTTCTCGCACTCGGCGCTTGTTTCACCCCAGGCCGTAATTCCGTGGCCACCGAGGATGCACCCAATTGCTTTTGGGTTCGCTTGCTTAATCTTTGCGATGTCCAGACCCAGTTGGAAGCCTGGCCTGCGCCATGGAACCCAAACAACTTTTTCTCCAAAAATCTTTTTTGTTAAGGCCTCGCCATCGGCAGCAGTTGCAACTGCAATGCCGCTGTCCGGGTGCAGGTGGTCAACGTGAGCAGCCTCAACCATGAAATGCATCGCTGCATCAATTGAAGGCGCCGCCCCACCTTTTCCGTGAAGGCAGTAATCCATGGCCTGAACCATTTCATCTTCCCTGGAAGCACCGGGGTAGATCTTCTTCAGAGCTCGAGCTCTGTCTAGCCTCAAAACCGCTAGCCCCTGCTCTGTCAGCGTCCCTAGGTCCCCACCGGAACCCTTAATCCAAACCAGCTCAATTTCTTCACCGGTTACGGGATCCTTGGAAAACCCCTTGGAGCTAGTGTTACCACCCGCATAGTTAGTGTTTTTCGGGTTCGAACCAAGTCTGTTTGATCTTTTTATCAGAGACTGTGCGGTGCTATCTGACATTAGGCGCCCCAACCAGCTTGGTTTCCGCCCTGGCGGTCATTTGCGATTTTCTCTGCGTAACCGGATGCTCGATACTCGCCCATGGCATCAATCGGAAGGCCGCGGCTGTGGCGCCAATCAGCGAGCTCCGCACGAACATCGGTTGAGAAGGCCCCCATGAACACATCGTGGGCGGCCATCACATCACCAGACAGTTGCGCCTTTTTAAGCTCCTCGGCATCAACCAGAAGTGCTCTGGCGGTCATCTCTTGGACAGAAAGAACAGACCGTATTTGACCTGGGATTTTCGCTTCAATGTTGTGCCCCTGATCAAGCATGAAAGCCACGGTGGAGCCAACATCAAGTGCTCCGCCACGGATTACCTCATACATGATGCGGAACAACTGGAAAGGATCCGCCGCACCAACAATCAGATCATCGTCCGCGTAGAACCTCGAATTGAAGTCAAAAGAACCTAGCTTTCCAAGCCGTAACAACTGCATCACAATGAACTCAATATTCGTACCCATTGCGTGGTGACCAGTGTCCAGGCAAACCACAGCCTTGTCTCCTAGGGCAAGTGTCTGAACATAGCTGGTTCCCCAATCGGGAACATCGGTGTGGTAAAAAGCTGGCTCAAAAAACTTATATTCCAGCACCAATCGCTGATCCTTGCCCAGTTGGGAGTAAATCGATTGCAGCGATTGCGCAAGAGCATCTTGCCTGGATCTCATGTCAGATTGGCCCGGGTAGTTTGATCCGTCTGCAAGCCAAATCTTTAGGTCCCTGGAGCCGGTCTGCTCCATGACCTCTAAACACTCTAGGTGATGATCGATTGCCTTTTGGCGTATCTTTGGGTCGGAATGAGTAAGGCTTCCGAGCATGTATTCCTGGTCCTGGAAGGTGTTGGAGTTGATGGTTCCAAGCGAAACACCAAGTGACTCTGCATGCTGCTTTAGCTTCCCAAAATCATCAACCTTGTCCCAGGGAATGTGTAGAGCGACACTCTGGGCTAGCCCGGTGTACTTATTAACTTGAGCAGCATCTGCAATTTTTTCGAAGGGGTCTCTTGGCACGCCTGGCTGCGGAAAGACCTTAAATCTAGTTCCGGTGTTTCCATAAGCCCATGAAGGAACTTCGATGCTCAGCCTGGATAAAACTTCGAGATTGTCCTTAGACAGCATTGTCATTGTTACCCCTTGTCAATTTTGAATCGTTTCAATAGCATACACAAATCTCCTAATCGTATACAAAGCATGAGAACTTCTTTATCAAAACGTTGTTTTCTTATATCGATTCAATTTGTATTTCGTAGACTGTCAACCAAGGAGGAAAACGTGGCCAGACAGAAATCCGCCCAGCCCAGCATCGCTGACGTCGCGAAACTCGCTGGTGTATCGCTGGGCACCGTCTCCAACGTGCTGAACTCTCCGGATCGCGTGAAGGAAGAGACCGCGAGACGAGTGCATCGAGCAATAGAAGGCCTTGGATTCGTTCGAAACGATGCTGCGCGTCAACTCAAGGCTGGCAAATCCTCCGCGATAGGCCTGGTTGTTCTGGATAGCACGAACCCTTTCTTTGCCGAACTCTCCAGGGGAGCTGAGGATAGCGCCATTGAGAGTGGCTTCCAGGTGCTTATCGGGAACAGCGACCACGACAAATCGAGGGAAGCCTCTCACCTCAGAATTTTTCAAGAGCAGCGGCTTTCAGGGGTATTGCTCTCCCCAATTGAAAATGCTTCGCTTGAAATACAATCCCTAAGGGACGTTGGGACCCACGTAGTCATTGTGGACCAAAAAGCCCTCCCTGATTTATGTTGCTCTGTTTCGGTTGACGATATCGCCGGCGGTGAGATGGCTGTTCAGCACCTCATTGAGCAGGGCAAGAAAAGAATTGCGTTCGTAGGTGGTTCTCTGGACATTGTTCAAGTTGCAGACCGACTGCAGGGGGCAAATCTGGCCAAGCTCAAAGCTGGGGGCTCTGTCGAACTAGAGGCCTACAGAGCCCAGAACCAAGATGTGATTAGCGGCCGCATGATCGGCCGCCAAATCATCAGCCTCCCTGAAATAGAAAGACCGGATGGTGTTTTTGCGGCAAACGATTTGCTGGCCGTTGGTCTTATGCAAGCATTCGTGCTTGATAACCGAATTAGGGTTCCCCAGGACATTGCAATAATCGGCTATGACGACATAGATTTCGCAGAGGCAGCAGTGGTTCCTCTAAGCTCAATCAAACAACCAGCCAAGCTGCTTGGCTCAACAGCCCTTGGCCTTCTCATCGATGAAATAGAGAACGGCAACACACACAAGCACCAGCAGATTACATTCCAACCCGAACTAATTGTTCGTGCCAGCACCAAGGGAAGCGATAACTAGCGATTCAATCTTGACCACCTCTGAAGATCTAGAGTGTTCCACCGTTCTCGGCCTCTGGCTCCCTAGATCTGCTGGTGTACGGATCTAACAACCATATGGGTTTTCGAGAACTTCAACACCTAGGCGCTCAAGCTGGCTAAATAGTACTTGCGTCAATCACGAAGCGGTAGCGAATGTCGCTATCCACCACTCGAGCATAAGCATCATCAATGGTTTTTGGATCGCTGGCATCAACCATCTCGATGGTTGAAACAATGTTGTGCTCACCACAGAAATCAAGCATCTCTTGGGTGCCCGAGATGCTGCCTGTATTCGCTCCCGCAATTGAGCGCAATCCAGTAACCACGCTAAATGGGTGGAACTCCTGCTTGTTTGGGGAAATCCCGACGATCACAAAGGTGCCGCCAACTTTCAACATGCCAAGCAAGGAATCAAGGTCAAGATCGGTGCTGGTGGTGTTCAGAATGACATCAAAGAAGTCTTTGTGGGTTTCGAAGATCTCAGTGGTCATTAGGTAATCCTTGGCACCGAAGTCTTTTGCATCCTGCGCCTTGGACGAGCTGTGCCCTAAGACATAGGTCTCAGCTCCCATGGCTGCAGCAAACTTCACTGCCATGTGGCCAAGGCCACCTAGGCCCATGATCCCGACCTTCATGCCGGGTCCCACTTTCCAGTGCTTCAGTGGTGAGTAGACGGTTACTCCGGCACAAAGCAATGGCGCAGTTGCTGCGTAATCAAGATTTTCTGGAACCCTTAGAACAAAGGTCTCTTTGACAACGACGTCTTTGGCATAACCGCCGTAAGCCTCTTCGCCGTCGTAGTGACGGCCGTTATAAGTCTGAACGTTGCCGGTTCGGCAGTAGTTCTCCATGCCTTGCTTGCAAGGCTCACAGGTCCCACAAGAATCAACGAAGGTTCCAACGCCGACTCGGTCGCCAACCTTGAACTTTGTAACTGCGTCACCAACGGCTGTTACTTCACCGACAATTTCGTGACCTGGAACCATTGGGAAGATGCCCTCGAACCACTCATCTCTTGCCTGGTGGATATCTGAGTGACAGATTCCTGAGTACTTGATGCTGATAGCAACTGAATCGGCAGTTAGTTCTCTAACTGGCATTTCTGCTTTTTCAAATGCTGCACCTGGTGCACTGACGATGAGGGCATGGGTCTTTGACAATTGGTCTCCTTGGGTCTTGCTTAGATGCTAACCCAGCTGAGGCAGCAACCGTAACCAGTTGCCGACAAGAGACTGTCCTTAGGTTTTTGTGGTTGGCTTCTCACATGAAAACTCGAACCAAGATAATCCTCGGCGTCATTGCAGCGGTGGTTCTCACTGGACCATTTGCGATTCCCGTAGAGACCTCTGGAACCCTCACCAACAAAGAGGCTGCGGCTCTTAGTTGGGACGGGGAGTCGCAATTTGTCGAGATTGCAGATCACAGCGTTCACCTGGTTACTAAGGGCGACCCGGCATCCGATACCCTGATTGTGCTGCTCCATGGCTTTGGTGCTAGCGCTCTTACTTGGAAAGATGTTTTAGAGCCACTAAGTGCAGTTGGCCTTGTGGTTGCCTATGATCGGGCGGCTTTCGGTTTCACCGAAAGGCCCACCAAAATTGGAGACATAAACCCATACTCGTCAGCCGGGCAGCTGCGGGTTTTGGATGAGATTGTTGAAAAATATGGTGACCAGAAAAAAGTAGTTGTCCTGGGTCACAGCGCCGGTGGATCCATAGCTCTCAGTTACGCACTGGATAACCCAACCAAGGTTGACCAACTGATTCTTGAGGCACCGGCTGTTTATGGCTCTGGTGGTGCTCCGGAGTGGTTGAACTGGGTTTTCGATATTCCACAACTTAACCACTTGGGGCCGTTGGCAGTTTCATCGATTGCTACAAGCGGTTTGCAGATTTTGGATCAGAGTTACTACAACAAAGACTTGATCACTGATCGGGTCAGGAACAACTACACCGCTCCATTAGCTGTAATTGGTTGGGAGCGAGCCTTCTGGGAGTTCAATAAGGCACCGCGCTCTCTTGATCTGGTTGACCGGCTTATCGAGCTAAATGTTGAAACCCTGATTATCACCGGTGACAACGATGAAATCGTTGCAACCTCTGACTCAGTGCAGCTTTCTAGCGAGCTTTTAGGATCAACCCTTGAGATTGTGACTGACTCCGGCCACCTGCCCAACGAGGAAAAGCCAGCAAAATTTGTTGAGTTGGTAATCGGCTTCTTGGCTAAGTAGCGATAGGTTCTTGGGATGTTAACCAAAGGTGTATTTGGAACTCTGAGAACTTTGCTTGGGCTGGCACTGGTTGGCAGCGTGATCTGGCAGGTTGCTGACAGGATTCGAGTCGATTTATTTCGGCCAACCGAGTACTTTGCATACTTCTCTATTACGTCGGCTATCTTCGCCGGTGTTGTGCTGTTGGTTAGCGGCCTGGTATTACTTCAGGGGAAGAGTGAATCTGAGCGGTTGAACATAGTTCGCCTAATTGCAGTTGTCTCGATGATCATTGTCGGGGTTGTCTACCATGCTCTGCTTGGTGATTCAGCCCTTGATCCAAGGGACTATGGCTATGACTGGCCAAGGGTTCCGAACGCGATAATCCACACCTATGCTCCGATTCTGATTGTGCTCGATTACCTAATATCACTCAAGGGCCCGAGGCCAAAGTTGCGCCAAGCGCTTTGGGTGGTGATTTACCCACTTGCCTGGCTGGGTCTGTCAATTATTCGTGGGCTAAGTGATGGCTGGTGGCCCTACTGGTTTATAAACCCAGGTAGTGAGGGTGGCGTGGTTGGCATGCTCACCTACATTGCGGTTA